>Ga0315280_10001355_pt1 | contig 42394 bp, 39 predicted proteins | sample YL17G06_40_MG_FD_203697 | JGI IMG/M metagenome (GOLD analysis project Ga0315280, IMG submission 203697) | Sediment microbial communities from Yellowstone Lake, YNP, Wyoming, USA - YL17G06_40 | ecosystem: Environmental > Aquatic > Freshwater > Lake > Sediment | place: USA: Wyoming | collected...
TCATGCTGGCCCGCAAGGAAATCCGCATCCGGACCGTGTTCAACATCCTCGGGCCGCTGACGAATCCCGCCCACGCCCTGGCCCAGGTGATCGGCGTCTATGACGGCCGCCTGACCGAGGTGATGGCTCAGGTCCTGAAGGAACTGGGGACGGTGCGGGCCTTCGTGGTCCACGGCGAGGACGGGCTGGACGAGATCTCCAACACGGGCGAAAGCCGCGTCTCGGAGCTGCGGCACAACGAGGTGCGAACCTACACGGTGCGGCCGGAGGACTTCGGCCTGCCCCGCGCGCGCATGACGGATCTCCAAGGAGGAAGCGCGGCGGACAACGCCGAGATCATCCGCCGCATCCTCAAGGGCGAGCGCGGACCCAAGCGGGACATCGTGCTCCTGAACGCGGGGGCGGCCATCGCGGCCGGCGGCAAGGCCGAGGACATCGCTGCGGGCATGACGACGGCCCAGCACTCGATCGACAGCGGTGCCGCCCTGGACAAGCTCAACCGGCTCGTCGAGTTCTGCCAGCAGTGACGGACGCGCATGGGCATCCTGGATGACATCCTCCGCCGGACGCGCGCCGACGTCTGGGACCGCCGCGCCCGTGTGCCGCTCTCGGAGCTGAAGGGGCGTTGCCGCGACGCGCCGCCGCCGCGAGATTTCGCGGGGGCCTTGCGTCGCGTGCTCGGCAACGACGGGCGGCGAGCCGGGCCCATCCGCGTCATCGCCGAGGTGAAGAAGGCCTCGCCATCCAAGGGCCTGATCCGCCCCGACTTCGCGCCGGCGGATCTCGCCCGGAGTTACGCTCGGGCAGGCGCCCATGCCATCTCGGTCCTGACGGATGCGCCCTTCTTCCAGGGCCGCCTGGACCATCTGGTGGCCGTCCGGGAGGCGGTAAATCTCCCGGTTCTGCGCAAGGACTTCCACGTGGAGGCATACCAGCTTTGGGAGGCCCGCGCGGCCGGGGCGGACGCTGTCCTCCTGATTGCGGCGGCACTCCAGCCGGCGGAGTTTCTTTGTCTCATGGAGCTCAGCCGGGAGCTGGGACTCGCCGTGCTGGCTGAGGTGCATGCCCGGCAGGAGCTGGAGATGGTCCTGGAGCGCGGGGCGGAGATCGTGGGGATCAACAATCGCGATTTGCAGAGCTTCGAGGTCTCGCTGGAGGCGACGTTCGGCCTCGTGCCCGGCGTCCCGCCCGAGGTGGTCCTCGTGAGCGAGAGCGGGATCAGCCGGCCGGAGGAGGTCGAGCGGCTTGCCGCGGCGGGCGTGGACGCCATCCTGGTGGGGGAGGGCTTGCTCCGTCATGCGGATGTGGGCGACGCCCTGCGGAGCTTGGTGGGGACAGCGTGACCCGGGTGAAGATCTGCGGGATCACCTCGGCCGAGGACGCGGCCGCGGCGGTCGAGGCGGGGGCGGATGCCCTCGGATTCGTGTTCGTGCCGGGGACCCCGCGACTCGTCCATCTGGATGTGGCGGAGCGGATCGTGAAGGACCTGCCGCCGTTCGTCACGACGGTGGGAGTCTTCGTGGATCAGCCGCTGGAGGACATCCTGCGCATCGCCGGCCGTTGCCGACTGCGGGCGGTCCAGCTGCACGGGAATGAGCCCGAGGCCTTCAGCCGCCGCATCCCGTTGACGGTCATCAAGGCGATCCGGATTCGGGACGCCCGGGACCTCGCCCCCATCGGGACGTACCCGGCCCACGCCTTCCTGCTGGACGCTTTCGTCGAGGGCCAGGCGGGCGGGACGGGCACTCCGATCTCCTGGGATCTGGCGCGGCGCGCCAAGGGCAAGGTGCCCATCATCCTTTCCGGCGGCCTCAGGCCGGAGACCGTGGCCCAGGCCGTCCGGACCGTCCGGCCCTACGGCGTGGATGTCAGCAGCGGGGTGGAGGCGAGTCCGGGGCGCAAGGACCACAAGAAAGTGAGGGAGTTCATTGCCGCCGTCCGCGAAGCAGACCTCGGTTGATCCGATCGCCGGCCGCCTGCCGGATGCCCTCGGCCACTTCGGCCCCTACGGCGGGCGGTACGTTCCCGAGACCCTGATGGCTGCGCTGGAGGCGCTGGATGAGGGCTACGAGGCGGCCAGGCACGATCCGGCGTTTCAAGAGGAGGTGAACTACACCCTCCGCCAGTACGTGGGTCGCCCGACACCCCTGTACTTCGCCCGCCGTCTGAGCGAGCGCCTCCGCGGGCCCCGCATCTATCTCAAGCGGGAGGATCTCTGCCATACCGGCGCCCACAAGATCAACAACACCGTGGGGCAGGTTCTCCTGGCCCGCCGGATGGGGAAGTGCCGGGTGATCGCCGAGACGGGCGCGGGGCAGCACGGCGTGGCGACGGCCACGGTGGCGGCCCTCCTGGGCCTCGAGTGCGAGGTCTACATGGGGACCGAGGACATGCGACGGCAGGCCCTCAACGTGGTTCGCATGCGCCTGCTGGGGGCCAAAGTGACGGCGGTGGATTCGGGCAGCCGGACGCTGAAGGACGCCATCAACGAGGCCATGCGGGACTGGGTGACGAACGTGGAGACGACCCACTATGTGCTGGGATCGGTCCTGGGCGCCCATCCCTACCCGCGCATGGTCCGGGACTTCCAGGCCGTCATCGGGCAGGAGGCGCGCCGCCAGATCCTGGAGGCCGAGGGGCGGCTGCCGGACTGCCTCATCGCCTGCGTCGGCGGGGGCAGCAACGCCATGGGCCTGTTCCACGCCTTCCTGGAGGACCAAGCGGTCCGGATGATCGGCGTGGAGGCGGGCGGCCTGGGCATCGCCTCGGGCCGGCACGCGGCCCGGTTCGCGGAGCAGACGATCGGCATTCTCCACGGCACGCGGAGCTATGTCCTCCAGGATGCCGACGGCCAGATCCGCATCACGCACTCGATCTCGGCCGGCCTGGATTACTCCGGCGTGGGACCCGAGCACAGCTACTACCATGACCGGGGACGGATCGAGTACACCTCCGTCACGGACGCCGAGGCCCTGGAGGGCTTCCGTCTCCTCTGCGAGACCGAGGGGATCATCCCCGCCCTGGAGGCGGCGCACGCGGCGGCCTACCTGGCCAACGTGGCGCCGGAGTTCGGGCGCGGGCAATGCGTGATCCTGAACCTGTCCGGCCGGGGCGACAAGGACGTGGAGGTCGCCGCCCAAGGCTTGGGCGTGCCGATAGGACAGGCCCCATGAGCGAGAACCGGATCGACCGCGCCTTCGCGCGGCTGCGAACGCAGGGCCGCAAGGGCTTGATTCCCTTTCTCGCTGCGGGCGATCCCTCGATGGAGGCGACGGCCGCCCTGGTCCGGGAATTCGAGGACCGCGGCGCCGATCTGGTGGAGATCGGCGTCCCGTTTTCCGATCCGCTCGCCGACGGGGTGGTGAACCAGCGGGCGTACCAGCGGGCTCTCGCCGCCGGCGCAACTCTCGGCCGGGTCCTGGATCTCGTGGCGAGCATCCGGCGGCATTCGGAGATTCCCCTGGTCCTGATGAGCTACGTCAATCCCATCCACCGCTTCGGCCTCGACCGCTTCCCGATGGCCGCCCGGGAGGCCGGGGTGGACGGCCTCATCCTGTCGGACTGCCCTCCGGAGGAGATGGACGGGTTCCTGGAGGCGCTCGGGCGGGCGGGGGTCCACCCTGTCCTGCTCGTCGCCCCGACCAGTTCGGATCGGAGAATCTCCTTGATCAGCGCTCGAAGTCGCGGCTATATATACTATGTCTCGCTCCGGGGCGTCACCGGGCCGCGGGAGCAATTGCCGGCGGACCTCAGCGACGGGATCCGGCGGATCCGGGCTCTTACGAGGATGCCGCTGGCGGTCGGGTTCGGCATCTCGACCCCCGTCCAGGCAAGGGCCGTAGCGGGACTGGCCGATGCCGTGATCGTGGGATCGGCGATCGTGGCCACCATCGAGGCTGAACGAGGATGCCCGGATCTCGTTCCCCGTGCAGGGCAGTTTCTGGCAGGCCTGCGATCCGCCATAGGCTGAAATCCCTGAAAGCTTCGGCGGTTCCAGATAATATATGCAATGGAATGGAGGTTGCACTTGACACGTTGGTTAAGCTATTGGGATGATGAAAATCGGCCAGCCGCCCTGTTCTGTCTTGCCCTGTCCAGGGGTGCACATGCGGGCTGCCTGGTGCCTGTGCTGAGGCTGAGCGGGACGGCGAAGACATGAAGTATCGCGTGCTGGGGTGTTCCGGGGGAGAGGCGCCGGGGTTCCGCCTTTCCAGTTTCCTGGTAGAGGACCGGCTGCTGATAGACACCGGCTCGGTGGCAGTGGCCCTGGAGGTGAGCGAGCAGGCGAGGATTGATCATATCCTCCTCACGCACTCGCATCTTGACCACACGGGGGGCTTGCCGCTCCTGGCCGATAACATCTTTGGGATGCGAGCTGCGCCGGTTCAGGTGCATGGGATAGCCCCCACCCTGGATGGGGTGCGTCGCAACCTGCTCAACGATGTGCTTTGGCCGAACTTCACGCGGATTCCGTCCAGCGCATTTCCCACGCTCCTGTACCGCGAGGTTCCCGAGGACGGCCCCTTCGAGCTGGCGGGGTTTACCATCACGGCGATCCGGGTGAATCATACGGTGGAATGTGTGGCTTATTTCATTCAAGGTCGGGCCGGGACGCTGCTGCACATGGGGGACACGGGTCCCACCGAGGCGGTCTGGACGCATGCGCGCACGGTCCATCGTCTCCTGGCTGTGTGCGTCGAGACGACATTTCCGAATCGCCTCCAGGAAATCGCCGAGGCGAGCGGCCACCTCACCCCGCAGGGCCTCGACAAGGAGCTGGAGAAACTCGACCGGGATGTGCCGGTGTTCGTCTACCACCTCAAGCCCCACTTCCGATCGGAGATCCTGGCGGAACTGAAGCGGCTGCGCCGCCGTGCGCTCCACGTCCTGGAGGATGGCACGCTGTACCGGTTCTGACGCGCTCGGCTCGGCTTGGGGATGCCGACCGGGGTAGGAGGGGGGACTCGGCCTGCCGGGCGAAGCGTCAGATCCTGCGTGACGTATGGCCCGTGCGAGCAGGACACAGTCCCATCCCGATGACTGGACCGCCGTCCCCCAGCCGATCCACGCATTGCGCGCCCTCGCCGCGCGGTGTGACCTTCATCGAGCTCATTACCCTGACCATCGTCATTCTCATTCTGGCGATGATAGGCGTCCCCAGGGTCAGCCCCATCGTCCAGCAGTTCCGGCTGAAGGGGGCAGCCTGGCAATTGGCCGGGGACCTGCGCTTGGCCCGCCAGCGGGCGGTGACGACGCAGCGGCGCTTTCGGGTCTGCGTGAGCAGTTGCGATATCTCCGTGCCCGAAGGGACCTACAGCGTCGAGGTGGAGCAACCGCCGGTGGGCAGCCTCAAGTGGACCAGCGAAACCGGCGCCCCGGCCAGGCTCCCACCCGATGTTACAATCAGCGGCGCTACCGCCACATTCAGCGCAAATGGGATGGCGAGTGGGAGCACGTTCACCCTCACCAACCTGATGGGCTCGTACCAGGTGACGGTCACCTCCACGGGCCAGGTCACGGTCGCAGTATGCTCAGGGGCGTGTTCCTGAGGAGGGAGGGCCACCCCGGCCCACGGGGCCTGACCCTGATCGAGATCCTATTCGCCCTTTCGGTCCTGGCATTCGCACTGCTGGGTGTCGCCGGGATGTTCCCCTCGGCGATGCGCTCGGTCCAGGGCGGAGGGGAGACAACCAAAGCCACGGTGCTGGCGCGCGGGATGATTGACATGATCCGGGCCGATGCGTTTAGTAATCTGGTTTCGCAATACAACGGCTTCGACACCAGCAAACTGACCGTTGCCTGTCCGGTGACTCCCCCGACACCCTCCAGCCCCGACCCGGACTACAACAAGAAGAAGTGGAAGTGCGATATCGCGGCAAGCGGAACGCGGGATACAGGGCAGGGCTTGCCAGGCGGGCGCGGGACCGTCACCGTGACCTGCGTGGACTTCGATGCCACGTCCCCTTTCAAAGAAAAGAGTGACTCTGGGTGCACCAAGGATACTCGAAAGGTTACCGCTACAGTCACCTGGGGAGCCCAGGGCTCTCGCTCCGTGAGTCTGGTCACGTATGTTTCCCGGACCGAGTGAGCGTATCTCGCGGGAACGGTGCCGGGGGATGACCCTGATCGAGACGCTCATCGGCGCCCTGATCTTTGCCTTCGTGATCTCTGGCGTGTACATGATGTACACGACCATGCAGAATACCCTGAACCGCGGAGAGCTGATGAGCGACCTGCAGCAGAACGTCCGGATCGGCCTGGCCCAGATGACGCAGGAGATCCGGATGACGGGGTACGATCCGAGCGGGATCATTCCACTGATATCGTCGACGACGCCCCCCAAGGCCGCCATCCGGGCCGCAATGCCTGGGTGTTTCTCATTCGTGGCGGATGTGAAAGGATCGGGCACAGCCAGCCAGGTCACCTATTATCTCAATGGAACCACCCTGTACCGGAGGTTCGACGTTTGGGACGGGGGCGGCGGTTTCAAGAACAACCCCCAGCCGCTGGCTGGATCCGTTGTATCCCTGAGCTTCACTTACTATGACGCCAACAACCTAGCTCTGACGCCGGCGCCACCGCTATCCACACGGCAGTGCCCGCCTGCCACGAGTCCGGGTACGCCGATCCTGCAGTTGACCTTCGACCAGATGCGCCTCATCCGCAGGGTGGCGATCATCCTGAAGGCGCAGGGATCACGGCCAGGTGTGTTCCCACAGTTCTTCACCCTGACGAACGATGTGCGCCTTCGGAATCTCTAGGCAACCCCGGGGTGCGGCCCTCGTCATCGTCATGCTGGTCATGGCGGTGCTCTTGATGGCCGGCACGACCTTTCTCACCATCTCGTCCACCGAGAGCCAGATCGCCCTGAATGAGCAGGGTTACGCTGCCGCCTACGTGCTGGCGGAGGCAGGGATCCACAAGGCGATCGCCTCGCTCAACGACCCCATTCGGCGCCCTGCCTATCTGGCCATCAAAGGGGAGACGACCACGGCGCTCGGGGGAGGGACCTTTTCCGTCAGCGTCGTAACGCCCTCGAACCGGCTTCAGTCCCTGGATCGGTGCCCAACCGACAATTCGAAGGATATCACCGCCACGGCGTCGGTGCCGGTACGTGGCGGGAATGCCGTGGTGAAACTCGTGGTGACCGTGGACCAGGTGGCCTACCCATATCGCTGGGCGGCCTTCGCCAGAGTTCCGAACCAGATCATCTCCTCGCTTTACGATCCTCTGGCAGGCTGGTCGGTGGATCGGACAAACAGTGAATTTTGGCTCGGTAGCCATGCTCTGGTGGATAGCTTCGACTCGGGGGTCGGCTCCTACGATTTGACGACAAATAGCGGACCGCACGGGAACGTCGGCGCCAACGGCGATGTGGAGATTGACCACAACAGCACGATCGACGGCAATGTCCAGGCGGGGGACGACCTCTTCAAGAGTTCGGGGGTCACCGTGACCGGGACCCAGGCCAGCGGTCTCTCCCCGAATTCTACGGACGCGGGCGTGTCATTCCCCAGCGTCACACCCCCGGTAACCCCCACAGGACCCCTCATTTGGACGGATACCTCGAAGCCAAAGGAGCTCGATCCCGGGACCTACTATTTCACGTACATCCAAATGGCAGCGGGGACCCGTCTCTCGTTCCCCAAAGGGGGTCCTGTCACCATCTATGTGACCGGGCCGCCTGTGACAGAGAGACGGCTGGCCGACCTGGGGAGCAACGTGACCATGGGCGCGCCCGGGACGCAACTGCAGATCGTTGCCAAGAGCGACGGATCGACAACGGACTATCTCACGTTCGTCGCCCAGGATAACTTTACCCTGTATGGTAGCCTCTATGGCAGGAACACCGATGTGTATCTCGGAAACAATTCCCAGGTCTATGGCTCGATCATCGGCCGGACGGTCCGCGTGTATAGCCGTTCAATCTCCCCCTCGAAAATCCACTACGATCAGGCCATGCTCAACCAGAAGCTCTGCCATACTGATTCAAGCTATAATCCAACATTCACCATTCGTCGTGGGACGTGGCAAGAGGTGATCCCCTCCACCTAGTTTTGAGGCTCTCGGCCGGCGAGGCCCGAACGCGCCGGCCGGCCTGACCCGTAGAGAAGTAGTCCCGGCACCCATGAAATCAACACGCATCGTGGTAGCCTCGGCCATTTTGGCCTCTCTCATCGGATGCGGCCCCGAAAGGACCAAGACCGTCCCGGACGAACTCGTTGGAATCTGGAAGACCTCGGCGCCCAAGTATGCGGATGCCTATATTGAGCTGTCGAGAACCACCATCACATTCGGGGCCGGCGAGGCGGGCTCCTATGTTCGCACGGTGTCTTCCGTGGAAAAAGTCCGGGAGGGCGGGAACACGTTGTACACCGTTTTCTACGTGGACGCCCAAGGGGTCGAGTACAAGTTGGCGTTCTATTACGAGCCGGGAAATGGCGGCGTGATGCGCTGGAAGAACCAGCGGAGCATCGCGTGGGCGAGGCAGAAGGGTTGACCGGTGATCCCACCCATTCGAGTTGACGTGTCTCCGTGGATGGCGTTCAACGGACGAGGGATGCACAGGGATTCCAGCGGACGACGATAGGTGCCCGGTTGTCCATGCTGTCGCGACGAGAGAAGGCCGTTACATTCACCGGCCGGACGGGAAAGGAATCGTCGCTGGGGATCACGCTCGTCGAGTTGGTCATCATCGTGGCGATCGTGGCCACCCTCGCCGCCATCGGTGTCCCTGCGTACAACAAGTACCGCAACAACGCAAACATCGTTCATGCTATCGCGGACATCCGCACGGTCGAGCACGATATCTACATTCATGAGGGGTATAACGCGAAGCTCCCCGATCTTCTTGACGACATCGGCCAGGGCAACCTACGGGACCCCTGGGGAAATCCCTACCAGTACCTGAACAACGCCACCAAGAAGGGGAAGGCGAAGCCGCGTTTCGACAAATTGTTCAAGCCGCTGAACTCGGATTTCGACCTCTACAGCATGGGCAAGGACGGGCAGACCGAGTCCAACCTTGACAAGCCGGTGAGCCTGGACGACATCGTCAGGGCGCTGAACGGGGAGTTCGTGGGTCTGGCCTCGGAGTACTGATCGGACGCAGGTCATGCGGATCGACAGGGCGTTTCTCCGGAGCAAGGTGGCGCGGCGGATCTTCGCCCTGTTCGTCCTCTGCGCCCTCCTGCCCATCGCCGCTCTGGCCGTCCTCTCCTTCCGCCAGGTGACGGGCCAGCTGGACCAGCAGGGGCGGCTTCGCCTGCGCCAGGCGGCCAAGGCGACGGGCGTGGCCATCTTCGAGCGGCTGCTGTTGCTGCAGGGGCAGATGAAGCTGATCGCATCCGGGGCGGCCACCCGGAGCGGCGCCGTCGGTCCCGGCCCGTCCGTGGGGCCCGGAGAAGACTTGCGCACGCGGTTCAAGGGGCTTGCGATCGTCACAGAGGCCGGCCACCAGATGGCTCTCTTCGGCCACCTCGATGCCCCGCCCGCCCTGAGCGTCGCAGAGCGGGAGCACCTGGGCTCCGGCAAGGCCCTGCTCTCCAGCCAATCGTCGGAAGATCTCGCGGCACGCATCTTCATGAGCCTGGCACTCGACCCGCAGGATCTTGGCCGAGGCATTCTGGTGGGGGAGATCAATACCACGTACCTGTGGGACGTTGACGAGGAGAACGCCAGGTTGCCCATGACGGAACTGTGCGTCCTGGATCGATCGAACACCCTGCTGTTCTGCTCGATGAAGGTCTCGGAGTCTTTCCGGGAGCAGTTGGCGCGCGTGCTCGCCCGATCCGCCATCGGCCAGTTCGAGTGGATGGGGCCGGAGGGCGAATTCCTGGCCAGCTACTGGTCCCTCTTCCTGCAGCCCAGGTTCTACCTGCCGAAGTGGACCGTGGTCCTGAACGAATCGAAGGCGGACGTGATGGCCCCCATGGCCGACTTCAAGTGGAGCTTCCCCTTGGTCGTCCTGCTGGCCCTGTGGGTGGTCATGCTGTTGGCGGTGAGCCAGATCCGCAGGAGCCTCATTCCGCTTGAAAAGCTGCGAGAAGGCACCGAGCGCGTGGCCAAGAGGGACTTCGACAGCCGGGTGGCTGTGACCAGCGGCGACGAATTCGAGGAACTTGCCACATCTTTCAACACGATGGCCGGCCGATTGGGGAGGCAGTTCCACGCCCTGAGCACGATGGGGGAAATCGACCGAGCGATCCTGGCGGCGCTGGACACCAGGAAGATCGTCGAAACGTTGCTCACCAGGATGCCGGACGCCCTTCCCTGTGATTGTGTCAGCGTGATCCTCAGAGAAACCGGCGCGGCGTCCCGGGGGCGGGCCTATGTCAGAGACGGTGGCGCCGAGGGCGGGAATCAGGAGGAGGAGATCCAGATTCTTCCGGAGGAGATGCAGAGACTCCACGAGAACACGGAGGGCCTCCTGCTGGCGGGCGAGGACCTTCCCAGTTACCTTGCCCTCCTGGCTGAGCGGGGGATCAAGTCAGTGTTGGTCCTGCCCGTGTTTCTCAAGGACCAGGTGTCTGCGATCATCGCCTTGGGGCATCGAACGCCCCGCGCCCACAGCCAGGAGGACATCCTGCAAGCCCGACGGCTGGCGAATCAGGTGGGCGTGGCCTTGTCGAACGCGCACTTGATCGAGGAACTGGACCAGCTCAACTGGGGGACCCTCACTGCCCTGGCTCGCACGATCGATGCCAAATCTGCCTGGACGGGGGGTCATTCCGAGCGCGTCACGGAGCTGGCTCTGCGGATCGGCTGGGTTCTCGGGCTCAGCCAGAAGGAGCTCGACGCCCTGCATCGTGGTGGCTTGCTCCACGACATCGGCAAGATCGGCATCCCGCCCGAGATCCTGGACAAGATGGGCAGGCTGACTGTCGAAGAGTCGGAAGTCATGCGCCGGCATGTCCGCATCGGGGCGCGGATCCTGGAACCCGTCGCCGCGTATGCCCACGTCATCCCCATCATCTTGCAGCATCACGAGTGGTTTGATGGAAGTGGGTATCCCGACGGCCTCTCGGGAGAGGCCATCTCTCTGGGGGGCCGCATCTTTGCCGTTGCCGACTGCTTTGATGCCCTGACCTCGGATCGCCCGTACCGAGGCGGATTGGGTCGGGAGCGAGCAATCGAGATGATCAAGGAAGGCGCCGGTGGCCAGTTCGACCCGAAGGTGGTTCAGGCCTTCCTGTCGCTGATGGGTCAGGAGGGGACGACGGCAACCAACCGGGCAGAGGACAATCGCTCGCCCGTCGCGGCGCCTCCGGAAGCGTGAGCTGAGAGGCCTGCTGGGGGCCCCGGCCTGGGCTAGGACGTACTCTGCTGGATCGACATGATCGTCTCGAGTCGGGCCCGAGCGGCAGCGGTGACAACGCCAAGTCAGGACTTCAATAATGCTGTGTGGCTCGCTGGCCAGTCCTTGGGGTTGTCTCAAGAAGGACCACAAGCCGTTGGGCGACGCTTCTCTTGGACGTTCGATAAGCATTTTGCACTTGACAAATCAATAAGTTGTCGTTAATAGGCAGCGTATGCACGTGAGCCAGCGCACGTAAGTTACGCACAGTAAAGGATTCAGCCATGTTTGGCATGGGACGAAAAAAGGAAACGGTTGGACTGGATATCGGCGCCAGCTCTGTCAAAGCGGTCCAGTTGAAGCCGGTCCGGGGGGGACACCAGCTGGTGCGCCTCGGGATTGCCCCGCTCCACCCGGAGACGATCGTGGACGGGGTCATCATGGACTCGGGGACGGTGATCTCGGCCGTCCAGCAGATCTTCACCGAGAACCAGATCAAGAGCAAGGACGTGGTCGTGGCGGTGTCGGGCCACTCGGTCATCGTCAAGAAGATCAAGGTCGGCCGGATGAAGCTCGAAGAACTGGAGGAGCAGATCCCCTTCGAGGCGGAGCAGTACGTGCCCTACGCCATCGAGGACGTCAATCTGGACTTCCAGATCCTCGAGGGCACGAGCGCGGGAGCCAACGAGATGGATGTCCTGTTGGTGGCGGTGAAGAAGGACATCATCAACGACTATCTCTCCATCATCTCGACGGCGGGCCTCAAGGCCGTGGTAGTGGACGTGGACGCCTTCGCGCTGCAGAACGCCTTCGAGATTGCCTTTGAGGTGGAAAAAGAGCAGGTGGTGGGCTTGGTGAACCTGGGCGCCGCCGTGATGAACATCAACATCCTTCAAGGCGGGTTGTCGGAGTTCACGCGGGACTCCGCCCTGGGGGGCAACCGGTACACCGAATCCATCCAGAAGATGCTGGGGCTGAGCTACGAGCAGGCGGAGAGCCTGAAGCTGGGCGGGGAGGTGGAGGGCCGAACTTACGAAGACGCCCGGCCCGCCATCGAGATGGTGAATACCGAAGTGGCGGGAGAGATCCGGCGCTCCTTCGACTTCTTCCGCTCCTCCTCGCACAGCGACACGATCCACCGTGTCGTATTGAGCGGGGGCTGTGCCCGACTGCCCGGCCTGGTGGAATATCTTTCGGAAAACCTCGAGATCCCCTGCGAGCTGGCCAATCCACTCCGGAACATCAAGGCCGACCCGAAGACGTTTGACCCGGAATACCTGAGTGTCATCGCCCCGCAACTCGCCGTGAGTGTGGGGCTGGCCCTGCGGCAGGCGGGAGACAAGTGACATGATCAAGATTAACCTCCTTCCGCGAGAGGAGCGCGTCCGGCGCACTCCCGTCAACACCAAGCTCATCCTAACCGGGGTCGGCGTGCTCGTCGTCCTGGGGGCCATGGCTTACGGCTGGATCTGGCTGAAAGGGGACGTAGCGCGGCTCGATGCCGCCATTAGCCAGGCCCGGGCCGACACCAAGCGCTTCGACGACCTGGCCAAGCAGGTGGACAGGTACCGGGCAGAGAAGGCGCGCCTGGAGGAGAAGATCAAGGTCATCCAAACGCTCGTGGCGGCGCAGACGGGCCCGGTCCAGCTCCTCGACGAAGTCAGCAAGGCCCTTCCCAATGAGGTGTGGCTCACGTCCTTCAACCGGACGGGCAAGAAGCTGGAGCTTTCCGGCATCGCCTTCTCCAACTTCAACGTGGCCGCGCTCATGACCAACTTGGGCAAAGCGTCCAACCTGCTGAAGAGCGTGGACTTGGTCGTCTCGGAGAAGACCGCGGTCGAGGACGTGCCGGTGGAGAAATTCACCATCACGGCCGAGATCGTGGAAGGGAAGAGCTAGGAGCGGGGGATATCATGGCACTCGATTTCAAGAGCTTGGCTGGCAGTATAACGCCGAGGCAGCGCAATCTTCTCCTGGGTGCCATCGGCGTCGGTATCATAGCTCTCTACGTCACACAGCTCATGCTCCCGCTCTGGGAGAGCAGGGGCACTCTGGAGACGGACCTCCAGAAACTCCAGGCGGATCTGGACCAGAAGCGTATGATCGCCGCCAACCGCCCGAAACTGGAGGAGGAGATCAAGGGGTTGGAGAAACAGCTGGAAGCGGCCGTGGTCAAGCTCCCGGAGGAGAAGGAGATTCCCAACCTCCTGACCCAGGTGAACGAGCGAGGGCAGCAGAGCGGGCTGGAGTTTCTGTTGTTCCGCCCGGCGGCGCCGGTGAAGAAGGGGTTCTATGCCGAGGTTCCCATCGACATGCGGGTGGAGGGCGAATACCACACCCTCGCAATGTTCCTGGATCGGGTGAGCAAGCTTGAGCGCATCGTGAACGTGGCCGACCTTCGGATCAACCCGCTGCCGGCGCAGAGGGCGAAGACCGGTCGGACGATCAGCGCCGACCTCAAGGCCACGACCTTCACTTTCCTGGAGAAGGGAGGGTCCGCCGGTGCTCCCTCGAAGTAGTCGGGATTCAGGTCTCCTGCTGCGATGGGCGACCCACCTTTGGTGTGGGACCCACCTCCGGTGTGTGCCCGCCCTCACCGCGGTCATGGGACTCGCGCTGTCCGGATGCTCGGGCGGGGAAGCTCCCGGTCCAACCGCTCCGGCCCGGCCGGCCCAGCCCGCCGCAGCCACACCGGCAGCGCCCGCCCCGGCGCCCAAGCCCGCCCCACCTCCGTATGTCTACGAGGCCAGGGGCCGCCGCGATCCGTTCAGCCCGCTTATCGCGCCCCGGGTGGCCGAGGACAAGACCCGACCCAAACCCGGCCTGGCGGGCCTGAATGTGAACGAACTCAAGCTGGCCGGCATCATCTGGGAGAGCCGTGCCTCCTTCGCTCTGGTCGAGGCGCCAAATGGCGCAGGCTATGTTCTGCGCGTCAACGACATCGTGGGCGAGAACGCCCGAGTGACCGACATCACGCCTGAGGCCGTCATCTTTGAGGTGAAGGACGTGAGAGCAGGGGCCGCAGCGTCACAGCCCGCCAGGACGCGTGTGGTGGAGCTCCGGCTCAAAAAAAAGGAGGGATAGCGCATGGATTCGCCGGTATCCGCTCATCTCCTCTGGCGCAGCTCTCTCCTCGGGGCGGCAGCCCTGCTCCTGGGCGCATGCGCCTCGGATATGACGGAGGTGCAGCCGGCGCCCGCTGCCCCGCAGGTGGTCGCAGCGACGCCAGCCCCCCAGCCCCCGGCTGAGCCTCCCCGCGCCGCCGAAGCCCCCGCCCCTGGGGCGGCCCCCGAGGCCCCACCGCCGCCGGCAGCGCCGGCCCCCGTGACCCCGCCGCCGGCCCAGGCCGAAAGCGGTCCCATCGAGGTCACGGGGATCGAGGTGCAGGACGCGGGACCGGGAGGCCTTGTCGTGACGGTCGTCGCGGACGGTCCGATCGCCGCCTACGAATCGTTCACCCTGCCGGATCCGCCAAGGCTCATCGTTGATATTCCGAAGGCGACGCACGCGATCCCCCAGCCGATTTCCGCCCGGCCGCCGCTCGTCACGGCCATCCGGTCTTCCCAGTACCGGGAGAGCCCGGTGAAGATCGTCCGTGTGGTGCTGGATCTTCGCTCCATGCTCCCCTACCAGGTGGTTACGGCTGATCACCAGCTCCGGGTAGAGCTGGGGACCGGCACCGGGACCGGTACCGGCACGCCCCCGCCCGCTGCTCCTTCCGCCGCGCCGGTCTCCACAGCGGCGGGGAAGGTCACGCGGGTGGATCTGCAGAGCGTTCGGGGACGCCAGCGGATCGTGATCGGGACGAGTGGCCGGGTCAGCTTCAACGTCACCGAGTCCGCCGACCCCCCCAAGATCCTGGTGGACGTCTCGGGGGCGCAGATCGACCCGGCGAACGCCCGGACGCTCGACCTCCGACAGGTCAGCTCGCCGCTGAGCCGACTGGAGGCCAGCCAGTATCGGGAAGCTCCGGATCCGGTGGTGCGGGTGGTGGCCGACCTGCGGACTCCGACGCGCTATGAGGTGCAGCAGACCCCCGTGGCCATCCTGGTGGAATTCTTGGCGTCAGCGACATCAGCCCGACCGGCGGCCGGTGCGGCGCCCACCGTAGCCGCGGCGCCCGCTCCCGCGCAAGCGGCCGCTCCGGCGCCACCCCCGAGTCCCCCGGCGGTACCCGCGAGCCCCCCGGCAGCGACGGCACCGCCCGCGGGCGGTCCCGGGCGGCTGTCCATGGATTTCAGAGACGCGGACATCAATAACCTGCTCCGGATCATCGCCGAGGTCAGCGGCAAGAACGTGGTGGCTGGCAGCGACGTGACGGGCAAGGTCACGGTTCGCCTGATCAACGTGGAGTGGCAGCAGGCCCTGTACGTGATCCTGAAAATCAATAACCTCGACTACGAGATGGATGGGAATATCATTCGCGTCGCACCCCGTGCGAAGCTTGCTTCTGAGCGGCAGGACCGCGAGAAGGAGCGACAAGAGGCGGCCAAAGCCGCTCAGGAGGCGGCCAAAGCCGTTGTGGAAGAAAAGAAAGCTGAGCCCCTGGTGACCAGGAGTATCGCCGTTAATTACGCCACGGCTGACGAAGTGAAAGGGCAGCTAGACCGCCTCAGAACTCCCGGGCGGCCCGAGGCCAGCATCAACTCTGACAAACGGACCAACACTCTAATCATCAATGACACGGCCGCCGCCATAGAGAAGATGGAGGCTCTCCTCAAGCGCCTGGACGTCCCCACTCCGCAGGTGCTGATCGAGGCCCGCATCGTCGAGGCGACCAGAACTTTCTCCCAGAGCCTGGGCGTGGAGTACGGGTTTTCGACGACGGCATTCAACACCAGCGGGGCGGCCGGGAGGGCCATGACGCCGATCAGCGTCTTCACCTCGTCGGTGGGGACGACACTGCAGGTTCCCACGACCACGATCCCCCTGGGGATCTCGTTCCCGGCCTCCGGAACCAACCCGGCGGGCCTCGGGATCACTTTCGGCAGCCTGGCAAGCAACCTGATGCTGGGTGTGCGCCTGTCGGCGGCCGAGCAGGAGGGGCGGGTCAGGACCCTCTCGGCGCCCAAGGTCGCCACGATGGATAACCAGGAGGCCGAGATCCGACAGGGTACCCAGGTTCCTTATACGACGGTGGACAGCTCGGGCCGGACGGTGGTGGCGTTCCAGGATGCCTTCATCCGGATGAAGGTGACGCCCCACATCACCAACGACCGGCGGGTGTCCATGAAGGTCGAGGCCGAGCGGAGCTTCCCCGGGGACCGCATTGATTTCGCGGGCGGCTTCGCCTTCGTCCTGAACCAGCGCAAGGCTTCCACCAACATCCTGGTCGCCAACGGAGCCACGATCGTGATCGGCGGCCTGATGCAGACCAACGACACCCTGGCCGAGAGCGGGCTCCCGTGGCTGAAGAACATCCCCATCTTTGGGTGGATGTTCAAGAACGAATCCAGGGGTCCCAACGAGAAGACGGAACTCCTCCTCTTCCTGACCCCGACGATCCTGGAGGAGGCGCGGTTGAGCTGAGGGGGGTCGGTCCAGGAGTCCCGACGGATAGACACGGTGAAACGCACCCCGCCCTGCGCGGGGTGCGTTTCTTCTTTTCGGAGAGGGCCTGAGCGGGTATGATCCCTTGCCGCGGACGAGGTGGAGACGAGCGAAAATGCCGGGGGATCGATCGAGACAAAGGGAGGCCGCGTGTTACGTTATCTGACAGCCGGGGAGTCCCACGGGCCGGCGCTGGTGGCCATCCTGGAGGGAATGCCGTCCAACGTCCCGGTGACGGCAGCCGACATCAACACGGACTTGCGCCGCCGCATGGGCGGCTACGGCCGGGGCGGGCGGATGAAGATCGAGCAGGACCAGGCGGAGATCCTGGGGGGCGTCCGCCACGGAAAGAGCCTGGGCAGTCCGATCTCCCTCATGATCCGGAATCGCGACTGGGAGAACTGGAAGGACGTGATGGCGCCGGACGGGGTGGAAGGCCAGGGCGAGTCGGAACGGCGGACACTCACCCGGCCGAGGCCCGGACACGCTGACCTGATCGGCGGCCTCAAGTACGACCACCAGGATCTGCGCAATGTCCTGGAGCGCGCCTCGGCCAGAGAAACGGCCGCCCGGGTGGCCGTGGGGGCGGCCTGCAAGTGCCTCCTCCGGCAGTTCGGGATCCAGGTGGTGAGCCACGTAGTGGAGATGGGCGGCATCCGGGCCCGGACGGACGATCTGACCCCGGCCGAGATCGTGACAAGGGCCGAGGACTCGGCGGTCCGTTGCGCCGACGCTGAGGCCACGTCCGCCATCATGGTCAAGGTGGACGAGGCGCGCGCCCGCGGCACCTCGCTGGGCGGCGTCTTCGAGGTGCTGGTGCTCGACCCCCCCGTGGGCCTCGGGAGCTACGTCCACTGGGATCAGCGCCTGGACGGCCGGCTGGCCCAGGCGCTGATGAGCATCCAGGCGATCAAGGGGGTGGAGATCGGGCTGGGGTTCGAGATCGCGCGCCGCTTCGGCTCCGAGGTGCAGGACGAAATCTTCTATCAGGCGCCCGGAGGCGGGGGGCCGGCGGGCGAGGGCTTCTACCGGCGGACGAACTTCGGGGGCGGGCTCGAGGGTGGGATGAGCACGGGCCAGCCCATCGTGATCCGGGCGGCCATGAAACCGCTGTCCACGCAGTACAAGCCCCTGGCTTCGGTGGACGTGGTGACCAAAGAGGCCAGCCGGGCCGGCGTGGAGCGCTCAGACATCACGGCGGTCCCGGCCGCGGGCGTGGTGGGGGAGGCCGTGGCGGCCTTCGTCATCGCCCAAGCGTTGTGCGAGAAGTTCGGCGCCGACAGCCTGGCGGAGATGCAGCGGAATCACGCCGGATACGTCGCGTACCTCAAGGCTCGCTGAGGAGGCGCAACGGAAGGCGCCTTGCGCCGGCGTTCCTCCTCGGTAGCGTGCCATCCACGCGCCCTCGAGGGTCTCACTCGGCTTCCTCGCGTCCGATCTCCGCGTCCAGGATCTCCTGCGCCACTGGCTCGTCCGAGGCCCGGACGAAGACCCGCCAGAAGTTCGCCGGGCCGATCCCGAAGTGCGCCGTGTCGGACGTGCCGCGCACCAGGCAGGGCACCCCGTATGCGTCGAGCAGCGAGACCACGACATCCACGGAGGAGCGATCCCAGGTCTCGAAGATCAAGGCCGTGGGCCGCTCTCGGGTCTCGCCGCCAGTCAGGTCGAGGCCCACGTGACAGGCGGGGCAGACGGTCGTCCCCCACGGATAGGCGGCATGGCAGCGGGGGCAGCGGGCATCGGGACGGACCATAGCCACATTCAGCGGGGCCAGATATCGGCGCTGGCCAGCTCGAGCAGGTTTCCGTCGGGATCGCGGAAGTAGAAGGACCGGGCCGCCGGCCATTCGATCTCTTGCGCGATGGCGATCCCGTGGTCCCGGATCCGCGCCTTCCAGGCTTCGTACTCCTCCGGGGCAACAGTGAAGCAGACGTGGATTTCGCCGTCAGCGCCGTGGGGCGGGACGCTGGCGGAGTGTCGGGTCCGTTCGGCGCGGAAGAGCAGGAGCACTCCCGATCCCACCCGAAAGAAGGCGTGACGCCCCGGTTCCTTGCCAATCGGCCTCAGGGCCATGACGTCCCGGTAGAACAGCTCGGCCCGGTCGATGTCGGACACATACAGGACGGTTTCCAAGATGCCGGTGATTCGAGGGGGCTGATCTCTAGGACTCACGTTTCCCTCCATGGCTTGGATCAGTAGCGCACGCGGAAGCTCTGCTCCCCCTGGGGAGCCTCCCAGACGACCTCGACGTCCGTGACGCGGGAGGCCGGCGATCCCCGATGGCACCACTGAATCATGGCTTCGACCGATCCCCGCTCACCCTCAAAGACCGCCTCGACGCGGCCGTCCGGCGCGTTCCTGACCCATCCACCCATCCTTCGGAAGATCGCCTCGTCCTCAACGTAGGCCCGGAAGTACACACCCTGGACGCGCCCGGACACCCAGACGTGAGCGCGCGCGCGATCCGGTTTTGCCGGGTCCCTCATTCCCTGTAATACCTCAACTGGTCGGGATCGGCGCGACGTGAATGCGATCCCGCAACGCCCGATAGTACCGGTCCAGGCCGCCGTCCGACCAGGCCAGCGCCGCGGAACGGGCCATGACGGCGTAGACGGTCGACCGGGAGATCTTCACCGTCACTCGCGGATCGAGGAGATCCCGGGCCTGCTGCACGAGGTCCAGGGTGCGCAGGCCGATGAAGAGCGGCCAGGCGCAGGCGAGCCGCATCCGGATCTCCGTCCAGGGAAGCGCCCGGATGTAGGCCCACCCCTCCGCGTAGTGCGTCAGGGAGAGGCGGAGCAGTTCCCGGAGCAGGGGTCGAAGTCGCTCGATGGCAGTGGGATCGAGGAGGTCGGCGGGAATGAGACCCAGGGCCCAGAGATCCTGCCGGGGCAGATAGCACCGGCCGATCCGCAGATCCCGGGGCAGATCGCGGAGCACGTTTGTCATCTGGAGGCCTTGGCCGAAACGCTTGCCTCGCGCCCGCATGGCGGGCGCGTCCCAGTCCCGCAAAGCCGGACAGCGCGCCATGGCCATGTCCGTCCAGAATTCGCCGACGCAGCCGGCGGCGTAGTAGGTGTACCGGTCCAGGTCTGCCCGGGTCTCGAGGGAAGCAAGCTGCTCCTGGTTCTCTCCAGGGAAGGCGCGCAGGTCCTCTTGCATGCCCTGGGTGAGTGCCAGGAGGAGCCCCCGAATGCGGAGGCGATCTTCCTCCGGCAGACCGCGAAAGAGGCGGAAGCACTCCGGGAGGCGGAGCAACAGGTTCCGCTCGGCCGCAGTCGGTTGCGGCCCGGTCAGCGCCTGGGGGATCTCGAGCAGGCGGGAGGCGGCCGGGAGATCCAGCTCCTTCCGGAACAGGTCCAGGTAGCGGAGGCGATCGGCTCGGGGGATGATGCGGGCATCCGCGATGGTATCCGCGGCTCGCGCCAGGAGGTAGGCCAGCCCCACCGGTTCCCGCAGAGACGACGGCAGGACGGCCAGGGTCAGGTAGAATGACCGGCTGACCCGCTTCAGGATAGCCCGCAGATGGTCAGGAATGTCGCCCACCATCCCGTCCTTGCCTCTTGCTGGTCCATGCTTCGGAAATACGATATCACATCTCCGGGCGAAAGCAGATCAGAAATGACGACGCGTCGCTGCGTCTGCTGGGCTTCGGCCGGGTATGCGAATCGGCTCAATCGCCACTGCCAGCCCATCCACAAGTCTATTCCGTCTACTACGTTCCGCTGACCCACGAAGAACACCGGAAGGTTCAGCGGACCGGACACGTCAGCAGCTACGAGCAGTGGTACCGAGTCCCTGGCCGCTCCGTCGGTCGGCGGGTGCGGACCATCGTCAAGGAGGCCCTGCCCACGATGGACTGCAGTGGGAGGGCCAAGCCACCTACCGGGTGAGGACCGCCTGTCTGGAAACGTTCCCCGCCGAGATACTTGAAGGGTATGGAAACCTGCGACAACGGATCCGCGGGTTGACAGGGAATCTTGCTTGACTTCATATTATCATAAGACATATGATGACTCTCAACTCTAATAAAACTCAGGTACATCCTTAAGGTGGCTCTTCTACTCCCCGTACGATAACAGCGACTTATCATGGACGAAATCCTTGGGGGGACAAGGGCAAAGGTCGTAGTTAAGCTGCCGGAGTTTCGACGGCAGAATCTCGTGCATATGGTGTTCGATGCCCTGAAGGAAAACATCCTCTCGGGGAAGCTCGCGGAGGGTGAGCGCCTCCCCTCCATCGATGCCCTGGCGCGGCAACTCAACGTGTCACGGACGGTCATGCGAGAGGCGCTACACAAGCTGTCCTCGCTGGGAATGGTCCGGAGCCATCAAGGGCGCGGCACGTTCGTCTGCAGGCCGGATCCTGGGGCTGTGATGGAGCCCATGCTCCAGCTCCTCAAGATGGAGGCGCTCCCCGCCCGGGATTTGCTCGAAACGCGGTACCATCTCGAACGGATCATCGCCCGGTTGGCTGCCCGACGAGCCCGGACGGACCAGGTCGCCAGCCTGCACGGCCTCATCGAGACGATGCAGCGGGCCATCGAACGGCAGGATCTGGACTTGCTGTCGAAGGAGGATATGAAATTCCACTTGGCGCTGGCGGAGGTCTCCGGAAACCCGCTGCTGAGCCTGATACTGGAAAACATCCGAGAAATGACGTTCAAGTTCATGTATGCCATTTCCCATATCGAGAATGTGAGGCTTCAGGCATTGGCATCCCATCGACGCATCGTGGAGGCGGTGGCCAAGAATGACCCCGCGCTGGCAGACCAGGAGATGGCCCAGCACATCCTGAATATGGTGGAGGCCATACGGGTGAAGTACCAAATTGACATAGCGCTCGAGTGATCGCCAGGGGTGCGCCCGCCCCTCCCACGGGACCGGGTGCAGCCTCGTCGGCCTCTGGATTGAGGGCTGCGATCTGCCAGGGGGAACATGTTCCGTGCCCAAGAGGAACGTGATTCGGCGGAATGACTATCACGACTCGTTCGAGCTCATGGTGACCTCCGTCCGGCTCCAGGATGATCCGGGCATTGTTCAAGCGATCTTCATGATGGGGACACCGAGCAATAAGCAGTTTCTCCGGGGCCTCGGACTGCTGTCCACCGATGGGGAGTCCGCAACGCCGAGCGACCTCATCGTGGCCATAGAGGCAGACTCCGCAGAGACGCTCGACCGGGTCGAGCGCGACCTGGAGCGTCTCCTCGGGGAGCGCGCCGCGGCCGATGCCGGGCCGGAGGCGCCGCGCACCCTTGAGACGGCCCTGCGGCAACTGCCCGGGGCCAACCTCTGCCTCATCTCCGTCCCCGGTCAGTACGCTGCTGGCGAGGCCCGCAAGGCCCTGCGCGCCGGACTGCACGTCCTCCTGTTCAGCGACAACGTCACTCTGGATCAGGAGCGGGCGCTGAAGGAGTTCGCCCGCTCGCGCGGGCTCCTCTGTATGGGACCCGACTGCGGCGTCGTCAACCTGAACGGCGTCGCCCTGGCCCTGGCCAGCGTGGTGCGCCGCGGGCCGATCGGAATTGCCGGGGCGTCGGGGAGCGGAATCCAGCAGGTTGCTGTCCTTGCCGAGCGGTGGGGGCTCGGCGTCTCCCAGGCGATCGGCGTCGGCGGGCGGGACGTGCACGACACCGTGGGAGGACTGGGGTTGGAGGCGGCGCTTGAGGCCCTCGAGGCGGATCCGGAGACGCGCGTCATCGTCGTGGTGTCTCGCGCCCCCGGTGCAGCGACCCTCCCCCGAATCCTCGGCAGAATCAAGGGGTGTGGGAAGCCGGTCGTGGCATGCCTGAGCGGGGTCGATCGAGCCGCCATTCGATCCGTGGGCGCATGGGCTCCACGCGACCTTGAGGAGGCGGCCGCACAGGCCGCAGCGCTGGCCTTGGGCAAGGAGCCTGGCGCGCCACCGGACGCTCTGCCGGATACCCTGCAGGGGGAGCTGCTGGCCCGGGAGACGCGCGGCCTTCGGCCGACGCAACGGTTCGTCCGGGGCTTGTTCTGCGGCGGAACCTTCTTGGACGAAGCCCTCCGCATCCTGACGCCCATGCTGGGCCCGATCCACTCCAACGCCTCCCCAGTTCCCGAGCTCATGCTGACGGGGCGGACGGCGAGTCGCGGGCACACGCTGGTGGATCTCGGCGCGGAGGAGTTCACGCTCAGCCGTCCGCACCCGGTCATTGATCCCCAACCACGCCGCGAGCGACTGCTGGCAGAGGGCGAGGATCCTGAGGTGGCGGTTCTGCTCCTCGACTTCATTCTGGGGCCGGCCGTCCATCCGGACCCAGCGGGGGCCGTGGCGGACGCCATCGTCCAGGCAAAGCGCCGGGCCGCCGATCGGGGACGATACCTGTCGGTGGTGGCCTCGGTGTGCGGGACGGAGGGCGATCCACAGCGTTTGTGCATGCAAGAGGAGACGCTGCGCCGCGCGGGTGTCGTGGTCCTGCCTTCGAACGCACAGGCCGCCAAGTTGGCCGCTCAAATCGCGCAACGGGTCGTAGGGGGGCGGTCGTCCAGTCTCGAGCCCGAGAGCGGCATCCATGCACCCGTGGTGATGCCGGCTGTGGCCGAGCCGAGGAGCGCCTGCGCATCGACGAGCATCATCAAGTTGTTCACACAGGAGCTCCGGATCGTCAACGTGGGACTGACGCTCTTCGCCGAGGCACTCCGGCGGCAGTCGGTCAAATCGGTCTCGGTCGATTGGCGGCCTCCGGCCGGCGGCGACCCGGAACTCGCGTCCTTGCTGGAGAAGCTGGGCGGTGCCTGAGCAGCCACTTGCCTCGCGTCTTACGCGCAGGAAGGGGACTGCCCCGTGATGGGGGACGCTCGGAGCATGACCATCAGCGAACGGATTGACGGCGCCAACCGTCGTGCGGCGGACATCCTGACGAAGGCCCAGTTGATGTGGGTGGACGTCGTCCCCGCGCGAGACTTCATCCCGGGCTTCACGGAGAACCTCATCCTGTTCGCCGGCCCCCCCCTGGATCCTCGGCACGCCCTGAAGCCAGTCCGGATAGCGATTGGGGGGGCTGCCGTCCAGGAGGGATTGGCGAAAACGGTCGAGGAGGCGTGGGAGATGGTGCTGCGGGGCGAGGTCCTCCTCGCCGCAGCGCTGGACCACAAGTGTGCCGGGGGCGGCCTCGGCCCCGTGACCGCCTCGACGCCTGTCTTGGTCGTAGAGGATGCGGTCACCCACGCGCGCGGCTGCTGTACCATCTACGAAGGGAGTGAAGCGGAGCTGCTCCGCTGGGGATTCTACACACCCGCCGTCGCGCGCCGCCTCGCATGGTTCCGTGACGAGCTGGGTCCCGTCCTGGGGAAGATGGTCCAGGCCATGGGCGGCCTGAACATTCGAAACATCCTGGCCCGCGCCACGGGCATGGGGGACGAGAATCACTATCGCAACGCGGCCTCCAACGCGCTGACCATGTTCCAGGTGTTTCCCGCCCTCATTGAACTTCCTTTGGAGCACGAGGTTCGCAAGAGGGTGTCGCGTTTTCTCGCGGGCTACGAGCGCTTCTTCCTGCACCTGTTGATGGCCGGTGCCGTGGCGGTCACCGAAGCCGTCAAGGGGATCGAGTACTGCACCCTCATGATTGCGATCGGAGGAAACGGCGACGAGTTTGGAATGAAGTTCGGCGACACGGGCGACCGGTGGTTCCGCGCCGCCGCCCCGAAGTTGAAGGGGGTCTACCTCAACCCGCAGTGGACCGACGACGATATGTGCCCGTTCATCGGGGACAGCTGCATGGTCGAAGCCTACGGGTTGGGTGGGCTGGCCGCCGCGGCGGGCGCGGCGGTGGTCCGCATGACCGGCGGCAATTTCCGCGAGGCCCTCCAGCGGACCGAGGAGGCGCGCCAGGTGTGCGTGGCCTCGCATGATTGGGCGCCGATCCCCTGGCTCGATTTCCAGGGACCGCCCTGCGGAATCGACATGCGGAAGGTGGTGGCGACAGGCATTGCCCCGATCGTCCACGGGGGGATGGCGCACGTCAACGGGGGACAGGGAGGCGGAGGATGCTGCCGGCTGCCCATGGACTGCTTCACGCAAGGGCTTCGTGCCTTTGCCGCCAAACATGGGCTGTGAGCACCCCGAAAGCTCTGGGCGGGATTCCGATGATCATCGCGGACAGGGGTCAGGCGTGAAGATCTTGGTGTGCAATGTGGGCAGCACGTCGCTGAAGTACCAGCTCCTGGACATGCCGGCGGAATTCCGCCTCGCGCGGGGCGGCATCGAGCGCATCGGGAGCCCCGGTGCCCGGCTGCAGCACCACGCGGAGGGTGGCGTGGAAATGAGCGGTCCGGCCAGCGCCCCCGACCAGCCTGCAGCCATCCGGCTCATGATCTCTCTGCTGCTCGAGCATTCGGCGGGAGTTGTGCGGGAGCTTCGAGAATTGGATGGCATTGGCTTCAAAGTTGTCGGGGGGCGCAACGTGACGGGGGCCGTCTTCCTCGATGAGCCGGTCCTCAGGGCCATGGAGGAATACACCCCACTCCTCCCTTCGCACAATCCGCCCTACATCGCGGCCATCCGCCTGTTCCGCGAGCTCCTGCCCGCGGTCCCGCTGATCGGTCTCTTCGAGACCGCCTTCCACGCCGACCTCCCGCCGCGCGCGTACCTCTACCCCGTGCCCTACGAGTGGTACGAGCGCCACGGGGTCCGCCGCTACGGCTACCATGGCGCCTCGCTGCGCTACGTGGCCGAGCGCGTGCCGGTGCTGCTCCAGCGCCCGGCCGATGGCCTGCGGCTGGTGGCATGCCACCTGGGCGGCAGTTCCTCGATCTGCGCCATCCAGGGCGGGAGATCGGTGGACACGAGCATGGGCATGTCGAGCCAGGCGGGGATCCCCATGGCGACCCGCTGCGGCGACGTGGACCCCTTCGTCCTCCCCTACGTGATGGAGCGGGAAGGGCTCTCTCTGGACGAGATCCGCCGGATTCTGGTGGCACAGGCCGGGCTGGCTGGGCTGTCCGGGCTCAGCGGAGACGTGCGGGACCTGGAGCAGGCGGCCGCTCAGGGGCATCCACGGGCGGCGCTGGCCCTGGACGTCTTTGCCTACGCCGTAAAGAAGTACATCGGCGCCTATGCCGCCGCCCTCGGAGGCATCGACGCCCTGGCCTTCGCCGGCGGGATCGGGGAGAACGGCGTGGAGATGCGGCAGCGCATCTGCGACGGCCTGGGTTTCCTGGGGATCGCCCTGGATGCCGAGCGAAACCTGGTGCGGGGGCGAGAAACAATCATCTCAAAGCGGGGTGCCCCGGTCGCGGTTGTGGTAGTGCCGACGAACGAAGAAATCATCGTGGCACGGGAGACGTTCCGGACGATTCGGTCCCGCGGGCTCCGCGACGCGGCCGTGGACCGCGCCGCCGAGGGCGGGACGCTCGAAGGGAGGTGAGCAGGCGGGGGAGAGGTGACGGGGGATGGACGGAGGCTCAATTCGGGTTGGCGGACCAGGAAATGGCACGGCACATCAGAAACATGGTTGAGGCCCTTCGGACGATCTACGAGTTCGACGTCGACATCGCGTGACGGCCGGCGCGCGTCGCGCCCGCACCCGAACCCCGTACAGTCGTGGAGAAGTCATTGGATCCCGGCAGTTGGGTGTGAGGTACGGTGCACCAACGGCCACTTCATGGTGGTTGACCCCATTGGGCAAAGGAGGCTGTACATGAAACGGCTGGCGGTTGTCCTGAGTGCTCTCGCGGTGTTCATCCTTGCTTCCCTCGCGCCTGGCCTAGCCCCAACGGCGGTCGGCGGAGAGAAGACATGGGTCTTGCGGTTCTCGACTGGCTTCTCGGCGACTTCCCATTTCGGAAAGGAATCGAAGTGGTATTTTGACAACATCGCCCAGCAGAGCGGTGGCCGCATCAAGGTCGAGTACCACTTCAGCGGCGCCCTGGCCAAGCTGGGCGAAGAGCTCAACGCCATGCGGGCGCGCAGCATCGACGTCACCTGCGCGACCCCTCCGTACTTCGCTCCCCTGGTCCCCCTGGTGGATGCCCTGAACATGAACTATGTCACCACCTCGGTGGACGGCCACATGAAGGCGGCCCAGGAGGTGTACGACAACTACGCACCGCTGCGCGACCAGTTCGAGAAGAACAACAATGCCAAGATCCTCTGGAATCCGCCAGTCACCAATAACACGCTCTGGAGCACGTTCCCCGTTCCCAATATCGCGGCCTTGAAGGGAAAGAAGATCCGGGCCCTGGGTCGGACGGGTGAAAGCATCTCGGCCTTCGGCGGCGTTCCGGTCGGAATTGTGTGGGGAGATATCTACACCTCGGCCCAGAAGGGGATCATCCAGGCGGCGTACGGCACCCCGTTGAGCCTGGGCTGGGACGCGAAGTTCTACGAGGTGATGCCGTATGTGACCCAGACCGGATCGGGGGTGTTCGGCTCCCAGGTCATGATGATCCGGAAGGACCTGTACGACGAGTTCCCGAATGACCTGAGGCAACTCTTCCACGACTGGGCGCGGAAGGCGGAGGACAAGAGCCTGGAGATCGTCGAAGAAGAGAATCGCCTGGCCGTGGACGACATGGAGTCCCGGGGCATCAAGCTGATGATCTGGTCCCGTGAGGAGCTGGCCAAGGCGCGCGATCTCGTGCAACCGGCGCAGTTCGACGGGTGGGTGAAGAAGATGGGGGAGCGCGGGCTCGGCAAGGAGGCCCAGACCCTCAAGGATATGTACATCCAGGCGGTGCGGAAGCACGAAAAGGGCTCGAAGTACCAGGAATCCTTCGACTACTGGAACCAGAAGTATAAGAAAGGATTCTAAGCCCTCATCCAACCCGCATCTGTCATCCCCCCGGCGGTCTCGAAGGTGGGGCCGCCTGGGGGATGGTGAGGAAGGGCATCTATGGAAATCACTTCCCGCGAAGTCCGAATCGTGGACGGCCTGGCACTGGCAGTCTCGCGCGCCGGCGTTGTTCTCAGCTCGGTGATCCTTGTCGCCATGATCGCAGGTACCGTCTACGATGTCTTCTCCCGGTTCGTATTGGGCAAGCCCATCGCCGGCATCATCGAGTTTAGCGGGGTCTACCTGCCGGCGTTCACATTCCTGGGGCTGGCCATGACGCAGCGGCTCAAAGGACACATCAACGTCACCTTCGGCTTGGAGCTGCTGTCGCCCAGGCGACGGAAGGTGGTTGAGCTCCTCGGGCTTCTGCTGACCCTGCTGTTCGTGGCCACGCTGGGCTGGCAATCGTCGTCCGGGGCTCTCCACGCGTATCGTCTCGGCGAGTATCATTGGGGCGTCGTGGGGATCACCATCTTGATCTGGCCGGCCAAGATCGCGGTGGCCGTCGGCCTCTGGATGCTCTGTCTGGAGTATGCGGTGGAGCTCTTGCGAGCGCTGGCTCAACTGACCGGACGCCTACCTCTCGAGACCGCCATGGCGGAAGTGAAGCAGTATATCTGAGACTGGAGGAGGGGCGTTCGACCATGATCCTGTCACCGACGATTCTTGCGACGCTCAGCGTGATCGCCCTCCTCGGGTTCCTGACGGCCGGCGTGCCCATCTTCGTGAGCTTGGGCATTGTCGGGGTAGTCGGAACGATGCTGCTGTCTGGTGTTTCGACGGCACTGGGCATCTTGCGGGAGACTCCGTATTCCTCCAACGCCGAATACCTCTACTTGGTCATCCCGCTCTTCGTTCTCATGGGGCATCTCGCCTTCAACGCCGGCGTGACGAACCAGGCGTTCGAGATCGGACGGAAATGGTTCTCCCGGCTGCCTGCGGGCCTGGCCCTGGCGACGATCGCCGCGTGCGCGTTCATGGGAGCGGCCTGTGGCTCGAGCGTGGCCGCCTCCGCGACCATGGGTCGGGTCGCTCTGCCGGAGATGCTGCGCAAGGGCTACGACCGGCGGCTAGCTGCCGGCTGTGTCGCGGCCGGAGGGCTGCTGGCGATCATCATTCCCCCCAGCGTCGTGCTGGTCCTTTACGCGGTCATCACGGACAACTCCGTGGGGGCCTGCCTCTTGGGAGGATTCATCCCGGGCATCATCACCGCCGTCGTCTTCATGCTCGGCATCTCCGTGCTGCTCCGCCGCAACCCGAACATGGCGCCCCCCACGGAGTCCTTCACCTGGAAGGAGCGATTCGTCTCCCTGAAAGGGGCGTGGGGGATTGTCCTCCTGTTCACCATCGTCATCGGAGGCATGAGCGTCGGCGTCTTCACGCCGACGGAAGCCGCCGCGGGGGGCGTCATCGCGGCCCTCCTGATGCTGTTCTGCAAGCCGGATCGGCAGGGCCTGACGGCACAACTCAAGGAGACGATGCTCGACACCGTCCGGACCAGCGTGTTCATCTTCATCATCATGATCTGCGCCGGCCTGTACTCCAACTTCCTCATCCGCGCCGGAACGGGCAAGGCGATCTCCCTGGGGGTTGCCAATCTCCATGTACCGCCGCTCCTGGTCCTGATCATCGCCCTCGCCGTGTATCTGCCTCTGGGATGTTTCCTGGATCCAGCATCCTGCCTGCTGATCACGTTGCCTATCCTCTACCCGCTCGTCGTGAAGGATCTGGGATACAACCCAATCTGGTTTGGCATTCTCGTGACGAAGATGATCGAGATCGGCCTGCTCACGCCCCCGGTGGGTCTCAACGTCTTCACGATCGCCGGGGTGGCTCCGGAAATCCCACTCGAAGAGGTGTTCCGGGGGGCCAGTTGGTTCATTCTCTTTGAGACGGTCACGATTGCCATCCTCATCGCGTTCCCCGGCCTCGCCACGTGGCTCCCATCCCTCATGATCCGATAGCGGAAACCGGGACCCGGCCGTTGCATTTTGCCAGGAGATCCCGCCGGCGCGGCGCCAGACCGCCTCCCGATCCCGCTTTTGTCCTTGACTTCCTCTACCGCCGCTAAGAAAACCCCATGGCGTGGGGAGGATTTGGGCACCTATTTCTGGTTCCGCGGGGCCCCCGTCCCTCAAGGCACTCCTGGAAGGGCTGAGGGAACTCGGCTATGTTGTGGGAAAGAACATCGCCGTCGAATACCGATTCACGGAAGGGAAGAACGATCGCCTCCCCGCGCTCGCGGCCGAGCTGGCCCGTCTAAAGGTGGAGATCATCGCCACGGAGACGGGGATGGCGTCTCTCCATGCGAAGAAGGCAACCCAGACAATCCCCATCGTGATGGCGAATAGCGGCGATCCGGTAAGCCTGGGACTGGTCGCGAGCCTGGCCCATCCGGGCGGGAATGTCACGGGGCTGACGATATGGCCTCTGGCCTCAGCCGGAGACCCCTGCAACTTCTTACGGAGGCAGTGCCGAAGCTGACCCATGTGGGTGTGCTTTGGGATGGAGGCGGTACGTCAGTGCGCGAGCGAGAGTGGGCGGGGACGCGCGCCGCGGCCCAGCCACTGAATGTGCAACTGTACTCGCTAGTGGCGCGTGGTCCCGCGGAGCCCCCGGACGCGTTCGCCGAGGCGGCGCGACAACACATCCAGGCAGTCCTACTGTTCGACGTGTCTGCTCTTGGCACCGCCGCCGTAGGCCGCCGAATTATTAAGGGAACTTCCAACTCGGGACACCAGTTCCCCGGATGCTTCGCGCGGTTCGTTCTTCCTGTTGTTCTCGTCCGGATCCCGGTTGCCTTTCCGGGTTTCGCCTCATAGAATGGCGGCCGCTTGTTCTGCCTCTGCCTTGCACCTCCCGCCACCACAGGAGCAGACCGTGCCCACACAGCCATTCAGCGCGGCGGGCATCCGCTGGGATCTCGGCGACCTCTTCGCCTCCCACGATGATCCGCGAGTCGAAGCCACCCTCAGAGACTGCCACGAGCGGGCCGGGGCCTTTGCCCAAGCATACCGGGGGACCATCGCCATCGCCGGGGGGCCTCCCCCCCCGCACCTGCTGGCTGCCATCCGGGAGCTGGAGGCATTGCATACGGACTTGAGCAGGGTTGGAGCCTTTGCCGACCTGTTGTATGCGGGGGACACGTCGCAGCCGGAGGTCCGGGACCTGAAGGAGAGGGTCGAGCTGGCCGCCACCGAGATCGGCAACCTCCTCCTGTTCTTCGAACTCGAGTGGATGGATCTCCCCGACGACGCGGCCGACCGCCTGCTGGCGCATCCTACCCTGGCGGGGTACCGGCATTACCTCCTGCGCCTGCGGCAGTACAGACCCCATCGGCTCTCCGAGGCGGAAGAGCGGCTGCTGAACGAGCGCGACAACACCGGGCGGCTCGCCTTCGCACGGCTCTTCACCGAGCTGACCACCGGCCTCCGCTTCCCCCTGGAGCGGGACGGCAAGACGGAGACGCTCACCATGAGCGAGGTCCTGGCCCTGGTCCACCACCAGGAGCGGGACCTCCGGAGGCGGGCCTACGAGACGCTGTTCGATGTCCTCTCGACGCACGATCTGGTGCTGACGTCGGTCTACGAGACCCTGATCCAGGATCACCTGACGATGGACCGGCTGCGCCGGTTCCCCCACCCCATGGCGGCGCGCCACCTGGACAACGAGATCGACCAGGAGGCGGTCGAGCAGATGATGGCCGTCACCGAGGCGAACTACGGTATCGCTCAGGCGTACTTCCGGCTGAAGGCCAAGCTGTTGGGACTCCCCAGACTGGCGCTCTTCGACCAGTACGCGCCGGTGAGCGACGCGCTCCCGGTTTGTCCCTTCGATCGCGCCCGGGAGACGATCCTGGAGGCCTTCGGCGCCTTCTCGCCCGGCTTCCGGGAGATCGCGCAGCAGTTCTTCGCGCGGCGCTGGATCGACGCCGAGGTGCGTCCAGGGAAGCGGGGCGGGGCGTTCTGCGCGTCGCCCGCGCCGGCGCTGCACCCGTACGTCCTCTGCAACTACACCGACAACCTGCGGGACGTGATGACGGTGGCTCACGAGTTGGGGCACGGGCTGCACGGGTGGCTCGCGCGGAAGCAGACGCCCTTCAACTACGACACGCCGCTCACCATGGCCGAGACAGCTTCGGTGTTCGCCGAATTCCTCGTCTTCGACCACCTGGTGCGGGTCCAGGAGGATCCCCGGGTCCAGTTGGCGCTGATCTGCGGGAAGATCGAGGATACCTGCGCGACGGTCTTCCGGCAGAACGTCCTCACGCGCTTCGAGCAGGCGGTCTTCGAGCACCGCAGAAAGGGACGCCTCACGGCCGAGGCCATTTGCCGGGCATGGCTCGAGGCGAATGGAAGGTATTACGGGGACGCGGTGGAGATGACGGACGGCTACCGGTGGGGATGGTCCTACATCCCGCACTTCATCCACACACGGTTCTACTGCTACAGCTACGTGTTCGGAGAACTCCTGGTGCTGTCCCTCTACCGGCGGTACAAGGAGGAGGGGACCGCCTTCGCTCCCCGGTACATCCGGTTGCTCGAAGCGGGGGGATCCGATTCACCCGAGTCCTTGCTCAAAGCTCTGGGCGTCGACTTCCATGACTCGGTGTTCTGGCAGAAGGGCTTCGACGAGATCCGGGGGCTGGTGGAGCGCGCCGAACGACTGGCTGGCAAGCTAGCTGGCTAGACGGCTGACAGGCTTGGGGATTGGAGCTTTCCAGCGTGCCAGCATTCTAGCCTTCCAGCAGGAGGTGGCCTTGGACCTCTTCGATGCCCATGCCCACGTCGCGTCGGCAGACTTTGCCGCGGACCTTCCGGAGGTGCTGGCGCGCGCCGAGGCGGCCGGCGTCTGCGGCATCCTGGCGGTGGGGGAGACATTGGAGGAGGCGGAGCGGACGCTTGCCCTGGCGGAGCGGCACCCTCTGGTGCAGCCTGCGGCGGGCCTCTATCCCGCGATCCTCGACCCGGAAGCGGCGGATGTCATGGCCGACTTCATCCGGCGACATGCCGATCGCCTGGTCGCGCTGGGCGAGGTCGGGCTGGATCACTGGGTGGTCAAGGACGAGGTGGGATGGAAAACCCAGGAGGAGATTCTGGCCAAGTTTGTCGCCTTGTCCAACGAGTTGGAGATTCCCCTGAACGTCCACTCCCGCTCGGCCGGCCACCGCTGCATCGCCTTCCTGGGAGCGCACGGCGCCCGCCGCGTCCTGCTCCATGCCTTTGACGGCAAGGCAGCGAGTGCGGCGGAGGGGGTGGAGGCGGGGTACTTCTTCTCAATTCCCCCGTCCGTGGTGCGCTCGACGCAAAAACAGAAACTGGTTCGGTCCCTCCCCCTGGAATGCCTGCTCCTGGAGACCGACTCCCCCGTCCTCGGCCCCGATCCCGGCGTCCGAAACGAGCCGATGAACGTGACGATCGCTTGCCAGACCGTGGCCGACCTCAAGGGGGTTCCCCTCGAGGAGGTCGCCCGGATCACCACGGCGAACGCCCGGCGACTCTTCCCCCGCGCCTTCGCCTGACCCCCCCTTGACGCAGACCGCTGCGGGCCCGCGTGACGCCGAGCGACCCGCGTCCGCGCGGCGAGGCATTCGGGGCTTAGGACTTCTTGGGCAGGTTGCTGGTCGTCTGGTTCAGGATCTCGCCCGCCGTGGCCGCATCCTTGATGACGTATTTCTTGGAGGCGTCCACGACGACGCGGGTGGCCCTGTCGGAGATCCGTTCGATGCTGATCTGGATGGTCAGATCGCGGGCGTAGGCCTGGATCTCGGTCGCGACGACCTTGCCGCCCTCCTCCGTCCGCTTGACGTCGCCGGTCTTGATGTCGAGGGTGACCAGGGCCTTTTGCAGGGCGGCGACGACCGCGTCATAATCCTCGTTGTACGTCTTCTCGGCGGTCCCCAGGACGGTGTAGGTCACTCCGGCGGCTGCGGCCGCCACGGCGCCCACCGCCACCACGGCGCAGCCCTGAGTCATCAACAGCCCCGCTAGGACCAGCAGCTTGAATACGCGCATGGCTCTCCTCCTTCGGGTGGTTGTCACGGGCGCACCCGGATCTTGGCGTCCACGATGATGCAGCCCTGCTCGTGGGCGATGATGGGGTTCAGATCGATCTCCCGGATCTCGGGATGCTCTGCAATGACTCATGTGCTCGGGCAGAAGGATGGCGGTCGGAGACGGATCGACCCTGTCTAGCACGCGCCTCTCCGGATTGTCAAGGCGCTCCGGCGGGTGGGATCAGTCCAGGTCCTTGAGCGCCTGGGTGTATTCCTCGATCATGGGCTGGTGGCCGTGCCGCCTGGCCGCGGCCAGCCCCTCGCGGTAGGCCTGGCGTGCCTCGTCGAATCTCCCCAGCCGCAGAAGCGACTGCGCCAGCGTCCGGTAGGCGGCCCCCTCGTCGTCCGTCAGGGCGAGATACCGGTGGAGCGTCGCCACCGCCCGGTCGAACATTTGGACCTTGAAGTATTCATTCCCCAGCATATAATGCGTTGTCGCGTCGTTCGGTTCCCTGGCCAGGATCTCCTCCAGGGCTGCCATTCGCGACGTCGTCATGGCCGCACCTTCTCCCCGGGATGGCCTCCTCGCATGGCCAGGGGATGATACTGGGGCGGGCGGCGGAGATCAAGGAGCAGGGCCGTCCCGGTGTTCGCCGCGCGGTGGTTGCCGAGGGGCTCCTTCGCCGACTTCGGATTTCTTGGGCTCGGGTGCTGAAACTGGAAATTCGAAATCCGCAATCCGAAATGGAGAAGATGGACGCTCGGGAGGAGCGGGCGAGGCTCCTGGAAGAGGTCGCGCGCCTCACGCAGCGAAACGCCGAGCTGTCGGCGGCCTCGCAGGAGCTCCGCGCCTACTACGACGACCTGCTGTCCAGCCTCGAGGACGGCGTCATCATCCTGGACCCGGCCGGCCGCATCGTGTCGCTGAACCAGGCGGCCGAGGAACTCACCGGATTCTCCGGCTCCCAGGTCGCCGGCCGCCTCATCGGCGAGGTCTTCCCGCCGCCGGCGCCGCTGTCGAGCCTGGTGGCCAAGACGGCCGACCAGGGGAGGAGCCACGCCGACTTCGATGCCACCCTGACCCGGGCGGACGGAACCAGGCTCGCCATCAGCGCCGTCGCCTCGCTGGTCAGCGATCCGCACGGGGAAAGCCACGGGGCGGTGCTGGTCTTGCGCGACCTGTCCCGGGTGCGGGAGCTGGAAGAGCAGGTCCGGCGGTCGGATCGCCTGGCGGCCCTGGGGGTCCTGGCGGCCGGCGTGGCCCACGAGGTCCGGAATCCCCTGGTGGGCGTCCGGGCCGCCGCGCAACTCATGGAGCGCGAGCCGGGCTTCCCCCCCCACCTGCAGGAGTTCACCGGAATCATCATCCGTGAGGTGGACCGTCTGAACCGGCTGGTGGGGGAGCTCCTGGCCTTGGCCGGGGGCCGTCCTCTGCAGATCCAGTCCTGCAACGTGAACCAGGTCGCGGAGGAGGCGCTGCGCCTGGAGGAGGCCGATCTGCAGGGGGGCGGGGTGACCGTCGTGCGGCGCTACGACCCTGCGGTGCCTGCGGTGGCGGGCGATCCCGAGCGGCTCCTGCAGGTGTTCCTGAACCTGATTCGAAACGGGGCCGAGGCCATGGCGGGCGGGGCCGGTGAGCTCCAGGTGCGGACGCGGTTCGAGCGCGTGGCGCCCCAGTGCGGCGGGCGGGCCGCGGCCGTGGTGGAGATCGCGGATCGGGGACCGGGCATCGCCCCGGACATCCAGGCCCAACTCTTCAATCCATTCTTCACCACCAAGGACGGGGGGACCGGCCTGGGGCTTCCCATTTCGCTCCGGATCGTGGAGGAGCACGGCGGCGCGATCGAGGTCCAGGGCGGGGCGGGACAGGGGGCCACCTTCCGGGTCCTGCTGCCCATCGCTTTGGACGACGAGGGGAAAGGCGCATGACGGGCAAACGGATTCTCATCGTGGACGACGAGGAGAGCGTGCGCTGGGCGCTCCGCAAGGCGCTGGAGCGCGCCGCCTACCAGGTGGACCTGGCGGCCGACGGCCGCGCCGGCCTCCAGGCCGCCGAGGATCCCGGCGTGGACCTGGTCCTCCTGGATGTCCGCCTGCCGGGGCGGGACGGCCTGGACGTGCTGGGCGAGATCCGGAAGCGCCGGCCGGATCTGCCCATCATCATGATGACCGCCTACGGGACGCTCCAGGTGGCCGTCGAGGCCATGAAGCTGGGCGCCTACGATTACATCGGGAAACCCTTCGACATGGACGAGGTGCTCCTGGTGGTGGAGAAGGCGCTGGAGGCGCAGTCCCTGGCCCAGGAGGTCGCCCGCCTGCGCCAGGGCGTGGAGGAGCGGTTCGACCTCGGCGGCATCGTGGGGGGCAGCCCGGCCATGCAGCAGATTTTCAAGGCCGTGGGGAAGGTGGCCGGGACCGACCTCACGGTCCTGCTGCGGGGAGAGAGCGGCACCGGGAAGGAGCTGATCGCCAGGGCCGTCCACGAGAACAGCCGGCGCAAGGGACGCCCCTTCGTGCCGGTGAACTGCGCGGCGATCCCTCGCGAGCTTCTGGAGAGCGAGCTGTTCGGCCACGAGCGGGGCGCCTTCACGGGAGCGGTGTCGGCGCGGCGCGGACGCTTCGAGCAGGCCGAGGGCGGAACGATCTTCCTCGACGAGGTGGGGGACATGGACCTGAGCCTGCAGACCAAGCTCCTCCGCGTGCTGCAGGAACGCCGGATCGAGCGGCTGGGAGGGGAGGGGTCCATGCCCGTGGACGTCCGCATCGTGGCGGCCACCAACCAGGACCTCGAGGCCGCGGTGGCCGGCCGCGCCTTCCGCGAGGACCTGTTCTACCGCCTGAACGTGGTCACCATCCACCTGCCCCCGCTGCGGGATCGGCGCGAGGACATCCCGGCCCTGATCTCACACTTCCTCGCCGCCTTCGCGCTGGACCAGTACGCTCCCCCCAAGGTGTTCTCGCCGGAGAGCATGACGCTCATGCTGGCGTACGGCTGGCCGGGGAACGTGCGGGAGCTGGAGAACGTCGTCAAGCGGGCGGCGGCCCTGGCCACGACCTCGCTGATCCTTCCCGACCATTTGCCGGACGGTATTCGGTCTCATGCGCCGGCGCAAGAGATGGGAGCGGGGCCGGAGGCCTTCCCGACCGAGTGGATCCGCGCCGAGATGGCCCGCCTGCAGGGGACCATGGACGGCCGCCTCCACGATCATTTCGTCGCCTGCGTCGAACGCCCGCTCTTGGAGCTCGTCCTCCGCCGTGCGGGCGGAAACCAGGTCAAGGCGGCCGACCTCTTGGGCATCAACCGGAACACCCTGCGGAAGCGGATCAGAGAGCTGGGGATCGCCCTCCCCGGGAAAATCTTGGGGGCCCCGGACGAGCCGGACGGCCCGTAGGGCGGCGACCGCGGACGTCGCGCTTGACCGACCCCGGACCGTCTGCTACAAGACGAAGCGGGGATGGGCCGGGGCGGGCCGGGGGTGACCCGTCGCCCCGGCGATAGGAGGGGAGATGGACCCGGACAATGAACAGGCTGGTGGGTCTGACCTGAAGGAATGGCCCGCGCTGGAGTCGTCGGTGATCCGGGCCCTGTGCCTGACCGTCAACGTGGCCGGCTCCATCGTCAAGGACAACATCCTCGACACGCTCACCAAGGATCATTTCTCCCTGCCGATCAACCGGGGGCTCTTTTCCGCGCTCAAGGAGTTGCACCACAGGGGCGAGTACGTGGTCCTGAGCAACCTGGAGGACGAACTCCACGACCTGGCGTTGGATATCCCGGGCGACCTTTCCCTGGAGGATCTCTTCCGCGGGGATCCGCCGAAGGCGGCCGAGGTCAAGAAGTGGGTCGAGCGATTGCGGGAGCGGACCACCCGGGGCGAATCTGCCGCGCCGGCCGGCCCCCCCGAGAGACAGCCGGCGGCGCCCACCATCTCCCAGGCGGCGCCGGCTGCTTCGGCGGGGGCGGAGGCCCCTCCCGCTCCGGCCGGCCGGCCGGCAGAATCGCAGGCGCCGGGCCGCGGGAGCAGCCTCACGCGGATCAGGCCGGCCCCCGAGGCGCGAAGGCGTGGGCCCGAACCGGAGCGGCAGGCCAAAGCGGGGCCGGAGGCCGCGGAGCGCAAGCCTCGCCCGGCAGGTCCCGCCGTCCTCTCGTCCGAGGGGGACGAGTGGGCGACGTACCTGCAAGCGGTGGTCGCCCAGCAGGGAAGGATCCTCGAGACGGGTTTTGCCGGGCTGGATGAAGCGGCGGGCGGGTTGTCTCCCGGCCTCATGCTGGTCTTCGACCAGGATCCAGGCCGGAGCGGCGACTTTCTGAAGCAGCTCGCGGATCAGGTCGCTGCCCGGTCCAAGGTTCCCTGCCTCTTCGTATCCCGCGGCCTGTCGAAGGCGGAGCTTCGCGTCCGGACGCTGTCGCGGCTCTCCGGGGTCCCGGCGAAGGATATCGGGAAGGGCCGCATCAAGAAGGGCTCGGCCGAATGGGAGAGCGTGGAGCAACAAGGCCGCGCCGCGGCCGAGTGGTTGAGATGGATTTTCATCGCGGACGCCGAATCGGAGATGGACTTGGGCCAGGTCCGGGACACCGGCCGGCAGCTCCTCGAATCGAAGAGCGCCACCACGTGCCTGGTGGTCGTCGACGCCCTCGACAAGATAGCCGGGCCCGGGGAGCCGCTCCAGAAGGTCGTGGCCGGCCTCGTGGAGGTCTCCGAGGCGCTGGATGTCCTGGTGATCGCCGCCACGGTGAACAAGGCCCTGCTGTCCGAGCCCGGCGTGGATTTCCTCGCCACCCTGGGGGAGGGCAGGGGCGGGGTGGAACTGGAGGTCACCCGCGCCGAGGACTCCCGCCCGATCCTCGTGCGATTCGAGTACCGACCCGACATTCACCGTTTCACCGAGCAGCCGGGATACTGAGCCGGGACCCCTCCCCGAAGGCTTCCGTCGCGCGTCCTCTCTCCGCCGGCCCCCCAGGGGCCATCGCCCGATCCGTCGGCTTACACCCCTCGCCTCCTGTCTTTGACTCTTTGACCAAAACGATTCCGGCCGAAAAAAAGGCGCCTGCCGGTAGCAGGCGCCCGTGCCTGGGCGGTGGACGCCATTGTCCACCTGAATATGTCTTTCGCCTCGCTCTTCCGCCGCCGGAATCCACCAGCAATATGGAGCGCGCCACGTTCCGTGCTCTCCATGCGAGAGGTCACTGCCGGGTCGGCCGCGAAGCGAATCGCGGCCGACCCGGCGTCGCGCCTGCTAGACCGTCTGCGGCCTCTTGGCGGCCACGAAGTCGGCTCCTTCCCTCGCGGGGCTGCCGCCGCCCAGCATGCTGCTGCCGCTTGAATGGGACGGCACGAGACTGAAGTCCGGATAGGCCAGGGCGCCCATCTCCGGGAGATCCAGGCCTTCGATCTCCACCTCGGGCGCGACCCGCAGACCCATCACCATGTCGCACAGCTTGAAGAACGCCCAGGACGCCCCGAAGATGAAGATGAAGTTGGCCAGGGGCCCGATGATCTGGGCGACGAGCTGCCCGGCGTCGCCGTACAAGAGTCCCCGGACGGTCCCCTGCACCCCGTTGAAGGCATCCCCGTAGGTCCCGTCGGCGAAGATCCCGAGAGCCACGACGCCCCAGGCGCCGCAGGTGCCGTGGACGGAGATGGCGCCCACCGGGTCGTCCACCCTCAGGGTTCGCTCGATGAAGAAGACGCTCACGCAAACGAGCAATCCCGCGACGGCGCCGATGATGAACGCCGACACGCTGTTGACGAAGGCGCAGGGGGCGGTGATGGCCACCAGGCCCGCCAGCATGCCGTTGCCCGCCATGCTGGGATCGGGCTTCCCGTACTTCAGCCACATGTACAGCATGGCGGTGATGGCCCCCGAGGCCGACGCCAGCATGGTGTTGGTGGCGACCACGCCGATCCGGAGGTCCGTCCCCGCCAGCGTGCTGCCGGCGTTGAATCCGAACCAGCCGAAGGCCAGGATGAAGACCCCCGTGAGGGCCATGGGGATGTTGTGGGCCGGAAGGGCGTTCGGCGATCCGTCCCGGTTGAACTTCCCAAGGCGCGCGCCAAGAACGAGGGCGCCCGCGAGCGCCGTGACGCCGCCGGTCATGTGGACGACCGACGAGCCGGCGAAGTCAAGATACCCATGCCCCAGGCCGAAGTTCTTGCCGAGCTGGGAGAGCCAGCCGCCGCCCCAGACCCAGTTGCCGAACAGCGGGTAGGTGACCATGGAGATGAAGAAGGCGAAGACGCAGAAGGAGGAGAACTTCCACCGCTCGGCCATCGCGCCGGTGGGAATCGTCGCCGCCGTGTCCATGAACACCATCTGGAAGAGGAACAGGGCGAAGATGGCCGCATCGTAGGCCACCCCCGTGAGGAAGAATCCGGTGCTGCCGAAGAGCCCGAATTCTTTCCCGAAGAGCGTCAGAGTGAACTCGTTGCTCAGGTTCGCCGTGCCCCCGGCCAGGGAGCCGACCCCCCCGACGCCGCCCATCTGCAGGGCGAAGCCGACGATCCAGTAGCCCGTCATTCCCAGGGCGTACACCATGAAATTCATCATCATCGTGTGGGAGGCGTTCTTGGCGCGGGTGAGCCCCGTCTCTGCCAAGGCGAATCCGGCCTGCATGAACATCACCAGGAACCCGGCGACCAGGGTCCACACGATGTTGATGGCGATCTTGTTGTGGCCGACGGTGTCGGCGATCTCGTCGAGGGTCGGCTTCCCGGCGGTCTTGGCGGGGATGTCCCCGACCCCGCCCGTGGCGGCCGCGCCCGGGTCCGGCTTGGGAGGAGCGGGCGTTGCCGCGGCAGCGGCCTCCGCGGGGGCCGGCGGCGCCATGACGCCGGGCGCCGCGTCCTTGGCGGGCTCCTCGGCCGCCAGGGCTACCCCGGTCAGTCCCAGGAGCCCCAACGTCAATCCCAGGACGATGAGCATTCGAAATCCTTGCTTCCAGTGACCCATGATCTCTTCTCCTCTGCCTGCGTTGGCTAGATAGCTGCCTCGCCCATCTCGCCCGTCCGAATGCGCAACACCTCGTGGACGTCGGTCACCATGATCTTCCCGTCCCCGATCCGACCGGTCCGGGCCGCGTCGCTGGCAGCCTTCATGGTCCGCTCCAGCATCGCGTCGGGGATGAGAACCTCCAGCCGGACCTTGGGCAGGAAGCTGGTGCTGTATTCACTCCCCCGGTACAGCTCGGTCTTGCCCTTCTGCCGGCCGAATCCCTTGACTTCCGTGACTGTCATGCCCTGGACGCCGACCGCGGTCAGGGCCTCCTTCACCCCGTCCAGCTTGTGGGGCCGAATGATGAGATCCAGCTTCTTCATGACCGCTCCTCTTTTCGTGAAACCCTCACCCACAGTGTCGCCCGCGGTTTCCACCGCCCGTCCTTCTCTCCTGAGGGCAAGCGCCGTGCCGGGGTGCGAAAGCCTCCCTCCCGTCCGCCATAACTCCTTGAGACCATTTGAAGATCTGGCGCCGATTGAACGTGTGGGATTCCCGGAAGCGATCTGCGCAGTCCGCACAAATTTGTTGGGAACGACGGAAGTGTCGCTTTCGACCATGCAGGGTGAGATGGAAGGTGGAGGGGACTACGCTTGAGCCGCCAGGGCGGGCGCCTCGTTGGCCAGCCGAAACGCCCGGACGATCCCGTACTTCCGCAGCCGGTAGACAAGCTGGCGGGGCGTAATCCCGAGGAGGGCTGCGGCCCTCGCCTGGACGCCGTTGGCCCGGGCCAGCGCCTGGATGACCTGCTGTCGCTCCAGGTCCCGGAGGTTGGAAAAGCCGGCCGCCGCCGGTCCGTTGGCGGGGGCGCGCCCGCGGGCCGGGGCCGGCCGTCGTTGCGCTTCCTCCGGCTCGTTGGAAGCCGTCTCGACGGGGAGGGGCAGATCCTCGGGAAGCACCAATCGTCGGCGCGTCATGATGACCATGCGCTCGACGCAATTCTCCAGCTCGCGGACGTTTCCCGGCCAGTCATAGTCCAGCATGGTCTGCAGGACCCGGCCGGTGATCCGCACCTTGCGGTTGTTCTCCCGGTTGTACTTGGCCAGGAAGTGCTCGATCAAGAGCGGGATGTCCTCCCTCCGCTCGCGGAGTGGCGGGAGCAGGATGGGGACCACGTTCAGCCGGTAGTAGAGATCCTCGCGGAATTCGCCGCGGGTGATGGCCGCCTCCAGGTCCTTGTGGGTCGCAGCGATGATCCTCACGTCCACCGTGATGGTTCGGGTGCCGCCGACGCGCTCGAAACAGCGCTCCTGCAAGACCCGCAGGAGCTTCACCTGGACGGGCATGGGCATGTCCCCGATCTCGTCCAGAAACAGGCTCCCCCCGTCGGCGAGCTCGAAGCGTCCCTTCTTGGCGGCGATGGCCCCGATGAATGCCCCCTTCTCGTGACCGAACAGCTCGCTCTCCAGCGGGCTCTGGGGCAGGGCGGCGCAATTGAGTCTCACGAAAACGCCGGCGGCGCGGGGCGAATTGAAGTGGATGGCGCGGGCGATCAGCTCCTTGCCGGTGCCGCTTTCCCCCCGGATGAGGACGGTGGCCCGCGTCTGGGACACCTGCTCCACCGCCTCGTAGATCTCGCGCATCCACTTGCTTTGCCCCACGATGTTGTCCAACCGATAGCGCGTGCGCAAGGCCTGCTGGAGGCTCCGGGTTTGCTCGAGAAGACCCTCGCGCTCGCGCATCACATGCTGCTGGAGGTTGACGGCCTGCCCGATCAGGGAGGCCACAATGGTCAGGACGCGGACGTCCTCCTCGAATGAGA
>Ga0315280_10001356_pt1 | contig 42387 bp, 31 predicted proteins | sample YL17G06_40_MG_FD_203697 | JGI IMG/M metagenome (GOLD analysis project Ga0315280, IMG submission 203697) | Sediment microbial communities from Yellowstone Lake, YNP, Wyoming, USA - YL17G06_40 | ecosystem: Environmental > Aquatic > Freshwater > Lake > Sediment | place: USA: Wyoming | collected...
TTCGATGCGAATGGTAGAGAACATCCTGATAACGAATCGCTCGCCCCGGCGGCGCTTTCAATCTTTCCAATTTCATCCTCCGACTCGGAAAGGTGATGACCGTTCCCAAGCGCCCCCGAACGATATATGCCCGGTTCTCCTGTTCGCTTTGTTCCAACAGAAGACTTCGGGAATAAATCCGATCCCCGATCCAGACCGGCTTCACGCTCGGGGGCAGGGACTGTTCGGTGTCCAAAAGAAAAATGTGCTCCAACTGGTTTTGACTTTTCAGCGCCAGCTCGGAAAGCGGATAAGCGAATGTATAGCAAGCCAGAGGCAACGCTCGGCCACGCATAAGGCACCGAGGAGAACAAGGCTTGAGCAGAACCGCTCTGGGTCTGATCCAGAATTACCGGGATAAAGCCCTTCCGCTGCCCAACTAAAATCCCAGCCAAACTACTGGCAACCGCTCGGTAATCAAGATGTCGGTTATAAAGAAATCGGCTCAGGCGCCGCTCCCGAGACTTGGCTTTACCCTCGGTAGGTAATGCTCGGGCAAGAGCCCCCAGCGATAAACGACCGCTGCCAGACCGAACCGCAGATAATACCTGAATAAAAGCAACCGTCAAAAACGCCAGATTCTTCCGGATAGGCTTGCTCAACCCAGAAAAGCGCTCTTCTAAAAGAACCTCCAGAACCTTCCGCAACTCATCCATCACCCCTTCCTCCGCTCCGCCTTAAGCGCCTGAACATACCTACGACCAGCTTCTACCAAAAGCTCTTTTAGCCGCTGACGGTTCTTTACCGCAACTTCTATCTGCTCCGCTAAATCGTCAGGAACATAGACCGAACCCTGTCTTCCTCGCCAGCGGAAATGAAGCGCATAGGAAGGATGACCCTCTCCGCTTCGGCAAAGGGCACAGCGGGGCCGAATGCATCGGTTCTTACGCAAGCTCAAGGAGCCTCCGGCCACTGGCCAGAGCTTTTCAACTTCCTTAAGAAACCATTCTCTAACCTGTTCAGGGCTTTCTTTTTTCATATAAGTATATGTATCATATTATACATATACTTGTCAAGTCAAGAACTGACGGGGGGCAAGCTTAATCGCGCGGAAATCAGCGGTTAATGACGGCTGATTATTCATAAACCTGGATTCCATCTCCGAAAACGAACGCCTTGTAAGCCTTTTCCACCCGGTCCCAGTTTTCCTCCCGGTCCAGCGCCCAGAAGCGGCCCATCACCGTCGCGACTTTGCCGGTTCCTGTCTTTGAGCAGAAATTTTCGACCTCTCTGATGTAATGCGCGCCGCTCTCCGGCCGCTCCCCCCGCCGGCCCAGAAGGCAATGGAGATAGACCTTGGGAACGGCCAGTTTTTTGGCCAGCTTGAGCAAAGCGTAGAGATGGTTGAGGGAGCCGTGGGAGCTGTAAAAACTCACGATGCCGAGCAGATGGAGCGGAGTTTTCTTGTTTTTCGCTTGGCGGAAGGTCTGAATCAGAACCGGGTTTGAGAAAAAGGTTTGGTCCTGAATTGCGCGGTCGATCCGCACCCGGTCCGAATAAATCTTTCTGCCCGCGCCGATATGAAGATGCCCGGCTTCCGAGTTTCCGACCGTGCCTCTTGGCATTCCCACCGCCAGTCCGCTGGCCTTGAGTTTTGCGTGCGGATATTTTTGCCAGAGCCGGTCAAAGTTGGGAGTCCGGGCTTTTTTGATCAGGTTCCCGTATTTCTCCTCGCGGTGGCCCCAGCCGTCGGCGATTATGAGCAGAACCTGTTCCGCTTGCGCGCGGGTTTGGCGGATGAGGCTTTTGCCCGTCATTTCAGATGGAATTTTGAGGCCGAGCAGTTTTAAGATGGTTGGAGCGAGGTCGGTCAATTCGCCCTGTCTCAGCGTGATTCCTTCGGAGCTCAGTCTGTCGTCAACGAGAATCACGGGCACCGGGCTGTCGGTATGGCCGGTGTCAATGACTCCGTCCGGATAGAGCCATTTTTCCACGGTGCCGTGGTCCGCGGTGATGATGCTGGTGATGCCCAGCCGCAAGGCTTCCTCTGCAACCCGACCGATCTGCTCATCCACGCATTCCACCGCGGCGAGAATAGCCGTCTCGTTTTCCAGATGGCCGACCACATCCACATTCGCGAAGTTGACCGCGAACAATCGATAGGAGCGGTCCTTCAGCTTTGAGAGCAACGCATCTGCGACTTGTTTCGCCCTCATCTCCGGAACCTTGCCGTAATCCTGAACCCGGCGCGATTCGATAATGACCCTCTCTTCCCCCTTAAACCCATGCTCGCTCTTGCCGTTTAAAAAATAGCCGAGATGAATCGCTTTCTCGGACTCGCAGACCTTGAGCTGGCGGATGCCGGCGCGGCTCAAAACCTGGCATAGGGTATTTTCGATTTTTTCCTGGGCGGGAAACGCAACCCGCGCTTTAAGCCGATTGCTGTACTCGATCATCGTTGCCAGTTGGACCGGGCCTTTGGTCTTGAACTGCTTGAACCCGGGTTCAGCCAACGCCCGGCTCAGCTCAACCTCCCGCTCTCCCCGCAGGTCGTAGAAAAACACCGGCTCGCTCGGCTTGACTCCTCCGATCTGATTTTCTTGCCGGTCAAAACGGACCAGAGGCAAAAGCGACTCGTCCTCATCGCCCCTCCGGTACCGGACACGAACAGCGTCAGACATAATATGGCCGCGCATTTTTGAGACCGGCTTTGGATTATTTCGCGGTTGCCGGGAACTGCCGAGTTTTCCGGTAGACTTCATTGATCAGCCTGGGGTCCGGCGAGTGTGCGGTCACCATAATGCCGGTGAAGAACTCGCGGTATTCGGGGAAGCGCTGAAAGGCGAATTCCAGGATTTTGGCCGAGGTTGCGTCCAGTTTAGGCTTGTCATCGAAATTTTCGGTCAGCCAGTCGATGTTGACCCAGGGTTGGCCTTTGAGGAAAAAGACATCGACATTATAAACTTCGGGCGTGGTCTCAGCCGTGATGTTCCAGATTTGCGACTCGCCCGTGGGCACATAATCGGCCTTTACCTGGGACATCTCCTCCATCGTCTTCTGGGCGACGAATTCCATTACATTCGGGCTCAGGTCGGAAAGGAGATAAGCCATATCGTAGTAAACAATCGCGAGCCTGAACTTGCCGGCCTCCCGGGCTTTGCGGGCAAGCTGGATATAGCCGTCAACATTTTTGCCCTGGACCGTGGCCGGACTGGGCACCAGCGAAATAAGTTTCCAGTCTGAGCCTTCTTTGATCAATTCGATGAAAATGATCGCTCTTTCCTTGCCCGCCATCACCCCGTAAATGAGTGAAACCACCTCGCTGTTGGGCGGAACCTGGTAGATGTCATTGACATTTTCAGCCCCGAGGTTGCAGGGCACCATAACCGAGTCGTATTTTTTGCCGGCCTTGTTTCTGAGATAGTAGGCCTCGTCCAGTTTGGAGAAAGAGAGCGGGCCGAGGTTGCTTTTCATCGCGGCCGAAAGCATTTTGAACTGCTCCGGCCCCTGCACTTTCTTAAGCAGCTCGCTGGAATAGGCGTAGATATCGTCAAACCGGTCCTGTTCGAAGGCCACGGTTATGTCCGAACCTATTTGCGAGACCCGGCCGAGAATATCCGCTGGTATTTCGCTGCCGTAAACGCAGGAGGTTTTGGGCTTGCGGCTGCAGGAAGCGAGCGAGAAGGCAAAAAGCACGGAAAAAAAGACCAGCCAGACTCTTTTCATTTTGACTCCCCCGGGAAACCGTCGGCAAAACTTGACAATCGCATCCAACAAAATTATCACGGACAAGCCCGGCAGTCAACTAACGGAGATATTAGGCGCTCTGTTTATAAGTTGACGGGTTGAGAAGGAACAGCCTGAAAGCACGCGGGCAATAGCGTTATCGCCTAAGCTTACTCATTTATGAAATTGAGCTTTGTTCCACATTTCCCGCATTGCGAGCCTTTGAGATCAACCACGGTCACATCATACCCGCGGCGCTTGACCAGAAGCGCATGGCAGTGCGGGCATCTGGAGTCCTGGCCCACATCTAAATAAACATTTCCCACATAGACCCAGGCCAGTCTTTCTTTGGCCAGCTCGTATGCGCGTATAAGCCGCTCAACGGGCGTGGCCGGGTTGGTCATTTTATACATCGGCCGGTATGCGGAGAAATGGAGCGGGATTTCAGGGTTCAGTTTCGCGACCCAGTCAATCAAATCTTTGAGGTCCTGGTCCGAGTCGTTCAGGTCTGTTACCACCAGGTTGGTCAGCTCCACCAGGCAGGATTTTTGCGCGATCTGAATGGTGTTGAGCACAGGCTCAAGCCGGGCGTGGCAGTATTTTTTGTAATAGTCGGGCCGGATCGATTTCAGGTCGATGTTCATGGCATCGATGTAAGGCAAAAGCTCAAAAAGGGGCTTTTCGTTGTAGTAGCCGTTGGTCACCAGAACATTCTTAAGACCGGCTTCCTGGGCGGGAACCGCGCAGTCAAGCACGAATTCGAAGCTGATGAAAGGCTCGTTATAGGTGTAGGAGATGCCGATGGAATCACGGGCTTTCGCGGTCTTGATCAGCTGTTCAGCCGTTATCTGTTCGGTCGGGACCACCGCCTCGATCAAATGATAGTTCTGGCAGAAGTCGCACGCGAAATTGCAGCCGACAGTGCCGATGGAAAGAATCTCGGTTCCCGGGTAGAAATGGTAAAGCGGTTTTTTTTCAATCGGGTCCATGGCAATGGCCGAGACCTCGCCGTAGCGATGCGCGAACAGCTCGCCAGCGATGTTCTTTTTGTTCATACAGATGCCTTCCTTGCCCGGCTTGATCACGCACTCGTGCGGGCACAAGAAACATTTGACCGCGCCAGCCTCGCCCCGCTTCTCCCAGTATTTCGCTTTTTTCATTTTTGCCGACCGCCCTTCAGAACGTGCGCTCGACTTTGAAGGCATAGTATTCTCCAGTCGGACTTTGCCAGGAGACCTCCACATTTTCAACCCTGGCCATAGCCGGCCCATGCCGGCACCACGCGATCAGCTCCTCCAGCTTGTCTTTGGGCCCTTCCGCAAGAACCTCCACCGAGCCGTCTCTCAGGTTTCGCACCCAGCCGACCAGCCCCAGGCTGCTTGCTGTCTTCTGGGTTTCATACCGAAAAAAAACTCCCTGCACCCAGCCTTTGACGATGATGTTAGCGCGGGCATTGCCTTTTTTGGCCGGCTTCATAAAAGCCCCGCATTCTTGAGCATTGCCACGAACTCTTTCTCGTTGATGCTTTTTATGCCCAGTTCTTTCGCCTTGTCCAGCTTGGTTCCCGCCTCCGCGCCCACGATCACCAGGTCGGTCTTTTTGCTCACGCTTGACCCGACCCTGCCCCCGCCTTTCTGGATGAGGATTTTCGCCTCGTCTCTGGTGAGCGAGTCCAGCCCTCCGGTCAGAACCACGGTCTTTCCGGTCAGCGGAGTCTCAACTACAACCTTTTTCCGCTTTTCAAAACTGATCCCCAGTTCCAGCAGTTCCTTGATCAGCTTCTCGTTTTCTTTGGTGTCAAAGAATCCCTTGATCGCGGCCGCAACCTCGGGTCCGATGCCTTCATTGGACATCAGCTCTTCCAGGCTCGCCTTCTGGAGCGACTCGATGCTTCCGAAAGAATCAGCCAAAAGCTCAGCTGTGCTCTCCCCCACATGGCGGATGCCGAGCGCGTTCAAGAATCGGGCAAGGCTGGTTTTCTTGCTGGCTTCGATAGCATCAATCAGGTTCTGCGCGCTCTTGTCGCCCAAGCCTTCAAGCGCGGCTATCTCCGATTTTTTAAGCCGGTAGATGTCAGCGATGGATTTTAAAAGCCCTTTTTCAAAAAACTTTTCCACCAGCTTCTCGCCCAGGCCTTCGATATCCATCGCATCGCGGGAGGCGAAGTGAATAATCCTTTCCTTCGCCTGCGCGGGGCAGTTGATGTTCACACATCTGTGTATGGCCTCATCCGGCTCTCTCACCACTTTTGACCCGCACACCGGGCATTTGTCCGGCATCTTGAACGGCCTGGTGCTTTTTGGCCTTTTCTCAGGGATGAACTTGACCACCTCGGGAATGACATCTCCCGCGCGCTGGACAATGACCGTGTCTCCGATGCGGATGTCCTTCCGCTTCACCTCGTCCTCATTGTGAAGCGTGGCCCGCTTGACCACCACTCCGCCGATCTCCACCGGCTCAAGCACCGCAACCGGCGTGAGCGCGCCGGTTCTTCCCACGCCGACCATGATATCCTTAACCACGCTGGTTTCCTGCCGAGCCTCGAACTTCGCGGCCAAAGCCCACCTGGGAGCGCGTGCGGTCTCGCCCAGCCGGCGCCATAAATCCAGCCGGTTTATCTTGATAACCAGGCCGTCAATCTCATACTCCACCGTGTCCCGGGCTTTCCACAAATCCTCCCAGACCTTGATCACCTCATCTATTCCCTGGCAGAGCTTTATCCTTTTTTGCACCGGGAATCCCCATTCCCTGATCCGGCCCAAAAAATCCCACTGGGTGGCAAAGTCCGCGCCGCGCAACTCGCCCGCCTGGTAGGCCCAGAAATGAAGCCTGCGGGAGGCGGTGATGTTCGAGTCAAGCTGGCGGACCGAGCCCGCTGCCGCGTTGCGCGGGTTGGCGAAGAGCGGCTCGCCGGTTTTTGCGCGGCCCTTGTTCAGCTGGTTGAATTCATCGAGCTTCATATAAACTTCCCCGCGAACCTCAATCAGCTCCGGCGGTTTTTTGGCCAGCATCCGGAGCGGGATCTCTTTTATAGTCTTTAAGTTCTGCGTGACATCCTCGCCTTCAATGCCGTCCCCCCGGGTCGCGCCCTTGACCAAAAGCCCGTTCTCGTAAACCAGGTTCATTGCCAGACCGTCAACCTTCGGCTCCGCCACATATTCAAGCTCCTGCTTGATCCCCAGCATCCTTTTGACCCGCTGGTCAAAATCCCGGATTTCATCCGCGCCGGTTGCGTTGTCCAGGCTCATCATCGGCATCAGGTGGGTGGACTTTTCAAATTTTTCGAGCGGCGCGGCGCCCACTCTCTGGGTCGGGGAGTCTGGGGTCATAAGCTCCGGATATTTTTTCTCTAGCTCCTTAAGCCGTCGCATAAGCTCATCGTATTCCGCATCGCTGATTTCCGGGTTGTCATCCCGGTAGTATTTTATGTTGGCGATATTTATCTGCTCGCGCAGCCGTTCAATCTCTTTTTTTACGCTCTCCGGAGCCGCCATAAATCCCCTCCATTTACTAACAATAATATAGGTTTTTATGAAATCGATGGCAAGAGCCTGGCCTTAGCCTTTGCCGGCCGGGAAAGGTTGCTGAAAAAGAGAAATTGCGCAATCATCATTGGACGATGAAAAAGAAATTCGCCAAAGCTGCTCCCACCATCGCGATTGTGGGCAGGCCCAACACCGGAAAGAGCACGCTCTTCAACCGGCTGGCGCGCGAAAAGATAGCGATAGTTGACGATCTGCCGGGAGTAACCAGGGACCGGCTCTATGCCAAAATGGACTGGGCCGGAATGGAATACCACCTAATCGATACCGGCGGCTGGGTGCCGGAAGCGGAAGACGAGCTGCACCTTGAGCTTAAAACCCAGCTTGAGATCGCGGTTTCCGAGGCTCAGGCGGTTATATTTCTGCTCGATGCCAAAGACGGCCTGGTCCCGGCCGACCGGATGATCGCGGACCAGCTTCGCAAATCCAGAAAGCCGGTTTTCTTCGCGGTGAACAAAGTTGACACTGCGGCCCGGGAAAAATTCGCTTACGAGTTTTACGAGCTGGGCGCGGAAAAAATTTACCCGCTCTCGGCTGAGCACGGCCGGGGCGTGGCCGAGCTTCTGGAGGACCTTGCCGCGAAAGTTCCGGGCGCGGGAGAAGAGGAGCCGGAAGAGGAATCTTTGCCGAGGATTGCGGTGATCGGCAAGCCCAATGTGGGCAAGTCCAGCCTGATCAATCGTTTGATCGGCGAGGAAAGGCTTCTTGTAACTTCCCAGCCCCTGACCACCCGGGACGCGGTGGATAACGAGGTTGAGTATAAAGGCAGGAAATATATTTTTGTTGACACCGCGGGAGTGCGCAAGAAAAGAAAGATCGACCAGAGGCTGGAGCGGCTGGCATCCATCCAGGCGATAAAGGCGATTGAACGCGCGAATATGGCGCTCTTAATGATTGATGCGACCGAGGGAGCCACCGACCAGGACGCGAAGCTGGCGGGGTTGATTCTCCGGCGGGGAAGGGCGTGCGTCATTCTTTTGAACAAATGGGACCTGGTGGCTGAGCCGGGGAAGCGGGCCCTGGAAATCGAGAAAGAAATCAAAACCACTCTCTGGCATATCGCGTTTGCGCCCGCGCTTTTAGTCTCGGCCAAGACCGGAGAAGGTCTGGAGCGGATTTTCCCGGCCATCGATGAGGTGTTTGAGCAATACAACCGGAAGATTTCGACCGGAGAGCTTAACCGGAAAATCGAGCGGATTCTGACCGCCGCGCCCCTTCCCCATAAGCAGGGCAAGCCCTTGAAAATTTTTTATGCGACCCAGACCCGGGTGAGGCCTCCCACTTTTGTCTTTTTCGTAAATTACCCTGAAATCATTAAAGAACCCTTTGAGCGATTCCTCCAAAACCGCATCATCAAGGAATTCCAATTCTCCGGCACGCCTGTGGTTCTTGAATTTCGGGAGAGAAGGCATCGCGGTTAATATCCGAATTTGCCCATAATTTCCTTTAAGATTTGGCCGCGGATATTCTGCTTGGCTGCCTCGAGCGGAAAGGTAATGACGATTAAGGACGAGGAATTATTTTGGAAATAGATGCCGACCGGATCACCTTGTAAATTGGTGTAGAGCACTTTGGCGTCATCCGCGGGCTCAATAGCCGCGCTGGGAGTTATGGCCGGGAAATAGAAGTTGGTGAGGAGGGCAGTCTTAGGCGCGCTGCCCTGGCTTTTGATCGCCATTATGCCGTCATTGAAGCGAGCGGACTTGATTCCCAGTTTTTCACCGAGAGTAGAGCCAGGGGCAAGCTGAATTCCGGGAGAAACAAGCAGCAAATTTTTGCCCTTGTCCAAAAGCGAGCTGAGCAATTTTTCGCGCGCATCGTCGATTGCGGGCTTTCCATCCACGCCTCTTATGCCCGTTGCCCAGATCACCAGCTTGAATTTTTCCAGAAACTCTTGGGCCGGGAGCTGGTCTTTGACCTGAATGGTGTGGAGAACTTTTCCCGCTTGCCTGAAAGAATTCTCATAATAATTTTTGAGGCCGAGGCCGTCATCATCCATAACCAGAATTATATCCGGAACGCCCAGGACCAGATTGATTTTTTGTTCCCGCTCCAAAGCATCGATCCGGGTCTGGATTTTGAGGCTTAGCTGAATCTCTTTTGCCGATTGCAAAGACTCCGGCGCTTTCAGTTTGAAGCCGGGGCTGATTTCTCTTCTTTCTCCGGACTTGACCGATCGCGCGAAAATTATTTGCGGCTCTTGGATGTCAAGCCCGGAGGCGGACAAAATAATTTTGACTTTGCCCGCCTTGGCGCCCAGGTTTGCGATCACCGGCTGAAGCTCAAATTCTTCTCCCGGCTCGAGCAAACCATTGTTATCGGCCGGGTCGTTTATTTTGTAATCAAGGAGTCTCAGGTCCCGGCCAAGCCGGTCCGCGACTCTCGGCTTATTCAGCTTGAGGCTGAAACTGACCTCATCTTCCCGGCTTGTTATCCTGGTTAAGCGAATGCCGGACATTTCGCCGCTCCAGAGCCGGCTGCTAGCGCCTTCCAGATATTGGGCTCCAACGCCGCTGGCGTCGTCAAAGGTTTTGACCCGCTGGCTTCCGGGGAAAAAATCGGATGCGTCTCCGGTGTTGGCTTTTCGCTCAAGCTGGTTCAAGCCGTCCGCCTGTTCCACCGAAACCAGGTAGTGCCTTTCAGGGCAGAAGCCCAGGCAGACCTGGTCATCTGAGCTCAGCACGCTTTCATCAATGTGATAAATCACCAGGCCTTTTCCAAACAGGCCGTAATCCTTTGCCAGAGGCTGGCGGTTTTCGAGCAGGAAATATTCCTCGGGCTTGCGGGTGCTGATTTTGAAAACCGGCGCGCCTTTCTCAGCCGGCCCCAGCTTATAGCTGCCGGAATTGGTGAGTTCCACCTGCTCGGACCATCCCAGATAAACCCTGGACCAGGCATCCGGCCAGAAGGATTTTCCGCCTCCGTAAACCCCGATCCCCATCAGGCCGAACTTGCCGATGCCGAAGGAAGCCGCGTTCCAGTCGTAGAGGTCCGGCAGGCCGAAAAGATGTCCGAGTTCGTGGCAAAACGCAGGGACGAAATTAGGCTCGCGCCTTAAGTTTTGCTCGTTGACCGTAATGTAGCGGTCGATCTTCACTCCGTTTTTAAACGCGGGCTTGGCGCCGTCCATGGAAAGGTGTCCAAGCCAGGGCCAGAGAAGTTCCCTTTTCTTGCCCGCGTTCCCGCCCGGACCTGAAAAAATCACAACCAGGCCGTCAACCGCTCCCTGCTTGGAGTTGTCATACAAGGAGAAATCCGCGCCTGCCTTTTCCGCAAACGCAATTGCTTCCTGAACTAGGCCGCCCGCGTTATGGGGAAAGGTTTCGGGCTGGTGTCCGTAATGCGAGTTGGCGTAGAAATTTCCCGGATGCGCGGCCTCAAACCATCCGTAAACCTTTCCGGAAATCTGGACCCGGCCCTGGGAGACCTCGGAGAAATAATCCGCGAGCGATCCCGCGGCGATTTCATTTTTTGAAAAGATCAATTGCTCCGCGCTCTCGGGGCTGGCTTTGGGAGCCTGGTCCGGAAAGCTGATCAGAATGACGATCAGGTTGATTTGGCCGCGGGAGGGCAAAAACGAGTCTCCGCATTTTTTATGAGGAGCGAAGCCGAAAGAAACTGACAGGGCTGAGACCAGCAGAGCCAGGCTGATTTTTTTAATTATGGACATTGGCGGCAAAAACTAAGATAGCCCGGTTTTCATATTTTGCTCAAGGCCAGTCCGGCCGCGGCCGCGAGGATGAAGCCGGAGTCCGCCAGGATTTCCGCGGCCAGTCCCGGGATCAGCTTTTTTCTGGCGAAGAGCTCCGCGGCAGCCGAGAGCCAGACCAGTCCCAATCCTATTCCGGCCGCAGGAATTTTCACAACCCCGGCCGCAAGAGCCGCGATCAGCAAAAGCATTGCGGAGCTGGTCAGCGAATGAACCAGCATGCGGCTCCGTGCCGGCCCCAGCAGCACCGGCAGGGTTTGCCTGCCGACCATCCGGTCCGATTGCAGCCCTCTGAAATCCTGGATGATGCCGCGGCCGAGCGTCATCAGGAAAAACAGAGCGAAAAGAATCCAGGCGCTTGCCGGTAAATGCTTCCGGCCCAGGAGCGGTATCAGCGCGATCATTGCGGACCATGCGGCTGCGCTGAAAATATTTTGCGAGCCGGGAAAATCGACCAAGGAACGAATCCATGCTCCTGCCCGCTTTTTGGCTTCAATAAACCGGGTCTGATAGATAACGCTGAGAAGGCAAAGGCCGATGTAAAAAACCAGAGGCCGAAAACCGGCTGGATAAATGAACAGACCGCCGACGATAAGTCCGATGTAGCTGAGATATAAAATAATAAAACGATGGTCTGAGAAAATTTTTCCGCGCGCCGGCTCAATTATTGAGAGCATACGCGGACTGAAGATAAGCTTGAAATTAGAGATTGACGCCAGGTAGAAAAAAGCCGCCAGAGCCGGAAACAGCTGAGCCTGGCCCGTGATCAGCTTCAAAGCCAGCAGAGAGAGCAGCGCTCCTCCGGCCGCCAGATAAATATTCAGAATCGCAATCAGCCTTGCGGCCTGGCGCATAATCCTGATCAGAAATTTTTGCTCCCCAAGACTCATGCGCTTAAGCTCCTCGTAAACTCTCCAGATCATCCAGTTGGGAGTGCTGGCTCCGGCTGTAAGTCCGATGGTTTTAAGCCCGCGCAATTGGTCAAAGTCAATCTCCTGCTCGCTCTCAACCAGGTATGCCGGCTTTCCCTCCGAGACCGCAATCTCCTGGAGCCTTTTGGTGTTTGCGCTCTCTCTCCCGCCCACGATCACCAGCGCATCCACTTTTTTCGCCAGCATCCTGATTTCGCTCTGCCTCCGCTCGGTGGAGTCACAAAGGGTGTTGATAATGATGAGCCGCTCATCTTTCAACCCCGGATACCTTGACTTGAGCGCTTCAGCCACCGCTTCAAACTTTTGCAGGCTCTGGGTGGTCTGCGCGAGAAAGACCACCTGGTCCGCGGCCGGCAGATTTTTTACATCCTCAGGGGATTGAACCACCTGCGCTCTTCCGGCCGCAAACCCGAGAATGCCTTCGACCTCGGAATGGCCTGGGTCTCCCAGAACCACGATCAAATATCCCAGCCCCGAGTATTTCTCCACCGCGCGATGCACCCGCGCCACCCTCGGGCAGGTGGCGTCAAGGATTTGCATGCCTTTCTGCTCCAGTTTCTCCCTGAGCCTGGGGCTGATCCCATGAGAGCGGATAATCACCCTGCCCCTCTCGATCTCGTCCAGGCTTGAAACCGGCTTCACGCCTCTTTTCCTTAAAAGCTCCACCACCTGCGGATTGTGAATCAGGCTGCCGATGCTGCAAACCGGCTCCTGGTCCTTTTCCACAAGCTCCAGAACCATATTCACCGCGCGGCGCACGCCCATGCAGAAGCCCGCGGAGTCGGCAATTATAATCCTCATTGGACTTACGCCTTTCGATGAAATCCAGGCGCGAGAGAAATGCGCGATAGGGGCTGCCGGCTCAAAGTTTTTTCACATAATCCTTGAGCCAGGACTTGAACCGGCCGCCCAGCTCCGGATGGTTGAGCGCGAAATGAACCGTGGCTTCCAGAAATCCGAATTTATCGCCCGCGTCAAACCGCTGGCCCTTGAAAACGCAGCCGTAAACTTTTCCCTGCCGCGCGAGACTGGCGATGGCGTCGGTGATCTGGATTTCGCCTCCCACGCCGGGTTTGGTTTGCTCAAGCGCGTCGAAAATGGCAGGCGTGAAAAGGTAGCGCGCGACGATGGCGAGGTCGCTGGGCGCGTTTTCCGGCCCGGGCTTCTCCACGCAGTCCAGCACCTGGACCACATTGCCTTCCACATTCTTGAAAACCACCATTCCGTATTTGTCTATGACTTCCCTCGGGACCTTCATCAGGGCGATAACCGAACATTTGTGTTTGTTATAAACATCGATGAGCTGTTTGGCGCAGGGATAGTCCGGGGAATAGACGATGTCGTCGGGAAGCATTCCCAGAAAAGGCTCATCACCCACCGCGCTTTTGGCGCAGTGGAAAGCGTGGCCAAGCCCGAGCGGCTCGTGCTGCCGAACCGAGATCACCTCCACCATTTTCCAGAGCTTCTCGCACTCCTCAAGCAGGTTATCTTTCTTGCGCTCCTTGAGAAGACGCTCCAGCTCCCAGACCTTGTCAAAATGATCCTCGATCGCGGCTTTGCCCCGCGCGCTGACCAGGATGATCTGCTCAATGCCGCTTGCCACCGCTTCTTCCACCATATACTGGATGGTTGGCTTGTCCACGATGTTGAGCATCTCTTTGGGAATGGCCTTGCTCGCGGGAAGAAACCTGGTGCCGAGACCGGCCGCGGGAAACACGGCTTTCCTCACCTTGTCCTTCAACTCCCCCTCCTTGCTATTGACTAAATTTTCTCAACCGCTTTTTCCTCCACCCAGCCGACCATTCCCGGAGGAAGCTCGATCCGGCAATAACCGATCCTGCAGTCCCTAAGCAGAATCCTTGCTCCGGCCGGAAGATTGAAGACCGCGGTGAAGCTTTCTCCCGGGCCGCTCCTGGCCACAAGCTCTTTGGCAATGACCACCGCTGCCGGCTCCTGCTCCCATCTCCGCCGGCTTTCAAACCCGGCTCCAAATACTATCACCAATATAATAAAAATAACCGCTAAAATCGACAAGCCGGTTTTCGGCCTGGCCCGGCTTATGATTATCCGGAGCGAGAGCGAAATCCACAAGCCCCAGATGGAGAAACTTAAGAATAAGGCCCAGGTTTTTGCGGGCGCAAGGTCTCTTAGGCTTTTGAGCAAATCAGGGAGTTTGCCCGCGGCATCAGCCGGGAGCGATTTGCTGATTTGCTTGTGAACCAGGCTCAAATTGGCTCTCAAGTCCGGGTCCCGGGGATTCAGCCGCTCGGCTCGAAGCCAGAAAACCATGGCCCTGCCCGGCTCCCCCGATTTGTAGTAGCCGTTTCCCAGATTGTAATATAAATTACTATTACCAATTCCGCTGTTAAGCGCCTGCTCGTAGAGCCTGATCGCGTTTGAGAACTGTCCCTGGCTGTAAAAGCGGTTGGCCTGGTTATACAAGGAGGCCGCGGCTTCAGAAGCGAAGCCTATCCGGGGGGCGAGCAGAAAAAATAAAACCGGGAATAAATGTTTTATTCTCATCCTTTTTGTTTTTCCATTGCCTCGATTATTTTTTCTCCTCGGGCAAGCATTTCTTTGGCATCGCGGTTTTCCATTGCTCCTGCGAACTGGGCCCGGCTCAATGCGGAGAGCAGGTTCAGGAACTCTTTTGCGGTCTCAGCCGCGATGCCCTGTTTGCCCATAATCTCCCGCATCTCATCTTCAACCAGTCCCCAGGGGCTTTTGCCGAAGCGGTCGCCGAAGTATTCGAGCAAGCCGCGCTTAAGCTCGGAGGCAAATTCTTGAGCGCTGCCTTCTTGTGCGAGCTTCTTAGCTTTCTTCAGCCTTTTCTTGGACCGGCCAAAGGCTTTGAGCCTGGCTGCGAAAATCTGGTCTGAATCCAGACGCTCTCGGTATGCCCGGTAATAAAACGCCAGCCCGAGCAGCAAAAAGCCGGCCAGGTGAGCAAGCCAGAACCACCCCTTGCCCGCTGCCCCGCGGCCTTCATTATCCAGACTCTGCCGGTCCGGCTTGATGTACCGGATGTCTTCCTGAACCGCTAAGGCCGCGGGCCCGGAAATGTTCCCCTCAAAACTCTGTCCAGAAGGCCCCGGTTCCACCCTGACCCGCATTGCCCGGCTTTGAGCAAGCTTATATGCGCCGGCCTCGGGGTCAAAGTATCTGAAGGATATAGCCGGGAGCTCAAACTCGCCCTCTTTCCTGGCCACCAGCACATATTCGAATTTCTTGACCGCAAAGAGTTTGCCCGCCCGGGCCGCGGTCTCCAGCTTGGTCTCGGGCGGGTAAATTTCAAAGTCCTGCGGCATATTGAGCTTGGGTTCTAAAATGTAATCAGGATTGCCGTCGCCGACTATCTCCACTTTGAGCTGATTATTCTCATTCCTTCGCACCTGGTTTTTGGCAAGCAGCGCCGCGAGCTCAAAATGCCCGACCGCTCCGGTGAAATCAGGCGGCGCCGGCTCCGGAAGAGGCTTGACCGTGATTGCCACCGGCTCGGAAACCGCGCTCCCGGCCTGGCCGATGGGCATCCCGAAAAAATCTCTAGGGGAGCTTTGCGACTGATAGCTTATTTCAACGGATCCGACTGTTGCCTTTCCCGCGGCCAGCGGATAAAGCGCCAAGCTCTGAAGGAAAGCCACATTCCAGGGCATTGCCTGGAAATATTTTTCAACCGGAGAGAGCCGGCTGACCTTTTCAAGCTCCATCACCTTGAATTCAGCCAGCGCCGGATTTGCCGCCAGCTTCAGGTTGTACAAATCCATCTGGTAGTATAAATACCACCCGACCCGGAGCTGCTCTCCGACATAAACCTCTTTCTTATCGAGCTCGATTTTCAGGTAAGGGTCTTGGGGCGGCGCCCAGTTTTTGGACGAGCCGGGCACGGCCTGGTCCGCGCTTTGCGGCTCCAAAATCTCCACTTGCACCGGAGCGGTGAAATAAGTCTGGCCGCCGCTCCTATAAGCTATCCTGGGAATGGCAAAGCTGCCGGTTTTGGCCGCAAGAAGCTGATACTGGTATTGCACGCTTACCCGCCTGGTCATCCGGCCGTTGATTAAAGACATCTCCGTGCTTACGCTCGGCCCGAACTGTCCTTCAACCCTGAAATAGGGACTTAAGTTCGGCAGTTCGAGGCCCCCGTTGGGATTGATGTCTCCTTCAATGCTGACCGAGAGCATTGTCCGCTCTCCCACCCTGAGCCGGGTCTGGCCAAGCTCCGCGCGGAAAACGACCTCAGCCGACAATAGGGCAGGCATACAGAGCGCGGTTAAAAATGCGAGCGAGCAAAAAAGTTTTCTGGTCAATCCGCGCATCACCAGTCCTTGCCTGAGGGGGCATTCATTGACTGCGCCCGCATCAGCTCTTTCATCTGCTCTTTTTCCTGCTCGGAAAACGATTTCAAGATTCTTTCCGCCTCTTCCCTGGAAAGCTCCCGGGGTTTGCCCGCCTGCTGTTGCTGTTGTTGCTGCTGTTCCTGCTCATTCTGTTTCTTTTGTTCCTGTTCCTTTGGTCCGGCTTCTTGCTTTTGCCGCTCGTTTTGTTTTTGCTGATTCTGGTTTTGAGGCTGATTTTGCTGGGAGCTTTGCGGGGGCGGTTTCTGGTTTTCGAGCTGAATATGCCTGCGCACGACTTCCAGGTTGTGCTTTGCCTCCTGGTCATTGGGGTCAAGTTCAAGGGCCTTCTGATAACTCTCGGCCGCTTTTTTCAAGAGGTCGATGCTTTTCTGCGCGATGCCGGTGCGGAAATAGCAGTTGCCGGAATTGTAAAACGCTTTTTCCTTGAGCTGCTTATTGTCCCCGGCTTGCGCCTGCTCAAATTCCTTCAGCGCTTCCTCATACCGCTCCTGCTTGTAGAGCGCATCGCCAGCATCGAAATGAAGAATTGGCTCCGCCGGCCCTTTGGCTTGTGCGGACGCCTCCACATAGTTGGTGAACGCATCCTGGTATTTGCCCTTGAGCCAGAGCCGGTTGCCTTCTCTTGTTTTCTGATAAACGCTTCCACCCAGGGCAAGCCCGGAGAGCATAACCAAAGTCAGCAAGAGCCGCCAAAAATTTTTGCTCATCTTTTCCTCTCCGGCAAAAGCGCGGACGCGAAAAGCAGGATCATTGCTGCGGCCAGGAAATACTGGAACCGGTCCTCGTATTCGATCTGAACCTGCTCCCCGAACTTCTTCCGCTCCATCTGTTTTATTTCATTATAAATCTTTTCCACTTCCAGTTCCCCCGCGAGGGAATGATAATATTTTCCGCCGGTAGCGAGCGCAATCTGCTTCAAGGTGTCCTCGTCCAGCCGGGACTGGATCATTTCGCCCGCCTGGTCCCGCTTGTATTGCATACCGCCTGATTCATCGGCAACAGGGATGGGGCTGCCCCCGGCAGAACCTATGCCCACCGTGTAAATGACCGCGGCCTGTTTTTTGGCCTCTTCCGCGGCTTTGACCGGGTCAAGCCCGAGCTCCTTGCAGTGGTCCTCGCCGTCGGTCAAAAGCAGGACCACTTTATACTTTCTCTCCTGGGGATTGAAGTTTTCGGTTGCAGCCTTGATCGCATCCGCCAGGCAGGTTCCCGGCTCCTGAACCACATCCGTGCTGATGCTCTGGAGAAAAAGCCGCGCGGCCGCGTAATCGAGAGTGAGCGGCGAGAGGGTGAAAGCGGTTCCCGCGAAACAGACTATGCCGAGCCGGTCTCCTTGAAGCAGGTCGATCAGTTTTTCCAGCTCGTACTTCGCTTTTTCCAGCCGGTTCGGTTTGATGTCCTGGGCAAGCATGCTCTTGCTGGTGTCCACCGCGATCACGATGTCCAGCCCTTTCTGTTCAATCTTCATCATCCTGGCTCCCCACTGGGGCCGGGCAAGCGAGAGCACCAGAGCCAGAATTCCAAGGGCGACAAGGCCCCTTTTGAGCCATCTTTTCCGGGCGCTCAGGCTAAGGCCGATCTTCTCGATGAGCGACAAGCTTCCAAACCGGGCGATCATCTTTTTTCTCCGCCAGTCCGCCCAAAGCCAGAACGCGGCGAGCGCGGGGACGAGAATAAGCAGGTAAAGATACTGGGCTGCGGCGAAGCGCATTATGGAATCCTCCGGAAATAACTGTCCGATAGCGCGGCTCCGAGCATAATCAGAGACAGGCCGAAAATGACCCAGGGATAGAACCGCTCGGAATAGCGGTAGTATCTTTTGACCTCAACCTTGCTTTTCTCCAGCTTGTCGATCTCCGCGAAAACATTCTCCAGCGCCCGGGGATCAGCCGCGCGGAAATATTTGCCGCCGGTGGTCTCCGCGATCTGGTTCATCATATCCTCGTCAACCTGGGGCCGGGACACGACATAGCGGGTTCCGAAGATGGGATCGGTCACCGGCTGAAGGAATCCGGAGGGGTTGTAAATGCCGATGGGATAGATTTTTATTTTAAAAGCCTTGGCGATCTGGGCGCCCTGGAGCGGGTCGATGCCCCGGTTGTTCTCGCCGTCGGTGACCAGAATGATTATCTTGCTCTTCACCTTGGAGTCCTTGATGCGCTCGGAGGCGACCGCGATGGCGTTGCCGATGGCGGTGCCGTCGTGTTCTTTTCGGCAGAAGCTGACCCGGTCCGCGAAGTTCAAAAGAATCTGGTGGTCGGTGGTGAGCGGGCAGTGGGTGAAAGCGATGGCGCTGAAAACGACCAGGCCGATCCGGTCATACCTTCTCTTGGCGATGAATTCCTTGACCACCTGCTTGGCCACGGTCAGGCGGTTGTTGGGCTCAAAGTCGCGGGAGCTCATTGATGTGGAGGTGTCGAGCGCGATCATTATGTCAACTCCCTCGCCCGAGATTTCCTCCATCGCCTCCCCGTGCTGGGGCCGGGCCAGGCCCAGGGCGAGGAAAGATATTCCGAGCGCGAGCAGCCAGAGCGGCAGGTCCGCGAGCCTTGTGCGCGCGGTTGTTGGCAGTTCGGCCAAAGGAGAGAGGTCGGAGAATTTCAGTTTGGCTCTCTGGGGCCGGAGTCGATAATAAAGGAACAGGAGCGCGGGTCCGAGCAGGATGAGGAATAGAAACCAGGGCTGGGCAAAGCGGAACATCAGCGAGCTCCTGTCGCTTTTGCCGGTACCGGCTCTTCTTTGGGAAGGGGCCGGGTGAGCTTGATGATTTTTTTCGCTTGGTTCATAATCTCTGACTGCGCTTTGGGCTCGGGCCTGAATTTTGCGAACTTGACCAGGTCGCACTCGGCCAGGAACTGATGAATCAATTGATAGGCTGCGTGCTCAAGCCATTTGTTTTTGAGCGCGGCCATAGTTTCGGTGGTGGTGAACTCAAGCGCGTAGATGAGGAATCTTAGTCCGAGGTAGCGCCTGGTTATTTCGCTCAGCCTGGTGTAGTAAAGGTCAATCTCGCCTTTTTCCAGAAGGCCGAGTCCGGCCAACTCCGCAAGCTCTTTCATCGCAAGCTCCTCCGGCTCGGGCAGAGGCTCGGGCATTTCGATTTTGCGCCTGCGCATTCCCGGAATGATAACCAGCGCGCTAACCGCGATTGCGGCGAGTCCGAGCAGGACCGCGGCGAGAATGAGCAGCGGCCTGTAATTGAAAGGCGCGGGCAGGGGCGGCTTGACATCCTTGATCTCCATATCAGATGCGCTGGTCACAGGAGCGATCCGGATCCGGATTTCTTCGCTCAATATTACCCGCACCGGTTTTTGGTTCTTGATGATCATTACCGGCACTGGAGGTATGGAAAGCTCGCCGGTTGTGTATGCGGTGATTTTGAAAACGAATTTTTGAATCATCTTGCCCGCTTTCTGCTCCGGCTGCGGGATCTCGTAGTTTCGAATCAGGAATTCTCCCAGTTGCGCGCCCGGGGGCGGGATGGCCGCGGAATAGCCTTGGGGAATTTCAACCCGCATCTCATAGCTGATTATTTCTCCGACGGTGATGACCAGCTTGTCAACCTTGGACAAGACTTTGGCCTGGCCAAGAAAAAGTTCAGGCTCTTGCAGGCCGGGTTGAGCCGCGGTCGCGGCTGCTTGAGGCGCGGGCTTAAGCAAAGGCTGTTGTCCTGCCTGCCGGGCCGATGGTCCGGTTTGGCCGCGGCCTGAACCGGCCTGGGCCCGGACCTCAGCCGCGAGGGCCGCGATCAAAATCGCGAGTGCGATGGGGAGGCTATTTGGAAGAGGCAAACGCCTGCTCATTGATTTTGATTCCTTTTGTTTGAATCTGGTTTTGGAGCCAGAGGTCGTTCATAAGAAGCGCTTTTTGGCGCTGGAGTTTATCTGCGACATCCACCCTGACCTCATCGAATTTTTTGAGCCTGCCCGAGGAGTCCTTGAATTCCTCCGGGTGGTGATTGTAATAATCCCGGACTTCCTTGTCGACCACCTTTATCTTGTCCAGGAAAGTTTTTTGGTAGTAAAGCTCGGAGAGATAACCCTCCTTGAACTTCTCAATGGTCTGGTTTGCCCGCTCGTCCAGAATTCCGGTTTCCAGCGCGGCCTGGTAGAGGAGTTTGGAGAAGAGGTAGTAGCTGAGATATTTTTTAAGTCCGTCCGGGCCTTCAAAATTTTTCTTTGCGCCCGGCGGCTCTTTTTCAAGCGCGTTCTTAAGTTCGCTCATGGTGATTACTCTCTCGCCGATGGAGGCGACGGTGATGTCGCCCGGCCCGGGCTTGGGGCTTAACGCGGTGAGGTCGTTCAGCCAGGCGTCGGCCTGAGCGCTCTTTCCCAGGTTTTTGAGCGATTCGACCAGCCTGGCTCCGGTCTGGGAATCCGCGGAGAAATCCTTGCCCAGGGATTTTGCCGCCAGATAGCTCTCGGCCGCGCACTGGTAATCCTTGAGCTTCTCATAGCAAAGATTCCCGGCCTTCATCCAGAGGTTCTGAGCCTCTCCGCCCGGCGAGTCCTCCGCGGCTCTCTGGTATTCGAGAGCGGCCGCTTTCCAGAGCGCGCTTGCCTCAAAAGCGGCCGCGCGGGACAGGCGGCCGGCGGCCAAATCCTTTTTGCCGGACATGGGTTTGAGCCAGGCCCAGAAAACCAGGCCGACCAGCGCGGTGCTGATCAGCAGGTTGGAGATAACGATTGCCTTCAGCCATCCTGTCATCTTGCGGCCCTCCTTGCCCGCTCGCGGAAAAACCTGACCAGCGCGGGTTCAAAATTCTCGCCGGTGAAAAGCGAGATGGAATCCACTTCCGCTTTTCGGAAAACATCTGACTGCGATTTTCTCCGGTCTTCAAAAGCTTTGGCGAAAAATTCGCGCACCGCCGGGTCCGAGCTGTCCAAAAGCATGGTTTCTCCGGTCTCCGCATCCTCCAGCTCGATCAGGCCGAGCGAGGGGATTTGGCGCTCCCGGGGGTCGTTCAAGGTGAGCGCGATCAGGTCATACTTTTTCCGCGCCGCCTTCAGCTTTTCCTCGTAGCCCTCGGCCAAAAAGTCGCTGACCAGGATCACAACCGCTTTCCTTTTCTGCACCCGGAAAAGGAAATCGAGCGCGAGCGAAAGGTCCGTGGCTTTTCGCTCGGGCCTGAATCCGAGAATCTCCCGGATCAGGCGGAGCGCGTTCCTGGAGCCTTTGCGGGGAGGGACATATCTTTCGATCCGGTCGGTGAAAATGATGAGACCCACCCGGTCGTTGTTCTTGATCGCGGAGAAGGCAAAGAGCGCGGCCAGCTCCGCGGCCAGATCTGATTTTACCTTGTCAACCGTGCCGAAGCGGAGCGAGCTGGAGGCGTCAACCATTATGATCACGGTCAGTTCGCGCTCCTCCGCGAAGACCTTGACAAAAGGCGCGCCGAAGCGGGCGGTGACATTCCAGTCAATGGTGCGGATTTCGTCTCCCGGGCAGTATTCCCGCACCTCGAGGAATTCGATTCCCCGTCCCTTGAACACGCTGTGGTACTCTCCCGCGAAAACCTCGTTGACCGCTTTTCTGGTTGTGATCTCGATCCTGCGCACGCGGCGAAGAAGTTCCCGCAGCGGCTCCCCGGAGGGCGCTTGCCGCTCCTGCTCAGGGGACTTCGATTTTTTCCAGAATCTGTTTAATGACATCATCGCTGGTTATTTCCTCGGCCTCGGCCTCGTAGCTCAAAAGAATCCGGTGGCGGAGCACATCCGGAGCGATTGATTTTACATCCTCGGGCGTGACATATCCCCGGTGGCGCAGAAACGCGTGGGCCCTGCTGGCCAGGTTCAAGTAGATGCTTGCGCGCGGGCTTGCGCCCCAGGAGATAAGTCCCTCCAGGTCTTTGAGTCCGTAGTCGTTCGGGTAGCGACTGGCGAAAACAATTTCCAGGATGTAGTCCTTGATCTTGGGGTCGATGTAAACCTGGCTGATTATTCCGCGCGCGTTCAGAAGCTCATCCGAGCTGATCACCGGGCTGGCCGAGACCGATGCGGTCCCGGTCATCCGCTCCATAATCTCTTTCTCCTCTTCCTTTTTCGGGTAGCCGACCAGGACCTTAAGCATAAACCGGTCGACCTGGGCTTCGGGAAGCGGATAGGTTCCCTCCTGCTCAATCGGGTTCTGGGTGGCAAGAACCAGAAACGGCTCCTCAAGTTTGTATGTGCCTTCGCCGATGGTGATCTGCCGCTCCTGCATCGCTTCCAGCAGCGCGCTCTGCACCTTGGCCGGCGCGCGGTTGATCTCGTCGGCGAGGATGAGGTTGGCGAAGATGGGCCCCTTTTTGGGAATGAAATTTCCGGTGCGCTGGTCATAGATCAGGGTTCCGATGATGTCAGCCGGGAGCAGGTCGGGCGTGAACTGTATGCGCTGGAATTTGACATTGATCGAATCGCAAAAAGTTTTGATGGTGAGGGTCTTGGCAAGTCCGGGCACGCCCTCAAGCAGGATGTGGCCTTTGCAAAGAAGGCCGACCAGGATGCGCTCCATCATCCGGCGCTGGCCGACAATCACTTTGCTCACCTCGCCCAGGAGCTTGTCCACAAACCGGCTTTCCTTTTCAACCAGCTCCTGGATTTTTTCCATTTCCGTCATTTTACACCTCCGGTTATTTCCAATTTTTTGAATTCAATAATCCCCCGCACCGCGCGGTAAGCCTGGTCCAGCTCCGGGGTTGAAGGCTCAACGCCCGCGAATTTTACCCGGTCGGAGAGGATCAGTAACCGGTCAATGTTTTCTGCAAGTTCAGCTGCGGCTGCTTTGGCGATGTCCTGGACCAAGCGGTCCCGGCCGGACCATCTAATTGCGTATTTTTGTTCGAGGAAAGTTTTCAGGACGCGTTCCAGCGCCAGGAAATAATCAGGGTATCTGCCGGCGATGCGGAACTGGTCCGCGGATTTCAGCATCTCGAGAGCCTGGTTCTCAGCCGTTTGCTCAATCATCACCGGCTTCAAAGCGGATTTTTTCCTGCGCTGCCTCCAGATGAGAAAAGCGGTGGAAAAGATGGCGGCCGCCAAAACCAGCGCGAGCGAGGCCTGGAAGGCCCTGCTGCCCTTCAAGTCAGCGAGATGAAACCTTGGGGGCAGGATTTCAAGAGGGAATGAAGGCACGCTGATTTTAGCGTAAGGCTCTGTGCCCCGGCACCGGTACTCAAAGTCAGCCTGGGCGATAGCGCTTTTTCCCTTCTTTTCCGGAAAATAGCGGAATCCGTAAATCCGCCTGACCTGCTCGGACTCGCCTTTGACCAGATTTTCGGACTCAAACTCGGAGCCGACCGCTTTTACACCCTCGGCCTTTGGCACTTCCGGCAGCTTGAACTCGAGCTCGCAGATGTCTTTCCCCTTTTCCCACTTTAGCTCGATCAAATAATTGAAAAACTCAGCCTGATAAATCTTCAGCGGCTCAATCGCGGCTTGGAGCTTGAGGGAAGGAAGGCTTCCGGCTGGAAGCAGATTTGCGGCGCCACCGGTCTGCGCCTGCGAAGTTGATCCCTGGGCCGGCTGGGGCAAGTGCAGCCGGGGAGGCGGCAGCTTTTGCGCGGACAAGGGAAGCGCAATCGCAAAAAGAACTGCAACCAGAAATTTTTTGACCAACTTTTAAACCTCCCAGCCCCTCGCAAATTTAGAGAACAATTATAATCAGCCCGGGCGGTCGAATCAAATTTTAGCCTGATATTAGACCTGCTTTCAGGAGATTGAGTTCCTTGAAAAATAAGATTTTTTCGCCGAGCTCAGCGGTTGAGCAAGCCCTTTGAACTCAGATCAGCAAGATAAGCGACCAGGGCCGATTGATGAGCGCGCAAAGCTTTCAGAAAAACCTGGTTCGGGCCCCGGCCCTTTTCGAGCCGGCGACTTAGAGAAAACAGCCGGAGAGACCTTAACTGCTGTTTTGATTCCGGGTCGAGAAGCTCAAGCCGGATACAATCCTCCTCCGGCAGAACCAGCTTGTCACAACAGCCGCATACAAAACTTCCAAAAGCCCTTCCCGTCTCATAATCCAACTTGAAACCCTCAAACTCATAATCTTCCCCGCAGTTCTGGCAAAGCATAATGCCCCCCTCTTATTGTGCTTATCATAAGTATAGGCACAATATTGGGGGGCTGTCAAGCAAAAAAGCAGGAATCAGAATTTTTTCTGATGGCCGGAAAAAATGGTCTTGCAAGGCCCGGATGCTTAGCTTTCCTTAGATTGTCTTCCCCCTTCTCTGGCCTCATTTGGCAAAGATATTGATGGAATTTTTCTTTGGCCTTGGAAAGACAAAGGGCTATTCCCTCGCCGCGATAGCAATCACGGCGGCGCGGATATTAAAAGAAGTTACTGTTGTCTAAAGTTCGCGGGCAGATTCGCGCTCTTGGATACTTTGGTGCCGCATAAATCCTTGCCATCTGTTTCGATATGTTTATAAAGCCCGTCAAAGGCGTTGGCGGGAATTTCCACCATCATATCGCTGTTAGTGGAATAACCTGCTTTTCCCTCCCGCACCGTGAACCGGTAGACGCCGCCTGCGGCAAGCGGCAGGGTTGTGGAGCCGCCTTTGGCCACGCTCTTTTTTGAGACCACGCCATTATCATTCCAGTCAAAGGTGGCGTTCGCGCAATTACCGGCATATAACTTAATTTGAATATCGTCGGGATTGTTGAATTGGACAAAATCTCCCTCGTGAAACATCCAGATGTAAAATCCGGTTCCTGCCCGGGTGGGACTTAAGATTGCGAATAGAGCAACACCCAGAACCAATAGCCTTTTCATGTTTCCCTCCTTTGGCTTTCCTGCTTATTTTTTGCAAACCGCCGTGGTGCGGCGAAGCGCCCTGTTTTCAAAGTCCCGGTCTGCTGCGCAAAAGCATAGCAAATTATCGAAAGCAAGTCAAATGCGTAAATTCAGGGTTTCCTTGACCAGTTCCCGCTCCGGTGTTAAATTATTCGCGGTCTCTTTTTGCGGCCGTGGCTCAGAGGATAGAGCAGCGGATTTCTAATCCGCGGGTCGCAGGTTCGAATCCTGCCGGCCGCACTTTACAAATCAATGAGTTAGCGGAATTTTTACCTTCGTGTTTTCGGTGTTGTGCCCATTTTGTGTCCAAAACAGATCGTGGTTCTCAGTAGGGTGTCCACAAAGTCTGTCAGGGTATCTATGGGCTTTATGGCGCTTTCGTCTTTGAGATTGAGGCTAGAACTTTTTGTTTGATCTCTTTCACTGAGGTGAGGACAAGCCTTTATGATAAACTCAGGCCTTTTCCGCGAGCCTAGAAATTTTTTTTTGAGAAGCCGCGCATGAGTATTCAAAGTCAAGTTCAGAGCAGATCCCCCACTCATCGTTCCAGGCATCCGCATCCTGTCTTGCAATTTTTGAATATCATTTGACACCATTTTATCAAAGGACTAATATTAGCAACATCTTCAGTGCCCGCGCTATAGACTTCCAACCCGGCAAGGAGAAGCGTAAATGACAAGGTTTTCATGGGCCAAAGGGCTTGGGATTACCCTTTTCGCCTTGTTGCTCTCCGGCACCGCGCAAGCTCAATACTTTCCAGGCGCATTCCTCTGGGGCGATGGCGACGGCAATGGAGACATCACCGCGCCGGACTTGGATGTAATGGTGGAGGTTGTCACCAACCCGGGGGCTGACGACAGCGCAATCTTCCAGGGTCCGATCAAGTCCCGCCAACGGATGGACCTGGACCCCAACGGCGACATCTTGGAAAGGGCCCGGGGCTGGAAAACCTGATGAACGGCCAGGTCCGCAGGACAACCCTGATTGACGGTCTGATCATTGCTCTGGTCCTGGGCGCTTTTCTGGCGCAAAGCCTATACACCATGCGCCAGGTCGGCCCGTGTTGGGACGAGCCGGTGTATTTCCATTCGGCCAAGAATTACTATCACTGGTTTGCCAATCTGGGAAATCCGGCCGCGCTGAGCCGGGAGGTCCGGCGGCAGGTCTTTGGGATGGCGTTGATGACCGACTGCAACCCCACGCTCCCCAAGCTGCTGGGGACCGTCACCTATGCGCTGTTCAAGAATGCCATGGGAAAATTCTACGCCTACCGGCTTTACTCGCCGGTTTTGTTCGGGCTGCTGCTGGCGCTGATTTATTACCGGGCGCAAAAATCCTGGGGCCGGTTCGCGGCGCTCTGCGCAACGCTCTCGGTTGGCCTCCTGCCCCGGTTGTTCACGGACGCGCATATCGGCGCCACCGAAACCGCGCTCTGCTTTTTCTGGTTCTTGACGGTGCTGTTGTTTGAGGCCTCGTTCCGGAACCGGAAATTGATCCCGTTGGCCGGGGTTTCGTTCGGCCTGGCCATGTCGGTGAAATTTACCGGGTTCCTGTTGCCCATCCCGCTCCTGTTGTGGGCCGCAGTCTTCGAGCGGAGCCGGATGTTCCGGCCGGCCCTGGGCCTGTTCCTGATCGGGCCGGTCGTCTTTTTCCTGCTCGAGCCGTCCATGTGGGACCAGCCCATTTCCGGCCTCCGCCAATTCCTGGAGTTCAGCCTGCACCGCGAGCACAAAGTGGTCGTGGCCACCTTGTTTCTGGGCAAATACTACGATTTCTCCGCTCCCTGGTATTACTCGCCCTTCATGGTCCTGGTCACCACGCCGGCCATCGTGCTCCTCGGCTTCGGCCTGGGAATCCTACGCAGTGCCTTCTCTAAACTCTCGGACCCGCCCGCGGTTTCCTCCCTGATCCATTTCGGATTTTTCATCCTGATCATGATGGCTCCGAATGCGCCGACGTACGACGGGGTCCGGCTGTTTGACCCGGCGTTCGTCTTCCTGGGGCTGCTGGCCGGGTTCGGCTTGGACGGCACGCTTCAAGCGATCGGGAAACGCATCCGGCTCCGGCCGGTCCTGCTCCGGGCCGGAGTCCTGGCCCTGCTGGCGGCCGGCGCCGGACATCAACTCTTCAAGGTCTATCCCTACGGCCTGGAATATTATAATGAGTTGATCGGCGGTGTTTCCGGCGCAAACCGGCGCGGGATGGAAACGACTTATTGGTGGACGGTGGTCAATAAAAAGGCGGTCGCGCGGATCAACCACGCCCTGCCGCCCAACGCCCGCCTGGCCTGCGTCCTGGACTCCCAAATGGCCGAATTTTATCGCGAGCTGGGCTGGCTCCGGAAAGATATTGTCCCCACCCAGCAGATGAATTTTGACCATGTCCTGATGCTTTCCCGGATCTATTACAAGGACCTGTCGTTTTCCGAGTCGTTGATCGGCCTGAAACCTGAGCTGGAGTTCGAAACGCAGGGCCCGATTCAAGCGCCCGATGGGCATATCGAGCTCACCCGTCAGGTGATGAAACTGAAGCTGTTGGACTATGAAACGCTGGATCAGGTCCCGCTCTGGCGGCTGTATCGGAAAGCCAATGATTGAACGCGGTCTTCAAAGGCATTGGATCAGCCAGCCAGCAATTGCTTTCAGGGCGTCTAGATGCAATTCTTGACAGCTAGGAAGCTCGCTCCTGCCCCCCCCTTTTGATGATTTTCTGGCCCCGGGCCAGAAAATCAATCCTGGTTGAATAGGCGCATCCAAGCGTCATAAAAAGCACCTTGGCTTTGGCTTTATTATTGCCGCCGCTTGAAATTGCCCCGGAGCAGGTTTTGCTGTAGCACCCGTATAGCACTTTTGAAATTTTTGCCCGGCATTTGCGGGGCTTTTTCTTGGTTTTGCGGTTGCCCTGCATTGATTCTGCTTTCGGGCCGGAAACCCGCGCCGTTATTAGTGCTTGCGCCTGCTCGACTTTGCGGTGATTCTGCGTTATTCTTGCAAGCATGAGTAGGTTCGAATCCTGCCGGCCGCACTTTAGGAATCAATAAATTGCAAAGGCCAACGAGATCTTCAAACAATACAATATTTCAGGATTTGTTCAGAGCCCCTCGGTTTCCCTGATTTCCCGCTGATTTGCTCTTATCTGAACCGCATATGGAAACTGTTCGCAAAATGGCTGAGTCCTGCTATTCCCGCGGGAATGTAGTAGCGGGTGCCCGGTATGTCCGTGACCACAATCCGGCCCCGCAAAGGATCGCCCGCGACCAGCCGTGAGATCGGGTCATAATCGGAAGGCGAAATTTTGACTGTCACCTTGGCGGAGCAGGATTCCTTGATCACCTCGCGGGGACGGAACAGCCAGATGGGATTGACGCCGACAAACTGTCCCGGCCCGCCGACATTAAAAGTCTTGCGACCAAAAACCGGCGGCGCGGGATTTTGCGGCTGGCCCTTATCGCCCTCCATCGTCAGCACGGTTATTCCGCGGCGGGTGACGCTGGCGCTGATGTGGTTGCCGTTCTCTTCAAAAGCAATGGATGCCATTTTCTTGGGATAGCCCAGGAGCTCGCGGCCATAGATCAAGGCGGTGTCGTCATCCACCAGCATCCAGCAGCAGTGCACGCCGCTGCCGAGCATGGTTCGGACATTGATCAACAGACCGGTTTCCTTGTAAGGGATGGTAAAATTGGTCTTGGTATAATTGGCGATAAACAGAACGCCCGCGGCAGGGTCTGAAAGCCAGAGACCGAAAGGCAAAATTCTTTTCGCCTCTTTCCGGTCGAGCGGAACCTCCGCGATGATGAACCGCGCGTTCTCCCAAAGCCGGGCCTTGCCGCGCAGAGAGTCAATCGCTCCCTGGAGAACTTTCAGGGCTGTTACCCTTTTATAATTCAGTAATGGCATTTTGCCCTCCCTGTGAAGCTTTTAATTCCGAGTTTGCCGCTCAAGATGTTTGAATGAGCGTAAATAGTCTTTATGTGTCGGCCCTGGCAATCCTGGTCAGCTCAGCTTTGCGAGGGTTCTTATCACGCAAGTCGCGGAGGTTTCCCGCACAGATTCTGACCGCGCGGCTTCCCCTTGCGCAGGCAACCTGTGAGGCTGCTGATTAACCTTGTCAAGTTTAGGCCTGGTAAAGACTCAGCGTTCGCTTCCGTAAAGCGCCTATATCTGCCGCCCCCGACTTGGGTTTAGTTTCCTCTCGGGCTTGACGCGTGCCGCGGTTTCAGTTCAGTTCGTCGTACTTCCAGAATTTGGTTCCGCTGACATCAGCCAGGACCACTAGGCCAGCTTTGGTGAATTGGAACACCGCGACCCCGTTTTTGAAGTCGGTTGCCGCGTTGGCTCCGGCTCTGCCTGCGGCCGCGTTAGCCCCGGCCCCGCCGTGCCAGCCTTTCTCCACGAATCGGTCAAAGACATCCTTGGTCTCAAAGAGCAAGATGACCCGGGACTTTTGTCCGCCCAGACCGAGACCGATCCCGCCTGTTCCCATTTTCATGTAAGTCCTTTTCTCCGAGGCCTTTTCCACGGCCTCACCGCTGCCGCCTCCGCCGCTCACAAAAAAGGCGAACTTCAGGCTGGTGAAAACCGCATACCCGTATGACTTGTCGTAAAGGACCTTGGCTTCCTTGCTTTTCTCCAACAGCTTGTCCAGGGTTTCCGTGGTGGCCGCGTCGATCTTGGCCCGCCTCTCGGCCGGGGTCAGGTCCTTCTTCTTGGCCGCTGCCGTCATCGTGAGTCCAAAGCAGACGCCCGTGAACAAGAAAACCTCAAGCAAAAAGACCATCCATCGTTTCATTTTTGTCCTCCTTTCTCCTCCTTAGATTTTTTTGTCAGCCGCCACTTTTTTGCGCTGACGCTTAATTGCACACTCTGAATTTTATTGTCCCCTGCTTTCGTATAGCCGCATCCTCTCCGCCTGGTTTGAAGGCTTCAAGGTTTTTTCCATCTGCGACCGTACTAAATTTATACCTATTCATCATATCCGTTCATCACCGAAATATCAAACCGGGGGTCCATCGGGAGAGGAAGCGCTGCCATTAGCTGCCAGCCGCGCCATACAAAAAATGGCTTATTCGAGAATTGATCATAAGTAATCGTTGTCCCCGGTTTCCTGCTTGTCATACCGGCGTTAAACCGGCCTCCCGGTATCGCACTTGCTCATAGAATCTTAAGCCCCTGATTTGATAACGCTTCTGGAAATGGGCTAGAATTCTTATGGGCTGATGGTGCAGAGTTTTGATGAAAAGGGCCTGCTCGATCGGATCCGGAACGGGGAGCAGGGGGCTTGGAATGATTTTGTGGATTGCTACGGCCGCTTGATTTATCATTCCATCCATCGCGGGCTTTCACTCAAGGGGGTCAGGAAAAGCGAGGAAGCGGTTCAGGATATTTTTCAGTCCTTGTTCGTCCATTTGTCGGAAGACAATGCGCGGCGGCTGTTGAAATTCGAAGGCAAGCGCAAATGTTCGCTCGCAAGCTGGATACGAATGATCGCGATCAACTATACAATTGATGTCATCCGGTCCGAGGCGAGGGTATCATTTTTGGTGGAATTTGAGGAAGTAGAACCCGGGGAGCTGGAAAAAAGCTGGGGACATCAGAACAGGGAGCCGGACGAGGAACTGGCTGCAAAAGAGGAAGAGAAGGTTCTCGCGATTGGCATCAGCCGGCTTAGCCAGGAGGACCGGAATTTCCTTGAGCTACACCTCACGGGAATAAACGCGAAGCAACTGGCCAAAATTTTCAAAATGCCTGTGAACAGCGTTTATTCCCGGTTCAGCCTTATTAAAGAAAAGCTAAAGAAATCAATAAGTAACAAAAAATCATGAAGAATTCATCGCGTTAATCGTCTATTTATAATGAATGGCGCTAGGGGGAGCAAAATCAATGGATAGTTTTGACCGGAAGATAAAAAGCATTTTGAAGGCTCAATCCAGAACAGAGTTGTCTTGTCCGGATGAGATGGAGTTGGCCGGGTTTTTGGAAGGCAATCTCGATTCTGAGCGCGAGGCGGAAATAAGGAGCCATCTTGGGCAGTGCTCAAAATGTCTGGAGTTGGTCAGCATAAGCCTGGAGCTGGAAGATGAGACTTTGATCCGGGCGCCGGAGAAAGGGCTGGCCCGGGCCAAAGCCGTTTTCAAGCCTTCGCTCAGCCGCAGGGTCAGTAATTTGGTCTCCGAGTTTTTTCCCCAAAAGGTGGATAAAAAATCCGCAAAACTGATTCCGCTTTTTGCCATTAGAGGGAGCGCGAGAGCGGCCAGGTATGAAGCCCAGGAATATGTTAAAGAAATAGGGCCATATACCGCTGAGGTGACGGTGCAGAAAGCTGATGACAAATACCAGGTTCTGGTCAGGCTGTATGATCGGACAACCCGCAAAACCGTGAGCGGCATCAGGGCCAGCATAGTGGACAGGGACAAAGAGCTGGAAAGTCTGGTCATTGAAAAGGGCAGAGCGGTTTTTGAGCCGGTGCCGGCTGGCGAGCATTTACTGAGTTTCAGTCAAAGAGGAGTATTTTTGGGAGGAATCTGGATCAGAATGAAAGGAGAGGAAAAATGAACGGAAAGGATGAAAAGCGTCCTGGGTCTGATGGCAAAGAAATTCACGGCTCGGTGGAGGAGATTCTCAAGGAGCGGATGCGTCTTGAGGACGAGCGCAAGAAGCTGGATCAGATGATCAAGGACCAGTACCAGAAGGATATAGTTGTGATGTTCACGGACCTTAAAGGGTCAACCAGTTTTTTCGAAACTTATGGGGACATAGAAGGCCGCGCGCATATTGAAAAACATAACAGCATCCTGTTCCCGGTCATCGCCAGGCACTCGGGAAAAATCGTGAAGACCATGGGCGATGCGATTATGGCTATGTTTGAAGACCCGGAGAAGTCCGTGCTCGCGGCAATGGAGATGCAAAAAGAGCTTGAGCGGTATAACGCGGAGACGGGCCAGCGCCACAAGGAAATTCACATCCGGATCGGTTTGAACTTTGGGCCCGGGGTGGTGGAGGCCACGGATGTGTTCGGGGATGTTGTAAATGTCGCGGCCCGGGTCGAGGGGAAATGCGAGCCGGACCAGATTCTGATCAGCGAAAGCCTTTACCAGGCGGTTCGCCAGAGCGAAGACATCCTTTGCCGGTTCTTCGGCGAGGTGGATGTGAAGGGAAAGACGGAAGCGGTAAGGCTCTATCGGGTTGTCTGGAGCGAGGATCAGCTTCTGGCCGAGGAGTCATACAAGATGGCCGGGGTGAGAAAGGCTCGGGAGAAAAAACCCGGCGCGGAGCTGATGGTTGAGCTTAATATCTCCAGAGAAGGGGGCAAGCTCAAGGTCAGCGCGGTGGAGCATCATCTGGGGCAGGAGAAGACCGTTCAGCAGTATCAGACGGTAAAGATCAATGAGAATGCGATCAACCAGCTCTGTCTAAAGGTGGTGTCGCTTTTAAACCAGGCCAATCGCCGCGGAAGATTGAACAAGGAAATACTCAAACAGATGGAAGAGGCGGGCCAGAGCCTGTACGACCAGCTTTTGCCCCGGGAGGCCAAGGAGAAACTGGAAAAGAGCCAGGCGGAAAATCTGCTCATCCGCATGGATGATCAGCTGGTTCAGATTCCCTGGGAGCTATTGTACAACGGCGCGGAGTTCTTATGTATCCGCTTCAACATAGGCCGCATCGTGAGCACCCGCCAGAAAGTCACGGAAGCGCAGGCTAGAAAGATAGCTCATCCGCTAAAGATGCTGGCTCTGGCTGACCCGCGCGGGGACCTTCCGGAAAGCGCGAAAGAAGGGGCGATGCTTCGGGACGAGCTTGACCATTATGGAGACAAAGCCGCGGTCAATCTCAAAGTGAGCAAGGTGGAAAGGAATTATATTCTTTCGCACATTCGTGATTATGACCTTGTTCATTACGCGGGCCATGCGGATTACGACCCTGAAAATCCCGCGGAATCGGGCTGGATGCTCGCTGACGGGAAACTGAGGGCCGAGGAAATCGCGAATTTGACCGGCAAGAAACCGATGCCGGTGCTGGTTTTTGCCAACGGCTGCCAGAGCGGCCAGACCGAGGCCTGGAAAATAGCGGACAATTATGAAGACAATATTTTTGGGCTGGCAAATGCGTTCCTGGTGTCCGGCGTCCAGCATTACATCGGCACTTTCTGGGAGATTCTGGATGAGCCGGGAAGAGAGTTTGCCCTTGCTTTTTACCGGGAGATTCTGGATGGAGCATCCGTGGGGGAATCGGTGCGACTTGCGAGAAAGCATTTGATTGACAAGTACGGAGAAGAAACCATTGTCTGGGCCAGCTATATGTTATACGGAGACCCGAGCTTCAGTTATTTGGCGAAGGCCGAGCCGAGAGCTTTAGAGGAAGAGCCCGTTGTAGAGGCCAAATTCCAGCCTCAGGAGATGCAGCTTAGAGGAGCGGCCATGGCTCAAGCGGCTGAAAGAAAATCCGGCCTCGGCAAGTGGATCGGGCTGGCCGCGGTTTTGGTTGTGGTTTTAGGCGGAGTTTACCTTCTAAAAAGCGGGGTCTCGGTCAAAGTTCCTGAAGACGCGGTTGCGGCTGCTTACGCGCAGCTTGAGAAGGGAGACCTGAAAGCCGCCCAGTCAGCTTTTGCCGGTCTTTCGGAAAAGCGGGGAGAAACCAAAGCCGCCGGATTCACCGGGCTGGCAGCGGTCGCGTTCCAGAAGAATGATCTTGCGGCCGGAAAAGATTACGCGACGAAGGCGTTGTCCCTGGACCCGCAGGCCGTCTATCCGCATGTCATCCTGGGGAACATCTCATACAACCAGGGAGACTCAAGAGCCGCGGAGTCCGAGTATCGCGCGGCCATCGCCGGGATAAACGGCAAAACCTGGATGAAGTCCGAGGCCTATAACCGGCTGGGAAGGCTGGCAAGCGAAGCCGGCCAGGACCAGGCAGCGGTCCAAAACTACCAGGCCGCGGTGCAGGCCGATCCCAAAAACGAGCAGGCTTCCGTGAATCTCGGCCAGAAACTGCTCTCCATGGGAAAGACAGCGGAGGCGCAGACTGCGTTCAAGGCCGGGCTGAGCGCCAATCCCAATGACCAGACGCTCTCTATGCTTATGGCCGAGTCGCTAAGGAGATCGCAGGAGGCCGTGCTGGATAAAGAGCGCGGCAACCAGATCAACCAGGAGATCAGCCAGCTCGTGCAGCGCTACAAGCAAGGGAAAATCGGGGCCGCGGCTGCGCCGGCTTCGGAAGAATGGACCAGCCGGCCGATGACTATGGCTTTGATTGACTTCGGCTCCAAAGGAAGATTCGGGATGGAAGGAGTGGATGATTTCTTTAGGCTATCGGTCACCAACGCTCTTAAAACAAGTGGCAGGGCGAAAGTGGTGGAAAGAGAAATGCTCGATAAAATCCTGCAGGAGCTGAACCTGTCCTCCAGCGAACTGGCAAGGGAGGAGACAAGGCTCCAGCTTGGCAAACTGTTCAGCGCCCGGATGATCGGGTCCGGCAGCATAATGAGCTACGCGGGAAAAATTCAGGTGAACCTGCGAATGATCGAAACTGAAACCAGCGAGGTCAAAGTTGCGATCACTTCCGAATACCCGGAGTCAATGTCCACGCAGGAAATCGCAAGCAACCTGGTAGCCGAACTGACCAGGGAGCTCGCCAAAGCTTATCCCTTGCGCGGAGAAATTGTGCAGGTAAGTGGAGACGAGGCTTTACTCAATATCGGGTCCAATGCGGGGCTCAAGGCCGGGACCAAGCTGCGCATCCTTGAGGACAAAAAAGTGAAAATCGGGAATAAACTCACTACCAGCAGATTTGAGGTCGGGACCGCGGAAGTGTCCCGGGTAGAGCCGGGCACGGGTTATGCCCAAATTAAAGAACCCAAGACTCCAATAAAGGCCGGGATGAAGGTCGAAGAGGTGACCGAATGAATCCCGGAGCAATGCCAGGTCATCTAAAAAAGGGGTTTATTAAACCTTACAGCTATGACCTTTGTTGTCCCGGGGGTGGAGAATAATCAGTTCATTGGTAAACCCCGTTTAACATATGATAAAATTGAACTAAAGGGCGGGCAGATGAAACGAGTTATTGGTTTTATTATTCTTGGGCTGTTGCTTTCAGTTCCGGCATTCCCTCAACCAGCGATAACCTGTGTAAAGAACGGGGTCAGATACGGGGTTACCAGAGGCAGCTTCCGCTCCGAGTGGTGGAATTACCAGGAGCGGGGGATGAGCTATATGGATGGCGGATGTTTTGAGCCGGCCCTGGCTGACATTGAAAAAGCCATCAAGCTCCGCACCCAGATGTCGCGCAAGGAATGCGATCAGCGCCGAGCGCGCACCTATGGAATGCATTTTGTGGACTACTTCGGCCACCGGGAGAGGGGCGTGGCGCTTTATCGTCTGGGCCGGCTGGAGGAGGCCAAAAAGGAACTCGAATTCAGCCTGTCCTGCGTGGAGTCCAACAAGGCGCAGTATTACCTCGACCTGGTGCGAAAATCCCGGATCGAGTCAGGCGCTCTGGACAAAAAAAATCCGGATTTTGAAATCAGCCAGCCCAAAAACAAAAGCTATACCAACCAGTCCGAGATAAAAGTCCAGGGCAAAGCCTGGGACGACACCTTTGTCCGGGAAATATGGATCGCCTCGGAGCCGGTGGTAATCCCGATTGCCGAGCAACAGATATCCTTCCAGCAGACAGTCCGCCTGAAATCCGGCTGGAACAATTTCAGAATCAGAGTGATTGATTTGACCGGGAAAGAAAACTCAGCCCAATGGTCCGTGTTCCTGGATCAACAGGGACCAGAAGTCAGTTTCCTCGATATAAGGCCGGTGTCTCCGGGCATTGTCGATGTCACCGGAGAAATAGCAGACGATTCCCCGGTTGCAAAATTCACTCTTAACGGCAAGGAGGTTCCGCTCCAGGCCGGAAAGACCTTCAGCTTACGGCTTACAGTTGCGCCTGAATTCAAGATTTCATTCAAGGCGTCTGATCTTGCCGGCAATCAAACCGACGGCGTGGTGAATCTCGGCACCGGGCCGAAAGGAGCGAAACTTGAGACGCATCGGCCATATCAGGAAGCGAGCCTGTTCGGCGATCAGCAGGTCTATCCTGAGCGGCCTTATTACCAGGGTCTTCTGGTTCCCGCGAGCTTCGGGGTTCAAGATATGCCCCGGGCTGAAGATGAGCTTGCCCTGGTTGAGCTTTACTGGACGCTCAAGGAAAAATATGACACTTACCTGGACAAGGACCCGCCCAGCATCCAGCTGCGCGGATTCAAGGGCGAAACCACTGTCTATTTCCCCGAGCTCTATCTCGAAGGATTGATCGCGGATGCGAGCAACCTGAAGGAAGTAACCATCAGCGGCAAAAATATCCTGAAAAGCCAGCGCAAAAATATGTTCTTCAACCTGATCATACCGCTTGCCCAGGGCTCTAACTTTATCACCATCCGCGCGGTTGATATGAACAATAACCAGGCGGAAAGAGTGCTCCGCATCACCCGGGTTGTGCCCGCGGTGCATCAACTGGATGAGCGGATGGTGGTCAGTATGCTCCCTTTTTACCAGATGAGCCAAGTCCAGGAAATCGGCCCGATGGCTTATGACAATTTGATCACCTCCATTGTCAACCAGAGAAGGTTCAGTTTCGTGGACCGCTCCAAGGTGGACGCAATCGTGGCTGAGCTGAAACTGAGCCAGGAGCAGTTGATCGACCCGGCTTATACCTTGAAGGTCGGGAAGATGACCCAGGCCGAGGCAATGATCCTGGGCTATGTCAAAGAAGCTCCCGATTCCATAGAAGTCTATGCCCAGCTTATCGATGTTGAAACCGGACAAATTCTCACGGAAAAGGACGCTTACCGGGAGGATAAAAGCCTGGACAGCCTCAAATTTCTCACCAGGGGACTGGCAATCAGGCTTAGAGAGGCGTTCCCTCTCCTGGAAGGAAAAGTGGTCAAGATTGACGGCAAAAAAATCACGCTTGACCTGGGCGCCTCGCAACAACTGAAGCCGGAGATGAGAGTTATCTTTTTTGTCGAGCAGGACATCACCGACGTGGAATCCGGCGTCAGTCTCGGCACCGCGACCGAAAAACTCGGGATTGGAAAAATCGTTGAGGTTTATGATAAGATGAGCCTGGCGGAAGCAATCGGCAAGAGTCAGACTATATCCGCGGAAGAGAAAGTTATCACCAAGTAGAACAACTTGAGCGTTTTTTAGTTTTGGCTTGAGGAGGTTGAATTGAGGGAACGGGCAAAGGCTTGGGCGGTTTTTTTTGTGGTTCTTTTAATGAGCGGCTACGCACGGGGCCAGATCAATCCCAGTTTTTTCACCACCTCGCCCCCCAACCCGGTCGGCTCCGGAGCAAGGGCAATGGGCGTGGGAGGGGCTTTCATCGCGGTGGGAGATGACGCCACCGCCGCAAGCTGGAACCCCGGATGCCTGATCCAGCTGGAAAAACCCGAGGCCAGCTTCGTGCTCACTGAAGATTTCAGAAACATCGACGGCAATAATGTGGATTTCTTTGATGTCAACTACCTGAGTGTCGCCTATCCCTTCACAATTAAAAAAAGTAAGCCCCTGTTCGGACAGAATGACATCAATATGATCGTATCCCTAAACTATCAGCGACTGTTTGATTTCTATTTTGATTCCTCCCGAACACTCTCTTCGATAGCGAGGAACGAGATGGAAGCGCAGATGCTGACTGAAGGGGATAACACGCCAGGGAGTCCGACCGAATTCGACACCTATACAATGAATGATGATCTGATTGAAAATCATTATAAACTAACGAGCAAGCAGATTGGAGACCTGGGCGCGCTTGCGCCGGCTTTTGCCATCCAGATCACTCCTAAATTCAGCCTCGGGTTCACCTATAACTTCTGGCGGGACGGCTGGCTGGGGAAGCGTCAAAACCTGGATTACGAAGAGACTCATGATTTTAACTTCGCCAAGGAGAACGGTCTCTGGTGGGATCAAAACGGAAACTGCACCTGCAACGGCGGTAATCCTTGCGACAGCTCTTCGCTGACTATTGTTGATGATCCGGCCTGCTTGGAAATGCCTATCCCGGAATCCCTGTTGCCGTTCCCCAATCCAGATTATTCCGAGCCTACGGACTTCCATTTTAAGATGGATACGGAAACCACTATGAGGATGCAGGGACAGAATTTCAACCTGGGAATGCTCTGGGACCTCAATGGCCGCTGGTCTCTGGGCGCGGTTTACAGGAGCCCGATAAAAATGGATGTTAAACGCACCGTGAAGATAACCTACTTTCAGGATTCCAGCGACCCGCTCCAAATCATCCCCCGCACCACAACCACGGCAAAATATGATGACTCTGTCTATTTCCCGGCCTCTTACGGCATAGGCGTGGGCTACCGCTATTCCGACGCGCTTAGCTTCACCTCGGATGTCACCAGGATCGAGTGGAATAATTATTTGTATAAGCCTGAAGGCGGCGAAAAATACAGCCTGGTTAACGGCCTGAAAAAATCCAAAGCCGGCGTGGACCCGACTTACACGGCAAGGGCCGGCGCGGAATATCTCATAATCAAGCCCAAGTATGTGGTGCCCCTCCGGGCCGGATTCTTCTACGACCCCGAACCCGCGAAAGACAAGCCGGACAATGTTTACGGCATCACCATGGGAACCGGATTTGCCTATAAAAGAGTGGCTATGGATTTAACTTATTATTACCGCTGGGGCAACAATATAATATTGCACACGGATACTGATGCCAGCCGCGAACATTTGGAAGTTCGCAGGGGAAACCTTCAACAGCATATGGTGATGTTCTCCACCATTGTTTACTTCGAATAAGGAGGAGAGGGAATGAATCCCGGATTCAAGTCCTTGGGGTCAAAGCTGGCAGCCGGGCTTTTTATCTTTTTCCTGAGCTTCTCCCTGCGCGCGGCCTCAACCATCCTCGGATTAGATGCTCCGGCCACATACCTCTCGCCCGGACAGGAATTCTATCTGGAGCTTTATTACGACCCGTACGGGGTTCAGACAACCATCGGCCAATATGAAGTTCCCATTATTTACGAAACCGATGTGGTTGAGGTCCTGGGCATCGAGGAAGGCGACCAGCCCCAGCTGACAGACCCGTCCATAAGCGTCAATAACTATGGTAATGATTTTACCGCGTTCGAAAATTGCTTCAGCATATATTCCGGCAAGTGCGACTATTTCACTGGTCGCATGACCCTGGCCCGGATCAAAATGCGGGTCAGGAAAGACACGCCCCTGGGAGTGTATTCCCCCATCACCATCGGCCCCCTTGCCGAAGGACGCTATTATCTTTATGACTGCCGGGAGTTCACGCCGATTATACCGGACAGCATCCTGAACACCACTATTTCCGTTTCCCCTTATAAGGAAAGGACCTATTTTTATCAGCAGTACCTGGATGTCAATAAGGACAGCAGCTGGAAATTTGATGAAAACGATGTTGATTTCTTAGCCGACCTTGTCAATCACCTTCGTTATAATGTTGACCCCGGGGACACCCAGGTCAGGCTGGGCGGAATCCAGATGGATTTCAGGGGACATGCGCGGGTGAATGTGTACGACCTCGGCTTTTCCGACGCGGTCGCCAGACCCACAAGATTTATCCAAAGCGGCTCCGATGGTATTTGTAATTCGGCCACCGCGGGGGATGACATCAAGCTGATACCAGAGGGCAACGGCAGTCCTTATAGCATCGCCATTCTTCCCGGTTTCAATAATGTGCTCGATACCACTCCCCAGCCGGATGATACGGTCCGGGGAATGGTGATCACAACCGGCGCCGATGGAGTTGCCAATACCTACGCGGCCGGGGATGACATCCAGGTTATTGAGGTTTGGAACGGCGAGTCTAACCAAATATGTGTTATTCCGGGGCCAAACGGAAAGCTGGAGAGCACCCCAGGCACTGGAGATTTTTCTGTTCAAAGGTCAAAGAGTATTAGCTCTATACTCCAAAATGAATTGGTGCCCCCGGGAAGGCCCAGCTCCATAGAAATAATCTATCCTCCGGTTAGCCGAGACAATGACTATACCTTCTTTTTGCCCAAACCCACCACCACCCCGCTCCTGGTCAGAGTGCTGGACGAATTTGGAAATCCCAAAGCAGGTGTGGCTCCTACTCTGACGATTGATCCCCCCGGTAAGGCACGATTCTTATATAACGGAGGCAGATATACTGTCATCCAGGGCCAGCCGGCTGACAAATTCGCGGCGCTGGGCAATCCACCGGAAGGGGCTGTGGGCGGACTGGTCGGCGCGACGATTAACGATAGTTCCAAGATCAATATCAAGGTCGAGGCTGACGAGAACAAAGGCATACCTTATGAGTTGTCAACTTCTATGTACATTGTCACGCCCAAAACAACCCAAAATCCTCCAGATCACTTAAGCCTGAAACTGGGCAAAGCCCCGCCCCAGGTCGGACAGTCGATACAGGCCATGGTCACTGCTTACGACTACAAGGGAAACCCGGTTAATGGCTTTGGCCGAAGAATAAAATTTATGTCCGGCCGCAATATTATGAATGGAGGCCTGGCCGGGCTCAAAAGAGAAAGCGGAGAAGCCATTAGATATAGTGATTTTGAAGGCAAAAACGGGTTAGATGGCTGGGAACACACAAGTGGCATTACGCTTGTTACTTTCGAGACCAGTTGGCTGGGAACTCAAGTGGTACAAGCTGGCGCCACTGCCTATATGAGCACTACCGTTGAAACCGCTGGTTTCACAACCAACCGGCTGAAGCTCGGTTTTCAGTGGAGATATTATCCATATGAAGGCAACTATGGCAGCCAGATGGCCGTTCAGTGGTATGATGCAACCCATGGCGTGTGGGTCACCCTCAAGGAATTCAAGAGCCAAGACCAGCTTTCAAAAGCAATAAATACCTTCCTTTTCGAAGAACTGGACTTGAGCGGAGTTAACTTGACCAGCAAACAAACCAGTTTTTCCCTAAGGTTTTATTTCCCGAAAATGTATTCCGGCACCAGGTTTTACATCGACAACTTCGCAGTCACATCTTACCGAAACATCTTCGCGGAAAATTTTGATTCCCTGACCCGCAATACCTTCCCCCGCACTATGGATTATTCGTCCTATATCAACGCGGGTGAAACCGGAATATTGAACACCACTCCCAACTCCGGTGACTCGGTTCTGTTCACGGTCGGACGGGGCGAAGCTAACGCCATAGCCATCTGGCCGGGTTTAAATGGAGAATTGGATACCACCAAACCCCAGGGAGATGACACTGTAATTTCAACAAGAACCAAGCAATACATTACAACCGGCGCCAACGGTGTTTGCGAGACAAACGTGCGCGGGGATGATTTCCAGCTGATTCCTTACGGCACCGGAAAGCCCTTCGCCCGAGCCATAACACCGGGCACCAACCAGATACTGGATACAACAAAAATACATTCAAAAGATGAAAGGGTGTTGCTCAACGGAGCAACTCCAAGAGTATTGGTTGACACCAGCGGCGGTGCGGACGGTTCCACCCATTCGGTCGCAATCGCCCGCGCTTCTACCGGACAATTGGGCAATTACGCTTTTGAAAAACGGGTTGATCTTGGCGGATACCGGTTTGTCTATCTCAGCTTTTACACCAAAACCAACAGTATGAATGACACTGGCACGCCCAGGCAGCAGTTTGTCTGCGAGGTGAGCGATGACGAGGGCAAAACCTGGGTCCCGGTCTGGGATTTCGATGGTGTTGACCACGGCTGGACTTTCCACGAAATAAAGCTCCACCGCGATCCCCGCTTTATTCTGCGCGATAAATTCATCATCCGCTGGCGCGCGGCTATGGATGAAAACAAGGAATTGGATGCGGCTTATGTTGACCAGATCGAGGTTTACAGCTCCAATGCGGAAATGGACATTCAGGAAGGGTTCGTCGAAGACCTGGACAATGGTGATTACCGCATTCAATTTAAGAGCTATGTTCCGGGAACTTTCAGGATTGCAGCGCTTTATATCCCCGAGGTTCTTGACGCTCTCACTCCCGGCTATGATCTGCCCCTGATCTCCAACGGCTTGACGGTTGAGGTGGCCTCAATGCAGGTTGACCCGAGGAGCGTGCAGATAGTCCCGAACAATTTCACGCTCAACGCCTGCGAACGGCTCAATTACCAGGTGATCGGCAAGATCGGCCTGGGGCCAAAATACACGGACCTGACCAGTCTTTATCGGCTTGAAGTTCACGGTCCCGGCAGGATGATTTCGCCGGGAATCTTTCAGGCCGAATGCTATGTCGGTTCATCCTTGACCGAGAAGCCCAAATTCTATATCCGCGCCATTCCCCTTGTGCCCGGACTGGATGACCCGGAAGGGCAGGGAGACGGCGTCCAGACCGGACTGGTGAGCGGGAAAATTTTCCTGCCCA
>Ga0315280_10001357_pt1 | contig 42383 bp, 44 predicted proteins | sample YL17G06_40_MG_FD_203697 | JGI IMG/M metagenome (GOLD analysis project Ga0315280, IMG submission 203697) | Sediment microbial communities from Yellowstone Lake, YNP, Wyoming, USA - YL17G06_40 | ecosystem: Environmental > Aquatic > Freshwater > Lake > Sediment | place: USA: Wyoming | collected...
TCTGCGTCACCTCACCTGGCGGGCCTCGCCGGTGCCGCCGGTGAAGAACTACATCCCTCGCCTTATCAGCCTCGTCGCGCGGGGGAAGCTGGACCCCACGCCCATCGTCAGCCACGTCCTGCCCCTGGCCGAGGCGCCCCGCGGCTATCAGCTCATCGCCGACCGCGAGGACGAGGCGCTCAAGGTGCTGCTCAAGCCGTAGGGGGAAGGCAATGTGGATGCAACGGAATCCAAATCTGGTAGGAGGCGCAACATGAAAGCACCAACTTGCCCCAGCTGCGGTGAGCGCATGGAGAGGATCAGGGAGATCCAGTCCGTCCATATCGTGTGGGTTTGGAACGAACAAAACCGTCTATATGACAAGTTCACTGATCCGCCAGCCGACTGCGGAATCAGCATGGACGGGCCCTACTGCACGACATGCGAGTCAGAACTCCCCGACGACGTTTTCCCAGAGGCCGACATCGGGCTAGATTACTAACGGTCTAATCATCCGATCTGGCGCCGCAATGATGCCTTCGACTGCCTTATTGCGCTTCGTGCAGAACGATGTCGTCTCGGGCTGGGCTGACTTGGTAGGTTAGGAGTCTAACTCGCTTCTCCTCTACGGCTTTTCTTCTTCGAGCGTAATCTAGCACCATGTCATCAAATGCGTGAGCTACCAAGATGGACTGGACCATTTCGGTATCCCCGTTTGCTAGCTTCCGCACCAGCCAGTTTTCGTATTTGACGAGTTGGTTCAAGTCGGGTTCAGCGGCCGTTCCTGTCTTCAGCTCCATGCATGTAAAGTTGTGGAGGATGTCCACGGAGTCAATGCTCGTTGCGTGGGTCAGGAAGATGTCCATTACCGTGTTGAAAGACGTTGGCACAAAATTCAGGAAGTCCCGGTATTCGCCCACGATGTCTTTGAGCTTCCCCTGAGCAAAGCTGCGCATGAACCACGCGTTGAAATAGCCCTCAAATCGCAGGCGACCCCTCGGATCCGTCTGGAGGCTCAACGGAAGCGGGTCCTTGCCTTCTGGATAGGGCTCCGGGATTGGAGAGACTGGCTGGAAGATGGGGTTATTCCTGAGCAGCAGGCGGATTAGTTCTTTCCCCTCATCGGCAGTAATCGGGTTGTGGTTCTTCCTGCTTAGCGCGCCAAGGTCGAACGTCCAGATCTTGCCTTTGTCGCGGAGGTCGAGAATGTCGCTGAGCGCTATGGGCCGGGGGAAGCCTCGTATAGCGGGCTCGAAACAGACCCTATAGGGGTAGTCCTGCGCGCTGTCTCCCCAAATGGGCCGGACGTCAAGGAAAGGACGGCTGGTTACCCTCCACAGGCCGTAGACGCCTAGGCTCTTCACATAGAAAAAGGCGAAGTCGCCCGGCCGGATGGACTGGAAACCTGCTATGATCTCGGAATTGACGCGCTCCAGGTTGTGCGACGTACCCCCGTATACCCCGCATCTAAGGCACGTCTTGAAATTAGCCTGGCCGGTGAGAAAGATGTGGTAGCCCATGCTGTCCCTGTCGCTTGACAAGAGCGTACATCGGTTCGTAGAATTCGTCCACACCCCCTCCCCCTGGGGGTGGGTTATGCTATAATAGAGGCAGCGGAGACCGAGCAGGAGGTGAGCGGCGTGAAGGATGAGGTGCGCGAAGACGTCCTCAAGCGCCTGAACTACATCGATGGCCACCTGGCCGGCGTGCGGCGGATGATCGAGGAGGACAAGTACTGCCCGGAGATCCTCAAGCAGACCTTCGCCGTCCGCCGCGCCATCGAGAAGATGGAGACCCTCATCCTGGAGGGCCATCTGCACACCTGCGTCATCGACGGCGTCAAGAACGGCCGCGAGGAGCAGATGGTGCAGGAGATGCTGGAGCTCTACACCCTGACCAATCGTTGACCGACGTTGGCTCAGAAGGGGGCGGATAGGAGATGGCCGAGGGCAAGGCCGAAGACAAGCAGCAGGTGACCATTCCCGTCGAGGGCATGACCTGCGCCTCCTGCGTGCGGCGGGTGGAGAAGGCCCTGACGAAGGTCCCGGGCGTCCTCTCGGCCAGCGTCAACCTGGCCAGCGAGCGGGCGACGGTGCAGTTCCTGCCCGGCCAGGTCGCCATCGCCGACCTGCGGCGGGCGGTGGAGGACGCCGGTTACCGCCTGCGCGAGCTGGCGGAGGAGGGGTGGGACACCGAGGCCGAGGCGCGGGAGAGGGAGCAGCGCACCCTCCTGGCCAAGCTGCTCTTCGCTGGCATTGTCGGCGCTCTCCTCATGCTGGGCGCCCAGCACCAGCACATCCCTCTCCTGGCCGATATCCCCGTCCGCTGGATCAACGTCGTCTCCTTCATGCTGGCCACGCCGGTGCAGTTCTGGGCCGGCTGGCAGTTCTACGTGGGCACCTGGAAGACGGCCAAGCGCTTCACCGCCGACATGAATACCCTCATCGCCGTGGGCACCAGCGCCGCCTACGGCTACAGCATCGCCGCCACCTTCGCGCCGGGCCTATTCGAGGCGGCGGCCATCGAGACCAGCGTCTACTTCGAGACGTCCGCCATCATCATCGCCCTCATCCTCCTCGGCCGCTGGCTGGAGGCCAGGGCCAAGGGCCGGACCTCGGCGGCCATCAAACGCCTCATGGGCCTGCGGGCCAAGACGGCGCGGGTCGTCCGCAACGGCCAGGAGGTGGACATACCCATCGAGCAGGTAGCCCCCGGCGATGTCGTGGTCGTGCGGCCGGGCGAGAAGATCCCCGTCGATGGCATCGTCCTCGAGGGCCACTCGGCGGTGGACGAGTCGATGATCACCGGCGAGAGCATCCCGCTGGAGAAGGGCCCCGGCGACCAGGTCATCGGCGCCACCATCAACAAGGTGGGCTCCTTCCGCTTCCGCGCCACCAAAATCGGCGCGGAGACCGTCCTGGCCCAGATCATCCGCCTGGTGGAGGAGGCCCAGGGCTCCAAGGCGCCCATCCAGCGCCTCGCCGACGTAGTCGCCTCCTACTTCGTGCCGGCGGTCATGGCGGTGGCGGGCCTCACCTTCGCTGTGTGGCTCATCGTTGGGCCATCGCCGCCGCTGACCTACGCCCTCCTGAATGCCGTGGCTGTGCTCATCATCGCCTGCCCCTGCGCCCTGGGCCTGGCCACCCCCACGGCCATCATGGTGAGCACTGGCAAGGGGGCGGAGAGCGGCGTCCTCATACGCGGCGGCGAGGCCCTGGAGACGGCCCATCGGGTGCAGGCGGCCGTCATGGACAAGACGGGCACCATCACCGAGGGCAGGCCGCGGGTGACCGATGTGCTGGCTGGCGACGGCCGGCCCGACGAGGTGCTGCGTCTGGCCGCCAGCGCCGAACGGGGCTCGGAGCATCCGCTGGGGGAGGCAATCGTAACAGCGGCTCAGGAGCGGGGCTTGGCCCTGGCCGATGCCCAGGACTTTGTCGCCGTGCCCGGCCTGGGCGTTCAGGCGCGAGTGGGCGGACGCCAGGTTCTCCTGGGCAACCTTGGTTTGATGGAGCAGCGGACCGCCAAGCTGAACGGCCTGGCGGTGACCGCCGCGGAGCTGCTGGCCCAGGGCAAGACGGCCATGTTCGTGGCCGCCGACGGCCAGGTGCTGGGCGTCATCGCCGTGGCCGATACGGTCAAGGAGGGCGCTCAGGAGGCCATCGCCAGCCTCAAGGCGATGGGCATCGAGGTCATCATGCTCACCGGCGACCATCGCCGCACCGCCGAGGCCATTGCTCGCCAGGTGGGCGTCGACCGCGTGCTGGCGGAGGTCCTGCCCGAGGACAAGGCCAACCAGGTGCGCACCCTCCAGGGCGAGGGCAAGGTGGTGGCTATGGTGGGCGACGGCATCAACGATGCCCCCGCTCTCGCTCAGGCCGACGTAGGCATCGCCATCGGCAGCGGCACCGACGTGGCCATGGAGGCCTCGGACATCACCCTCATCCGCGGCGACCTGCGCGGGGTGGCCACGGCCATCGCCCTTAGCAAGAAGACCATTCAGATCATCCGCCAGAACCTGTTCTGGGCCTTCTTCTACAACGTGGCCCTCATTCCCATTGCGGCAGGCATTCTGTATCCTTTGTTCTCGAGGACGGGCGTGCCGGGCGGCCTGCAGCCCTTCTTCGGCGACTTTGGCTTCCTGAACCCGATCCTGGCGGCGGCGGCCATGGCCTTTAGCTCGCTATCGGTCATGACCAATTCCCTGCGCCTGCGCCGATTCAAGCCGGCAGTATTAGCTTGACTGGTGAGGAGACTACGGTGGGCAACTCTCCGGAAACGAGCCGGGGACAGGATTGGAAGCCGACCAAACTGACGCAGCATCGCTACGACCTGCAGGACGTCATCCTAGAACTAGTGCCTGGCAGATGGAGGCGCCTCCTGTGGTCGAAAGTAGGGGGCGGTCGCCTCTTGGAGGTGGGCGTGGGAACAGGGATGAACATGGCTTACTATCCGCCCGAGGCTGCGGTGGTGGCGGTAGACCCGAGCCCGAGCCATCTGGCGTGGGCTGCAAACAGGGCTCGCAAGAACGGAAAGTCGGTTGAGTTCGGCGTTATGGATGCCCAGCGTTTGGCCTTCCCCGATGGCGCCTTCGACTCCGCTGCCACCTCCTTTGTCTTTTGCTCGGTGCCCGACCCGATCGCTGGCCTGACAGAGCTGCGGCGAGTGCTCAAGCCGGGCGGGCGCCTTATACTTCTGGAGCACGTTCGCCTGGGCAACCGTCTCCTCGGCTGGCTCATGGATCTCTTGAACCCGCCCTGGCTGCGCCTGTCGGGGGACAACATCAACCGCGACACCGTGGCCAACGTCGAAAGGGCGGGCTTTCAGGTGCTCACGGTGCACAGTTTCTTGGCTGGCCTGGTGAAGCTCATCGAGGCACGCAAGGGGAGCCAGTGAGCGCCGTCTTAGGCCTGCGCACGGCAGCAGCAGTCACGATGGCCAAGGTGGTGGCCGGCCTCAGCCGTCGCCTGGGGTTCGGCGGTGGCACCGCCCTCCCCGGCTTGGTCGCCGACGCCGTCGCCCCGGGCCTGGCTGCTCGCTTGGCGGCCCGGTTGGGCCATGGTTGCGTCCTCATCACAGGCACCAACGGCAAGACGACCACCGCTCGCCTGGTCAGGAACATCGCTCAGGCGGCTGGCTACCGGCCCGTCCACAACCACAGCGGCTCCAACCTCATGCGGGGCATTACCGCCTGCCTCATCGAGGCGACGGATGCCCGCGGCCAGCTCCGCCAGCCCGAACGACGCTTGGGCATCTTCGAGGTGGATGAGGCGACGCTGCCAGAGGCAGCCGCTGCGCTCTCTCCTCGCGTGGTCGCCTTCACCAACCTCTTCCGTGATCAGCTCGACCGCTACGGCGAGGTAGACAGCGTGGCGGCCGTCTGGCGGCGAGCGCTGGCTGCTCTTCCTCCCTCCACCACCGTCGTCCTCAACGCTGACGACCCCGGCGTGGCCAGCCTGGCCGATGCCTGCCGCGGGCCCGTCTTGTTCTACGACGTGAGCGACACCTCCTGCGCTGTGGGGCAGATCGAGCACGCCGCCGATGCCCGCTGGTGCCCTGCCTGCGGCCGAGAGTACACTTACAGCGCCGTGTTCTACGGGCACGTCGGCCATTGGTCCTGCCCCGGCTGTGGCCGGGCGCGGCCCGCTGCCGCCATCCAGGCCACCAGGGTCGAGCAGCGGCCCGACGATCCCCTGCGTCTATCCCTATCCACCCCCTCGGGGCAGTTCGACCTGTCGTTGCCCCTCATGGGCCTCTACAACGCCTACAACGCCCTGGCGGCAGTGAGCGTCGGTGTGGCTCTGGCCGTGCCCGTGGAGGCCATACAGACGGGCGTCGCCTCCTTCACCGCTGCCTTTGGCCGCCAGGAGAGGATGAACGTCCGCGGGCGAGAGGTGCAGACCATCCTGGCCAAGAACCCCGCCGGCCTGAATCAGGTGCTGCGGGCGATCAGCGCTGAGCAGGGGCCGAAGAACCTACTGTTCCTGCTCAATGATGGCATCGCCGACGGGCGGGACGTCTCTTGGATCTGGGACGTGGACTTCGAGATGCTGGCCGGCCAGGCCGCTCTTCTACTGGCTTCCGGCCGGCGGGCGGCCGACATGGCTCTCCGCCTGAAATACGCCGATATCGACGCCAATCCCGGCATCGAAGCGGATACGGAGCGCGCCCTGGAGATGGCCCTGGCGCTCACGCCGGAGGGCGAGCGGCTGTACGTGATTCCCACCTACACCGCCATGCTCCGCGTGCGCAAGCTTCTTGCCCGCTGGGGTCAGCGTCCGCCTTTCTGGGAGGAGGCCTGAGGCTGTGGAAGCTGCTCTCCGCCTGGCCCACCTCTACCCCAAGCTGATGAACCTCTATGGCGACCGCGGCAATATCCTCTGCCTCCGTCGCCGCTGCCAGCAGCGAGGCATCACCCTGTTGGTGGATGAGTTGGAGCTGGGCGACAGCCTGGATCCTACTGTCTACGACCTGGTTTTCATCGGCGGCGCCCAGGACCGCGAGCAGCGGCGGGTGGCGGCGGACCTGCTGGAAACCAAGGCCGAGGCCCTGCACCAGGCGGTGGCGGAGGGCGGCGTGCTCCTGGCGGTGTGCGGCGGCTATCAGCTCCTGGGCCGCTACTATCGCCCTGCCGCTGGCGAGGAATTGCCGGGCGTGGGCATCTTCGATGCCTGGACGGTCCATCCGGGCCCGACAGCCAGGCGGTTCATTGGCAACGTGGTCGTGCGCTGGCAGGGCGGCACGCTGGTCGGCTTCGAGAACCACGGCGGCCGCACCTACCTGGGGCCGAGCGCTCGGCCATTGGCGACGGTTATCGCTGGCTTCGGCAACAACGGCCGCGATGGCAGCGAAGGGGCGGTGCAGGGAGAGAACGCCTTCGGCACGTATCTGCACGGCTCGCTCTTGCCCAAGAACCCCCGCTTCGCCGATCATCTCATTGCCCGGGCGCTCAGGCACAGGTACGGTGAGGTCGAGCTGGCGCCCCTGGACGATGCTCTGGAGGAGCGAGCCCATGCCGAGGCGGTTCGCCTGGCAACCAAGAGATCGATCTTCCTGAAGAGGTGAGATTGTGGAGGAAGTAACTCTGATTGCGCCCGATATCTCCTGCAACCACTGTATCGTTACCATCCGCGAGGCTCTGTCCAGGCTGGCGGGGGTGCGGTTTCTCGGCGGCAACCTCCAGACCAAGCAGGTGACGATTCGGTATGATCCCTCTGTGGTGGAGCTGACGACCATCGAGAAGGCCATGGAGGAGGAAGGCTATCCGCTGGCTAGGTAAGCTGGCTGGCCCGAGTCTGGTGGCGCTGGCGGCAGCAGCGGCTGTCGTCCTTGGATTAATTTGCACCTCGTCGTCCGAGGATGCCGACAGGGACATTCGCATCGTCCGCCCGGAGGCGAGCCCCACTGGCGAGGGCAGCTCCTCGCTGTCTCCCACCGCCGAGCCCACAGCGCCCCCCATTCTGGAGGCCGTGATTCACCGCTTCCGCTTCCCCATCGATGGCGCCTGCCTGCCCGACGAGGACGATCTCATGCCGAATGCCCCGCGGGAGTATCGCTTGGGCACTCATGAGGGAGTCGATTTCTACGACGGCCGCTGCTGCGTGGCGGTGGCCCGTGGGATGCCTGTGTTGGCCGCCAAGATAGGGGTGGTCATCCGTGCCGACCACGACTATCAGGACATCACGGCCGAGGAGATGGATGCCTTGCTGACCCTTAGCCAACAGCAAGGCCACACCGATGCCGCTACTCTCGACCGCCTGCGCGGTCGGCAGGTGTGGGTCGACCACGGCAACGGCATCGTCACCCGCTATGCCCACCTGATGGCCGTAGAGGCGGGGATTGCAAAGGGCGTGGTGGTGAGGGCAGGGCAGGTCTTGGGCTACGTGGGCAACTCGGGAACACCTGAAGGCATCACCGACGTCAACGCTGAGAACCATTTGCACTTCGAGATCCGGGTAGGTGGCGGCTATCTGGGGCAGGGTCTCTCCGCCGCCGAGACCCGCCGCCTGTGGGAGAGGGCCTTCTCCCCCTAGACTTCCCTATTTCGGCGCTGAGGCCGGGCCCCAGGTGCGTGGTCTAGCCTCTGGAAATGTGGTATATAGGGAGGTGCTGGCCCTCGCCGACCCGATGCCGGCCCGCCCGTGCTGATCCGCGCTGGGGGGCGGAGGCTGGCTCCCTCGACGCTATGCAAGAGGAGGAGCAGGATGGAAGCTCTTAGCGCCCTGGGGCCTTTGGTGATCAAGATCGGCATCGACCCCGAGATCTTCGGGATCGCTGGCCTGGAGATCACCTGGCACGGCCTGTTCACTGCCCTGGGAGTGGTGGTTGGGGTCTTGATGGCGGCCTTCCTGGCCCGGCGGGCCGGCATCGACGAGGACACCATCTACAACGCGGCCCTGTGCCTCGTCGTCGGCGGGATCATCGGCGCCCGTGCTATGTACGTGCTGGAGCACCTCGGCGACTTCCGCGACGACCTCACGGAGATTTTCGCCATCCATACCGGCGGCATCTCCATCTACGGGGCTCTCATCGGCGGCACCCTGGGCGCGGCGGCCTACGCCGCCTGGCGTCGTCTGCCCCGCTGGGGGACGATGGCCGACGTGGCTGCGATCAGTGCCATCCTGGGAATGGCGGTGGGACGCATCGGCTGCTTGATCAATGGCGACATCTTCTCCAAGACCACCGACTGGCCCATTGGTCTCGTCTACACGCACTCCGATAGCCCCAGCTATCCCATCTACTCCTATGTGGCGCCTCAACTGGCGCAGCAGCCGGTCACTGCCTATGAGATAGTGGGCGACCTGATCATCTTCGCCCTGCTTCTGTTCGTGCTGCGGCGGGTGTTCAAGCGCGAGGGGATGGTCTTCTTCGCCTGGGCCTTCCTCTACTCTGCCATGCGCTTTGGCATCAGCTTCCTGCGAGGAACGGATATTGGCGGCCAGTGGTATGGCGACAACCTCGTCGTTGGTGGCCTGCGCACGGCTCAGCTCATCGCCCTGGCGATAATGGTCCTCACTCCGTTTGCCGTCGCCTACATCCTCACCCGCCGCCGGGCGCCTGCCCGTGCCGAGAGGCGTCGCCTGACGCGGGCCGAGCGCCGCGCCGCGCAGAAAGAGGCAGACGACCAGTGAGCGACGCTGCCAGGGGAAGATTCGCCCAATAGCCCCAAACAGCTCTAGCTCAGCCACCGCCTCCTGGCGTACCACTCGCCTGCGCCGAGCGCGACCACCGCCGCAGCCGCCAGTGCCACAAGAGCTAGCCGTAACGTATCCACATCGGCCGCTCCTTGTCTCGCCAAGGTCTAGACATGAGCGCCAACATTATACACGCACGGAGCCCGCCGTTAACCGTCCCTTAGCCTGGTATAATGCTGAACGTGCCCAGCGCGCGCTCTTTCTGAAGCAAACGTTGTTCTCTACAGACGGCAGGCCACACGATGGCCTGGGATGACGAGATCGACATGTTTTACCGCGAGGTCGCCTCATTCGATTTCAGAGTCGTCGAGACGGACAAAGCATCGATGCGAGACCTCGAAAAGGTCCTTTCCCTCTTCGAGATGAACTATCGCCAGGCCAACCGCGCCTATCTCGAGAGGTCGCTCCAAACCCTGCGACACCTCGCCCTGGCTGAGCATGAGGGGACGGCGGCCGGCTTCGCTCTCGGCGAATGTCGGGTCATGGACCTGCCGCGCCTACCCGCGGAGGTGGTCAACCTCGCCGGCATCTGCTGCATCGCGCCCCAATTCCGGCGGCGAGGCCTCTTCCGCGAGCTAGAGCGCCTCACTTTCGTGGCCGCCGAGATGCCGCCGCATTCACGCCGCCTCACTTGCGGGCGCATGGCTCATCCCGCTGGCCTGCGAGGGTTTCGCCGTAGCCCGACGCTGGTTCCCAGGCCAGGGGTACGGCCGACACCCTGGCAGCAGGAGGTAGGCCAAGCCATTGCCGATGCCCTCGGCAGTCACGCATTCGACCCTGAGACGTTCGTCTGCATCGGCTCGGGCGATCCCATTGGCTACCCGGTCATCGAGATCCAGGTGGAACCGTGGGAGTGGGACGTGTTCAAGCAGGTCAACCGCGATCGGGGTGACGCCCTGCTGGCTATGATGTGGATGCCGGACGCCCCGCCGGAGTGGTAGCCGCTGCCTTGACTTTGGCGAGAGCGATGCATATACTACCAGTGGTGTCGCCTCCCTGGGGCGAACCAATGTTTGTTGGGCTGAACATTCGTTGCTTTTGTCTTTGGTGGCGGTGCCCGAGTGGCGCAATGGTAGCGCAACCGATTTGTAATCGGTAGGTTGGGGGTTCGAATCCCCCCTTGGGCTCCAGTGATGATGTATGATAGTGGCGGGGTGGGTGAGTGGTTAAAACCGGCAGACTGTAAATCTGCTGCCTGAAATGGCTTCGGAGGTTCGAATCCTCCCCCCGCCACCAGGAAGCCATAAATATAAGGGAAGGCTGGCGGCGACAAGCCTGCCCTCTATCAATAGCTAGCCTGCCCACATAGCTCAGTCGGTAGAGCACGCCCTTGGTAAGGGCGAGGTCGCCGGTTCGAATCCGGCTGTGGGCTCCAATTGCCAAGGAGGTATGTCGGCATGGCCAAGAAGAAGTTTGAAAGAACCAAACCCCACGTAAACGTGGGCACCATCGGCCACATTGATCATGGCAAGACCACCTTAACCTCAGCCATAACCAAGGCCCTCTCTCTCAAAGGCCTAGCCGAATACGTGGACTTCTGGAGCATCGACAAGGCGCCGGAGGAGAAGGCGCGCGGTATCACCATCGCCGTCGCTCACATCGAATACCAGACCGAGAAGCGCCACTACGCCCACATCGACTGCCCAGGCCATCGCGACTACATCAAGAACATGATCACCGGCGCTGCCCAGATGGACGGCGCCATCCTGGTGGTAGCAGCCAACGATGGTGCCATGCCCCAGACGCGAGAGCATGTGCTACTCGCTCGCCAAGTGGAAGTGCCAGCCATGGTGGTCTTCCTCAATAAGACAGATATGATGGAAGACCCAGAGCTGTTGGACCTCATCGAACTGGAGGTGCGGGAGCTCCTGACCAAGTATCGCTTCCCAGGCGATGAGATACCGATCGTCCGGGGTAGTGCCCTAAAGGCTATGGAGAGCCAAAGCAAAGACCCCAACGCGCCAGAGTTCAAGTGCATCTGGGAGCTCCTGGACGCCGTAGACAGCTACATCCCTGCCCCCGAGCGGCCGCGGGACAAGCCCTTCCTGATGCCCATCGAGGATGTGTTCGGCATCAAGGGGCGGGGCACGGTGGTCACCGGCCGCATCGAGCGGGGGGTAATCAAGCCAGGGGAAGCGGTGGAGATCGTGGGCATTCGCGATACCCGCGAGACAGTGTGTACCAGCGTCGAGATGTTCCGCAAGACCTTGGACAGCGGCGATCCCGGAGACAACGTAGGCTGCCTCCTGCGGGGCATCGAGCGAGAAGATGTAGAGAGGGGGATGGTTCTAGCTGCCCCCGGCTCCATCAGGCCCCACACCAAGTTTGAGGGGGAGGTGTACATCCTCTCCAAGGAGGAAGGCGGCCGCCACACTCCCTTCTTCGCCGGCTACCGCCCTCAGTTCTACATCCGCACCACCGACGTCACCGGCGTCGTCACCCTTCCCGAGGGCGTGGAGATGGTCATGCCTGGAGACAACGTGCGACTATCCATTGAACTGATCCAGCCTGTGGCCCTGGAGGAAGGGGTGCGCTTCGCCATCCGCGAGGGCGGCAACACGGTAGGCGCTGGCGTTCTTACCAAGCTGCTGGACTAGGGGGGGCTTTTCGCTGCCTCATGGCTAAGAAAGAGGAACGGGTGGTAATCCATCTGGCTTGCACAGACTGTCGCTCGCGTAACTACACGACGACCAAGAACCGCCGCAACGATCCCGACCGACTGGAGTTCCGCAAGTTTTGTCCTCGCTGCCGCGGTCATCGTCTGCACCGGGAGGTACGCTAGCGGCAGGTGAGCCTGCCGCCAGGTAGGGCCTGGGGGAGAGAGTGCTGAAATGAGTCGCGCCATGAGACGCCATCCGGCGGTCACCAAGGCCCCCAAGCGGGGGGGCCGGGCTGCCATGCCCCGCGCGGCACCGCGCGCGGCGCCCGCCAAGGCCAAGGGTGGGATCCTCTCCTGGCGTCCTCGCTGGATCGCCGATATCATCTCGGAGTTGCGCAAGGTGGTGTGGCCCAGCCGCCAGGACACCCTCCACCTCACCGTAGTCGTGCTGATAGTGTCCGTTGCCATCGGCGCCGCCCTGGGCGGTCTCGATCTGGGCTTTGCCTGGCTGGTAGAGCACATCCTCTTACGATAGGCGGTGGAATAAGTGGCTGCGCGCAGGAAGAAAACCCCAGCGGTGAAAGAGGCCGCCTCTCCCCAGGAGTCGGTGGCGGAGGCTCCCGCGGTTGAGGAGGAGCAGCGGCCCGACGACGGCCGCCGCTGGTACGTCATCCACACCTACTCCGGCTACGAGGACAAGGTCAAGGCCAACCTGGGGCACCGCGTCCAGAACATGGACGTAGCGGACCTCATCTTTGAGGTAGTGGTCCCCTGCGTGGACGAGATCGAGATCCGCGATGGCCAGCGGCGCACCGTCCCTCGAAAGATCTTCCCTGGCTATGTGCTGGTGCAGATGATAGAGCTGAAGAAGGAGGATGACCCCACGGTCCCCGCCGAGGAGCGAGCGCGCTCCAGCCGTGCCTGGTATGTCGTGCGCAACACCCCTGGCGTCACCGGCTTCGTCGGCTCCGGCCACCATCCCACGCCCCTGGACGAGGCTGAGGTCGCTTCTATCCTTCGCCAGATGCGGTCCGCGGAGCCCAGGGTCAAGGTGGGCTTCGCCGTCGGCCAGAGCGTGCGCATCACCGACGGCCCCTTCATCGACTTCATCGGCACCGTGGACGGGATCAACCTGGAGAAGGGGAGGGTGAAGGTTCTGGTTTCCTTTTTCGGGCGGGAGACGCCGGTGGAACTGGACTTCCTCCAGGTGGAGAGGCTGTAGCTTGGCCAAAAAGATCCGCGCCGTCCTCAAGATCCAGCTCGACGCAGGCAAGGCCACGCCCGCGCCGCCGGTGGGCCCCGCCTTGGGTCAGCACGGCGCCAACATCATGGCCTTCTGCAAGGACTACAACGAACGCACTGCCTCTCAGGTGGGGACCATCGTCCCGGCGGAGATCACCATCTACGAGGACCGCTCGTTCACCTTTGTTCTGAAGACGCCCCCCACCTCGGAGCTGATCAAGCAGGCGCTGGGCCTGGAAAAGGGGAGCCCCGCTCAGAAGCGGGAGAAGGTAGGAGAGATCCCCCGCCAAAAGTTGCGGGAGATCGCCGAGATCAAGATGAAGGACCTGAACGCCGACGACATCGAGGCAGCCATGCGCATGGTGGAGGGCACCGCTCGCAGCATGGGCGTAGAGGTGGGGGAGACGGCAGGTTAGCCATGCCCAAGCACGGCAAGAAGTATGAGGAAGCCCTGGCCAAAATAGACCGCAGCCTGCGCTATCACCCCCGCGAGGCGGTGAAACTGGCCAAGGAGGTCTCCTTCGCCAAGTTCGATGAGACGGTCGAGTTGCATCTGCGCACCGGTCTCGACCCCCGCCACGCCGAGCAGCAGTTGCGGGGCACGGTAGTATTGCCCCACGGCCTCGGCAAGAAGGTGCGAGTAGCGGTGTTCGCCGAGGGAGAAGGGGCCAAGCTGGCGGAGGAGGCCGGCGCCGACTACGTGGGCAGCGACGACCTGGTGAAGAAGATCGAGGGCGGCTGGACCGACTTCGATGTGGCCCTGGCCACCAAGGAGGCGATGAGCAAGGTCACGCGCCTCGGTCGCATCCTCGGCCCGCGGGGGCTCATGCCCAACCCTCGCTCGGGCACGGTGGTGGAGCCCGCCGACCTGCCCAGGGCCGTCCGCGACGCCAAGGCGGGCCGGGTCGAGTTTCGCCTCGACCGCAGCGCGCTCGTGCACGTGCCCGTCGGCAAGGTAAGCCTGGGCGAAGAGCAACTTCTGGAGAACATGGCCACCCTGGTGGAAGCCATCGTCAAGTCCAGGCCGTCGGGGGCCAAGGGCCAGTACATCAAGAGCGCAACCCTGACCACGACTATGGGCCCAGGGATAAAGCTCGATCTCCTGCCCACCCTATCCCTGAGCACCAGCTAGGGTCTACAATCGAATAGAGCGATAGGCCACAGACAGCGGGCGGGCCGATGGCCCTCAAACGTCCCGGACGACGCCCGCCGAGGCAACGAGGGAGTATCGCGGCCGGGAGCTGCGGTACGGCCCTCGGAGGGAAAAGGAAAGCCCTTGCCTCGCTGTGGCAGGGGCTTTTAAAGTTTAAGACTGCTAAGGAGCGCTTATGCCCACGCCCAAGAAGGAACAGATGGTGGAGGAGCTGCGCCAGCGCATCGCGCGCAGCACCATCGCCGTGGGGGCCGATTATCGTGGCCTGACCGTGCCGGAGATGGATCAGCTACGGCGAAAGATGCGCAGCGCCGGCATCGACCTGAAGGTGGTGAAGAATACCCTCACCCGCCTGGCTGCCGAGCGAGCGGGCAAGCCCGGCCTCAGTGAGATGATCGCGGGCCCCACTGCTCTCGCCTTCGGCTACGGCGACATCAAGGACGTCGCCCGTGCCTTCAGCGAGTACCTGCCCAAGGCGCCCGCCTCATTCTCCGTCCGCGGCTTCTACCTGGAGGGGCGGATCCTGCCCGCCCGTGAGCTCGCGGAGCTGGCAAAGCTCCCGCCCAGGGAGGTGTTGCTGGCCCAGGTGGCCGGCCAGTTGCAGTCGCCCCTGGCAACTCTGGCCGGCCTGCTGGAGGCGCCTCTGGCCGAACTGGCCCGCCTGCTGGACGCGGTGGCCAGCCAGCTCCCGAGCCTGCTGGAGGCGCGCGCCCGCCAGATGGAGACGGCCTAGCATGTACTGTCTCCAAGATGTGGCGACGCATCCCCTCGCTTTGCTCAGGGCAGGCTCTTGCCATTTTGTCCACATCGCCGCTGAGATTCTTCGCTCCGCTCAGAATGACGCTAGGCCATGCTGTCACCCTGAGCGTAGCGAAGGGTCTCACTCCAGATGGCATACTACGCCCGGGTGTCGCTGCAACTCGGTGATAGAACAGCCTAGCAAGGCAATCATTCGTTAGGTAAGAGAGGGAGGAGAAGGACATGGCTGAACGAGTAGATCAGGTGCTCGACCTCATCAAAGAGATGACCATCCTCGAGCTGCGCGACCTGAACAAGCGGCTCCAGGACGAGTTCGGCATTACCGCTGCTGCCCCCTTGGCCTTCGCAGCACCGGCCGCCGCTGCTGCCGGAGCCCCGGCGGCCGCGCCAGAGGCCGAGGAGGAGAAGACCGAGTGGACGGTTACCCTCAAGGACTTTGGCGCCAACAAGATCAACGTCATCAAGGCCATCCGTGAGGTAACAACCCTCGGCCTCAAGGAGGCTAAGGACCTGGTGGAGAGCGCCCCTGCCACCGTCAAGGAGGGCATACCCAAGAGCGAGGCCGAAACCATCGTGAAAAAACTGCAGGGGGCGGGCGCGACGGTCGAGATGCGGTAGAATAGACGGGGCTCATGAGTCACGGGCCGAGGGTTCCTGATCTGTGACCCCTGAGCCATGAGCCGATCATGACCTGCTACGTTTGCGGCAAAGAGGCTGCCCGGCGCTGCCCCCGCTGTGCCAAGCCCTACTGCGAGGAGCACGGCGATGAGCTTTGCGCCGCCTGTCAGGACCCGGCCAGCGCCATCCCCTCGGGCACACTCTTCCGTGGCTCCCTCCTGGCTCTTCTCGTCGCCTCCATCCTCGCCCTCTGGCTCCTTATACAACCGCCGGGCCTGCCCGGAGGCGAATCCGGCGAGGTCGTCCTTCCCCTGCCCACGACCACGCCGTCCCCCCGGGCTACCACCCCTGCCCCAGCCAGCCCCACGGCCACCCCTCCGGCAACGCCCACGCAGACAGCCACTGCTACGGCGACTGCTACTGCCACACCCACGGCGACTGCCACGGTTTCGCCCACTCCCCAGGCCACCCCATCGCCGACGCCCACCCCCACTCCCCAACCACCCCCCTTCAGCGAATACTTGGTGCAGCCCGGCGACACCCTATCCTCCATCGCCCAGCGCTTCGGCACCACCGTCGATGAGCTCGTCCGCATCAATGGTCTGGGAAGCCAAGATGTGATCATCGACGTGGGCCAGAAGCTTCTGGTACCCACCGCGCCGGCCCCGGCGCCTTAGGAGCGGCCAAGGCAATGAGCCCACGCGAGGCCGTAGAGTATCGGCCAACCATCCGCGACCTGCCCGCCTCCGAGCGACCGCGCGAGCGGCTGCGCGAGCGGGGCGCCGCCGCCCTCAGCAGCGGCGAGCTCCTGGCCATCATCCTGCGCACTGGCGCTCCCTCCGAGAATGTCCTGGCCCTGGCCAGTCGCACCCTGGCTCGCTTCGGCGGCCTGGCTGGCCTGGCCAAGGCCAGTTTCGGCGAGCTGTGCAGTGAACGGGGTGTGGGCGAGGCCAAGGCGGCCCAGGTGAAGGCCGCCCTGGAGCTGGGCCGCCGCCTGCTCTCCACCCAGCCCCAGGAGCGAGCGTCAGTGCACTCGCCCCAGGACGTGGCCAATCTGGTCATGGCCGAGATGGACCTCCTCGATCAGGAGCATCTGCGGGTGCTCCTCCTGAACACCAAGAACCAGGTACTGGCCATGCCCGAGGTCTACAAGGGCAACGTCAACTCCACCCTGGTGCGGGTAGGGGAGCTCTTTCGAGAGGCCGTCCGCGAGGGCTGCCCTGCCCTCATCGTCGTCCACAACCATCCCTCCGGCGATCCCACGCCCAGCCAGGACGACGTGGAGATGACCCGCCAGATGGTGGAGGCCGGTCAGCTCCTGGGCATCGACGTCCTCGACCACATCGTCATCGGCCGCCAGAGCTTCGTCAGCCTGCGCGAGCGCGGCCTGGGTTTCCCCAAGGCCTAACCTGCACGGAGGCGTTTCTATGCCCGACTACCCCATCATCGACGCCCACCTCCACACCTTCCCCCGGCCGGAGATCGGCTGGCAGGCCCAGTCCGGCGCGGGGTTCAGCGGCCACGCCGGCACCATCGAGGAGCTTGTCGCCCTCATGCGAGAGGGCAACATCGCCAAGGCGGTAATGGTGAACATGACGCCCGTGTTCGACATGCGCCAGGCTGCCCTGGCCAACCTTCCCCCCGACCTGTCGCCGGCCCAGCGCACGGACGCCGAGGAGCAGATCCGCCTCGACCTGATCGGCCGCCTGCAGAGGCGTAACGCCTGGACCTGCGCCGTGGCCCGCGAAAACCCCGGCCTGGTGCCCTACATCGGCCTGGACCCCAGCATGGACGGGGTTACCATGGTTCGGGAGATAAACGACCGCGTCAAGGAGGGGGCCAAAGGCATCAAGCTCCATCCGGTCAACCAGCGTTTCTTCCCCAACGACGGCCGCCTCTATCCCGGCTATCAGAAGATCGAGGAGCTGGGCCTGCCCATTATCAGCCACTCCGGCACCGCCGCCCTGATCGGAGACCCCGGGCAGCACGCCCGCCCCGCCAACTTCGTCGACGTCCTGTGCAACTTCCCTGGCCTCACCATTATCTTCGCCCACATGGCCCACGGCTATCTGGACGAGGCAGTCGAGGTCATGCAGACCTACTCCAACGTCTACCTGGACTCCAGTGCTGTCGTCGAGGGGACGATGGCCTCCCACATGCTGTCTGACGAGGAGGCGGTGGCGATGATCCGCCGCGTCGGCTGCCAGCGCGTGCTCTTCGGCTCCGACTGGCCCTGGTTCCACCCCATCAAGGACGCCCAGCGCATCGATAGCCTGCCCCTGAGCGCCGAGGAGAAACGCCTGATCTTCCACGAGAACGCCCAGCGCGTCCTGGGACTGTAGCAGGGTGAGCACCGCAATCTGGCGTTTCATCGACAGCGGCTGGGCGTCAGGCGCCCGCCAGATGGCCGTAGATGATGCCCTCCTCACCCTCTGCGGCCAGGGCCACTCGCCGCCCACCCTGCGCCTGTTCGGCTTCCGTCCTCCTTGCCTGTCGCTGGGCCGTTTTCAGCCCAGTCCGCCCGAGACCGGGCGAGAGGCGAGCCTGGAGGTAGTGAGGCGGCCCACCGGCGGTCGGGCTGTCCTCCACCAGGGCGACATCTGTTACAGTGTCATCGCCCCCGCCGACCATCCGCAGGTGGCAGGAAGCATCCTCCAGTCGTACGGCAAGATCGCCCGCGCCCTAGCCGAGGGCATGGCCATTCTCGGCCTGCCGCCGCTACGGGAGGCCGCCGCCCAGAACCGCTCGCCGGAGGGTGACTGGTGCTTCGAGGCAATAGCACCCCATGAGCTGGCCCTTGGCGGTGCCAAGCTGGTGGGGAGCGCTCAGTTGCGGCGCGACGGCATCCTTCTTCAGCAGGGCAGCATCCGCCTGGCGCCCCCTGGCGGCCGGCCCTCGGGGGCAGTATCCCTGGAGGGGGTGCTGGGGCGCAGGGTGCCGCGCCGCGAGATGGCCGCGGCTCTAGTCGAGGGCTTCGCCCGCGCCTGGGGTGTGCAATTTTGTCGTGGCCGCTTGACCGTCGAAGAGGAGCAGCTAGCTCAGCGACTGGAGCGGGAGAAATACGCCAACCCTCGCTGGACGTGGCCTGCCGATCTTGCAGTCATCAGCTAGAGTGTGCTATCCCCGGGTTGTGGCGACACCGGGCCCGTTGAAGTAAGACCCTTCGCTGCGCTCAGGGTGACAGCATAGCCTAGCGTCATTCTGAGCGAAGCGAAGAATCCCCTCCTCGTCTTCCACTTCTGGAGTCTCGCTGAGGGGAGGGCCGGCTGCTGCCTGCCTCTTACCCCAGAAGGGCCTGCGCCTCCGCCTGGACGATGCGATAGACCTCGGTCAGTGGTTTGCCGCTGACCTCCGCCAGCCGCCGACAGACCTCGTACTCGGGCGCCGCTTGCGGCGGCTCCCCGGGCAGGCGCTTCACCTTCACCGCGGCCGGCCCCAGGCTGGACTCGAACGTCAGCACCTCCCGTTCGGCTTCCCGCCGTCGCACCTCTCGCAGCCGCACCCCCAGGGTGGACGTCTCCCGCAGGAGCAGCGAGACGATGGCATCCTCGGCCTCCATGGGGCAGAGGACAGAAAGGAGGACCCCAGGGCGCCCCTTCTTCATCTGGATGGGCGTGAGCCAGACGTCGGCGGCGCCGCTGGCAAACAGCCGCTCCTGCACGTAGCCCAGGATCTCTGGGTTCATGTCGTCGATGTTGGTCTCCGCCAAGAGCATGAGCTGCCCGGCCTTCCCCACAGCCGCGCCCAGCCACAGGCGCAGCACGTTGGGCCAGCCAGCGATGTCCCGCCTGCCAGCGCCGTAGCCCACGCACTCCACCTTCATGGCCGGGCGCTGGAAGCGAGCAAGGGTGGTGATGATGGCAGCGCCGGTGGGGGTCAGGAGTTCCCAGTCTTCCCCACCTTGACCGGCAACAGTGGGGGCTCCTACCGAAGCCACAAGCTCCAGAGTGGCTGGCGCTGGCACGGGCAGAGCGCCCCCGGCGCTCTCTGTCTTGCCGCCGCCCAGGGCCAGCGCTGAAGCGAACAGCTCTTCCACCCGTAACAGGCGCAGGCCAGCCACCGCCCCCATCACGTCCACGATAGCGTCCACCGCCCCCACCTCATGGAGATGTGCCTCTGCCAGAGGCAAGCCATGTGCCTTGGCCTCGGCCTCTGCCAGGCGGCGGAAGATAGCCGCCCCCTTCTCCTTATCGGCACGAGGGAGAGAGCTACTCTCAATGATGCTCAGGATATCGGCCAGCCTTCTTGGCGGCTGTCTCTTAGCCAGCGCCACCCTGACCTGCGTGGCGGCCAGGCTCGCCCGGCGCACCTTGCCGGCGCTCAGCCGATAGCCTGTCAGCGGCAGCTTAGCCAGTTCCGCCCTCAGGCTCTCCAGGGAAAGCCCTGCATCCACCAGGGCGCCCAGGATCATGTCGCCGCTGGCGCCCGAGAAACAGTCCAGATAGCCAATCCTAGCCATCGTCCGGGGAGCTAGAAGGGGCCAGTAAGGCCCTCCCTAGGGGAGGGCGTCCTTCAAGCGCCGGGCCTGCGCCTCAACGAGCTGCTGTATGAAGTCGCTGCGTCCGCCGTCCATGAGCCACCACACCCGCAGGTAGGCCCGGGCCGGCCCCTGCCTGAAGATGACAATATCGTCGGCGAAGGTCTGAGCCTCCGTCCCCTCCTCCGCCTCGGCCTTGGCCGTGGTGCGCAGCCACAGCATCTCATCCGCCAGCGGAGGGCTGGCCACCTCCTCTACCTTTTCCGCCTCCATCCCCTCGGCACCGGTGGCCCCAGCAGCCAAGGTGGTGCGCGCCGTCTGCATGGCATCGGCGAACGAGGCGGTGGCACCCTCCTCGCTGCTGTAAAGGGTGGCCGTGCAGTTGACCAATATGAGCCCCGTCACGCTCACGACCGCCGGATTGGCCTGATAGGTGACATCGTAGCCCTGGACGTACCCCCACTCCTTGAGCATAGCCAGCCGCCCTTCGCGGTCGCCACTGTCGGCGGCCGACTCTTCAGCGGTCACAAAGAATTCCTCCGCCCGGATGACGCCTGAGGGCAGATCCTCCAACTGGAGCACCATCTGCTTGAGCTGATCCTGCACCTCGCTGGCCACGGGAGTGGGCGTCGCCTCACCTTCGCCCCCGCCGCCGTCGCAGGCCACAGTAGCAGCAAGGAGGAAGGCTACCAGAACTGTCAGGCCACCCGTTACCAGCCGAAGCCTTGTCGCCACGCTACGCCTCCTTCAATCCCTTCGCCCCTGCCAGGCCAGGCGGTTGATCATCGCTGCCAGATAGCCGGCGCCGAAGCCGTTGTCGATGTTCACCACCGCCACGCCGGGAACACAGCTATTGAGCATAGCCAGCAAGGGAGCCAGGCCCTGCAAGGCCGCTCCGTAGCCCATCGATGTGGGCACGGCGATGACCGGCGCTGCCACCAGACCGGCCACCACGCTGGGCAGCGCTCCCTCCATGCCCGCTACGGCCACTATCACCTTCGACTGCTGAAGGATCGCCAGGCGGTCCAGCAGGCGGTGCAGGCCAGCTACGCCCACGTCGTATATGCGCTCCGCCCGGCTACCCACAAGCTCTGCCGTGACTGCCGCCTCCTCGGCCACCGCCAGATCGGAGGTGCCAGCGCAGACGACGGCCACGCCGTCCAGCAGCGGTTGTGGCCGACGATTCACGCTGATCGTCCGGGCGGTGTCGTGATAGACGGCGTCGGGGATGCTCTTCTTCAGGCGAGCATAGGTCGAAGCATCCACGCGCGTCACCAGCAGGCGATCGCCCTGGCTGAGAAGCTTCTCGGCGATGGCCACCACCTGCTCGTCCGTCTTCCCCTGGCCCAGAATCACCTCCGGGAAGCCCTTGCGCAGGGCCCGATGATGATCGATCTCGGCGAAGCCCAGGTCCTCGTAGGGGAATCGCCGAAGACGCTCCAGCGTTTGATCAATGGACAGGGTTCCCGCTTGAAGGCCGGTGAGTAGTTCTCGCAACCTGGCGTCGTCGATGCTCCACCTCCTGCCCGCCTGCCGCAAGCAGAACGGATCATAGCATCGGCCCCAGCTTGCGTAAACCTGACCGTCGTCTCATAATGGCGCGAGGATGAAGCCGCAGGCGACGGCCCGACGCTTGACCAGCGAAAGGTGGGGGCGCGTATTTTGGCTCTCGTGGCTGTTGGCAGCCCTCGGCTTCGCCATCGCGGCTGGCTTCGCTGCCGTCGTCGACTACTTCCCGGCCGACCTGTGGCTGGCCCATCGCCTCCAGGATATCGACGCCGCCGCCTTCAGCAAGGCCCTGGACTGGGCCAGCCGACTGGCGGAGATGCCTCTGGTAGCAGCCGTTGTCCTTGGCAGCGCTTTGGCGCTGTGGCTGTTGGCCAGCCGCTCGGCGGCGATATGGCTGGTGGCGGCCCTGGTAGCGTCCTTGTCAAACAGCGGCGTCAAGTTCTTGGTGGACAGGCCGCGGCCAGCGGGCCATCTGGTGAGGGTGAGCGAGAAGACGTCCAGCGCGGCCTTCCCCAGCGGCCACGTCACCGCCGCCATCCTGGTGTACGGCTTCATCTTCTACCTGGCCGGCTTGCTGATACCCGTCAGGCTCTTGCGCCTTCTGGTGCAAGCATCATGCCTGGTCGTCATCGTGCTGACAGCATTGCAGAGAGTGTACGTAGGCGCCCACTGGCCCAGCGACGTTCTGGGGGGCTTGCTCTTCGGTGGCCTTCTCCTATCGCTTCTGATCTGGAGCCACCGCCGTTTCCGCTCCCTGGCGGCGGGCATATAGCTCTTGGCTAGAACAGGCAAAGAATAATGAACTGGCTGGACGCGGTCATCGTGATCGCCATCGCCTGGTTCACCTTCGCCGCCTTCAGGGCGGGCATCATCCGCGAAGTAGTGACCGTCATTGCCCTCGTGGTGGGGGTGCTGGCCGCCGGCTTCTACTACGATGACCTTGCCGAGGATGTGCTCCTGTTCATCGACAACGACACGGCCGCCAATGTGATGGCCTTCCTCGTGCTGTTCGGGGCGATGGCCCTGGCCGGGCAATTGGCTGCCTTCTTGCTGAAGCAGGTGGCGGGCTTGCTCTTCCTGGGCTGGCTCGACCACCTGGCAGGCGCCGCCTTCGGGCTTCTCAAGGGGCTCATCCTCGTCGAGGTGTTCCTTATCCTGTTCACCACCTACCCTTACCTCGGCCTGGACGACACTATCCGAGGTTCAGCCATCGCCCCTCTCTTTCTAGACGGCGGCCCTGTCCTGCTGAAGCTCCTGCCCAGCGAATTCGATAGCGCCGTGGAGGCCTTCTAGCGTGCGCCCAAGGAGCATCAGACGGCCCAAAAAGAGGAGGCTGCACCGTATCGACCGCGGCCATTGGGAGTGACATCTGGAAAGTCGCGACCCATGATCTCAGACCTGTCCTGAAACAGGACGCATCAATCGTCGGGGCGCTATCGTGAGATATGGAAAGTGGGCAGAGCTTGACAAATGGTGTATAATACCAAAAACCTTAGGCGTCTTAGCATTGGCTGTCTGGAGGCAGGCAGGGGAAAGCTGTGGTGGTAAGCTGCTAGGAGGCTTTTCAATGAGGGAGGTCTGTTATTAGAAGGATGCTTATCCCCCGTCGGCAGGACTTTTCTGACGCGACGGGCCGAAGCAACCCACTCAAGATAGCCGCTCTCACACTTACAATAAGCAGAAATCGAAGGTACTATCTACACGGCATAGTACTGGCTACCATGGTAGTCGCTACCCTTCTCCTGGCTTGGCCTGGCTCACGGGCTATCATCCAGGGTGATTCGGCTGCCAAGGTGCCATTCTCCCCATCGCAGCAGGTTAGCAGCAAGCCCTACAGAGACGGTTACCTGCGTGCCAATGTTCTGATCAACACCGAGACCGGACTGGGCTCTATCGATGTGCCGGCGGCCACCTTACCGCCGGAGGTCCCGCCCGTGGAAGAGCCCGAGCAGACGGCAGAGACGCTGGCAGCCGCAACGGAAACGACCCCTGAGCCTGAGCCCTCCTACTTCACCTACGTCGTCCAGCAGGGTGATACGGCGGCCTCCATCGCCGCTCGCCATGGCCTGCAGCTCGAGTCCCTGCTCTGGAACAACCCTGAACTGCGCACCGACCCCGATCTCCTCTACATCGGCCAGGAACTGACTATCCCCACCAAGGACGGCATCCTCTACACTGTGAAGCTGGGCGATACCCTGCTTGACGTCGCTGCCATCTATCAGGCGGATGTGGAGAACATTGTCGGCCTGAGCGCCAACGAGATCGGCAACGCCGATAGCGTTCTGGACGGAGCCGTTCTATTGCTGCCTGGGGCGGTGCCGCCTCCGCCTCCGCCGCCGGAATTGACGCCCGAACCCTTCTTTGCCGCCGCTGCTCCAGATGAGGCCGCTGCTGGCGGTGACTTTTCGCCGCCCGCTGCTTCAGACGTGGTCAGTGGCTTCATGTGGCCGGTGGCAGGCTCCATCAATGACTACTTCGGTGCGCCCAGGGGCGGCGGTACCTACCACTCGGGCATTGATATCGGTGCCGACAGCGGCACCCCCGTCGCCGCCGCGGCTGGCGGCCAGGTAGTGCTGGCATCCGCGGGCTATGGCTACGGCAACTACGTGGTCATCCGCCACGATAACGGCTACGAGACGCTCTACGCCCACCTCACGGAGATATACGTGGCGCAGGGGCAGTGGGTGGCCCAGGGCGAGACCATCGGCACGGTGGGAGATACTGGCTGGGCCACTGGCCCTCACCTTCACTTCGAGGTAAGGCAGGGTGGTGCCGCCGTCGATCCCCTGAACTATCTGCCCTAGAGGCTAGCCCAAGCCTTCGGCCATCTAGCGCTTGTAATCTAGCACTATCACCTGGGTCTCGTGGGGCAGGTTGCTAGGGTTAAACGAGACCTTGGCCAGCGGTTCCACCTCGGCCAGGCCCATTTCCTTGAGGAAGCGCTGAAGGGGGTCCAGAGGGGCCGCTGAATGGGCCGTCTGGTAGTGCATGGGGATCACTGCCGCCGGTTCTAGCAGGCCCACCACCTCGGCCGCTGTGGCAGCGTCGATGCTGTTCTTGCCGCCCACAGGAATAAGCAGCACATCCGCCCCGCTCATGTCCTCCACCTGCTCCGGCGTGGGCAGATGGCCCAGGTCCCCCAGGTGGCAGAGGCGAATGTTGTCCAACTCGATCATGTAGGCAGTGTTCTTGCCTCGCAGGGAACCCCTTTGCCCGTCGTGGTAAGTGGCGATGCCAGCAATGAAGACGCCCGCTATTTCATATTCGCCGGGCGCTGTGATGACGACAGGAGTATCGGCCACCGCTTTGCGGTAGTTGTGGCCAGGGTGATCGTGGCTTATGGTGACGATGTCGGCCGTGAGTTTGCCGATGGAGTAGCCGCTGGCAGGGGAACAAGGATCAGTGATGACCACAGCCTCGCGGCTGCGCAGGCGAAAGCAGGAATGACCGAGCCAGGTGATCTCCATCAGGGGACGGCGCTACCCAACCTCCCCTTCGACCAGGGAACTCGCCTCCAGGCCGACGGGAAGGGAAACTATTCGGGAGGCGGTTCGCCTTCCTCCTCTTTGGCGCCGCGGCGGCGCCACCACATGAGCGCTGCCACGGCCCCGCCCAGGGTGGCGAGCAAGGCCATCAGCATACGGCAAGGGTGCCTCTTGCCACCCTCCTCCTCGCCTCCAGGGGTCTCTTCTTTTGCCATCGTGGTCAGCTCCTTCCCGCTTCTGTAGGCTCCCAACCAGCACCCACCTGGCTGTCGCCAACCAGGTGCGCGGGGAGTATAGCAAAGGCATAGGCAGGCGGTCAATACTTGACAGGCTCTCCAGGCCGATGCTAAAGTGGAATAGAAGTTAGCACTCTAAGCTTGAGAGTGCTAATTTTCCTCTGGGGGCTAAATATGCTGAGCGATAGAAGGGCGCGCATCCTCCAGTTCGTCGTCAGGGAATACATTGACAGCGCCACCCCTGTCGGTTCGGGGACGATAGCTCACAAGTATGGCCTCAAGGCTTCGCCCGCCACTATTCGCAACGAGATGGTGTGTCTGGAGGAGGAGGGCTATCTCGCCCAGCCTCACACCTCGGCCGGCCGAATCCCCTCCGATAGAGGCTATCGCTACTATGTAGAGAGCCTGATGGAGGAGGAGGAGCTGTCGGACGAGCTCAAGCGCACCATCCGCCACCAGTTTTACCAGGTGGGGCCAGCCTTCGAGGCCTGGGCCGAGCTGGCGGCGGCCATCCTGGCTCGCTCAGTGGAGAACCTGGCCCTGGTCACCGCCCCCCACCCTGCCCGCGCCCGCCTCCGCCGCTTGGAGCTGGTGAAGACGGGCGATGTCCTGGCCCTCCTGATCGTTGTGCTTCAGGAGGGGCATGCTTGTGAGGAGACCCTCGCCCTCGACCGAAGCCTCTCCCAGGACGAGCTGACCCGAACGACCCAAAGGCTCACCTGGCTGCTTGCCGGCCTAGCGGCAGGAGAGATGCAGCAGCAAACGCTGGAGCTATCTCCCTTCGAAGGCAAGGTCACCCAGGCCATCATTCGTCTCCTCCAGGTGGAGGACGAGTCCAGCTACGAGCCCGCCTACCTGGACGGCCTGCGCAACGTCCTAAGCCAGCCCGAATTCTCCCGCCCGCAGACCATGCTGGACTTCCTCGATGTCCTCGGCGAGCGCAGCCTGCCCAGGCTTATCCCCTTCCACTGGGCAGTTCCTGGCGACGTCACCGTCATCATCGGCGCTGAGAACCCTCAGGACGCCATGCGTCAGTGCAGTGTGGTGGTCGCTCGCTACGGTCGGCCGGCCGGCATGATGGGGGCTCTGGGGGTGCTGGGCCCAACCCGCCTCCCTTATCCGCGGGCCACCTCTATGGTCCGCTACATGGGTTCGCTCCTGGACGAGTTGGTAAGCCTATACTACGCTTAGGAGGCTTTTGACAAAGACGATGGCTGAGGAGCAAGAGAAAGAAGACGGCGGCGAAGACGCGCCCGCCGGACACCCGCCAGAGGTGAGTTCGTCCCAGGCGCAGGCCCCGGCGGAGCCGGAGACCCTGGAGGCCGCCAAGGCACTGTTGCAGCAGGAGAAGGAGGAGGCCCAGCGGTTTCTCGCCAACTGGCAGCGGGCCGAGGCCGATTTCGCCAACTACAAGCGGCGGGTGGAGCAGGAACGCAGCGAAGCCATGCGCATAGCCAACGCTGCCCTTATCATCAACATCCTGCCCGTTCTCGATGACCTGGAACGGGCGCTGGCCAGCCTGAACATCCGCCTGGCCGGCCTCACCTGGTTCGATGGCATCCGCCTCATCTACCGCAAGCTCCAGCTCGTGCTGGAGAACGCCGGCGTGAGCCAGATCGAGGCCGAGGGCCAGCCCTTCGACCCCCGCTTCCACGAGGCGGTGATGTACGGCGAGGGCGAAGAGGGGAAGGTCGTGGCCGAGGTGCAGCGCGGCTACAAGCTGAACGACCGCGTCCTCCGCCCGGCCATGGTCATCGTCGGCAAGGGCAAGGAGGAGAAGCGGCTCGAGGGCGAGAGCAAGGAGGGAGAGGGATCGTAGCTGCAGGGCTTTTCCGCCGAAGGCGGATGCGCCTCCGGCGCAAGCCCTGCCCCGATGACCCCAGCAGACCTGAAGGTCTGCAGCTACGACTGGAGCTACGAGGATTTACGAATGACGGGCGAGGATAGAAAAGAGCGGAGGCATGAGTCATGCCTAAGGTAATTGGAATAGATTTGGGAACGACGTTTAGCTGCATGGCCGTCATGGAAGGCGGCGAGCCCGTCGTCATCCCCAACGCCGAGGGGGGCCGCATCACGCCCTCGGTGGTGGCCATAAGCAAGAACGGCGAGCGCCTCACCGGCCAGGTGGCCAAGCGCCAGGCCATCACCAACCCCGATAACACCATCTTCAGCATCAAGCGCCTCATGGGCCGCCGCTTCGACGACGCCGAAGTGCAGCGGGATACTAAGGTCCTGCCCTACAAGCTCGATGCCGCCGAGAACGGCGATGCCCGCGTTTGGATGGGCGGCCGCTCCTACTCGCCGGCCGAGATCTCGGCCATGATCCTCCAGAAGCTGAAGACCGACGCCGAGGCCTATCTGGGCGATACCGTCCAGGAGGCGGTGGTCACCGTCCCCGCCTACTTCAACGACAGCCAGCGCCAGGCCACCAAGGCCGCCGGCGAGATCGCTGGCCTCAAAGTGCTGCGCATCATCAACGAGCCCACGGCAGCCTCCCTGGCCTACGGCATGGACAAGAGGGAGGAGAAGGTCATCGCCGTCTACGACCTGGGCGGCGGCACCTTCGACATCTCTATCCTGGAGATCGGCGAGGGAACCTTCCAGGTCAAGTCCACCAACGGCGACACCCACCTCGGCGGCGATGACTTCGACCAGCGGGTCATCGAGTGGCTGTGCGACGAGTTCAAGCGCGACCAGGGCATCGACCTCAAGCAGGATCGCATGGCTCTCCAGCGCCTGAAGGAGGCGGCCGAGAAGGCCAAGGTCGAGCTCTCCTCCGTCATGCAGACCGAGATCAACCTGCCCTTCGTCACCGCCGACGCCAGCGGCCCCAAGCATATGAACATCGTCCTCACTCGCGCCAAGCTGGAGCAGCTTGTAGGCGACCTCGTTGAGCAGACCATCGGGCCCTGCCGCCAGGCCCTCGAGGACGCCGGCGTCACCCCCGACAAAGTCGGGGAGGTGATCCTCGTGGGCGGCCAGACCCGCATGCCCCTGGTGCAGCAGACGGTGCAGAAGTTCTTCGGCCGCGAGCCACACAAGGGCGTCAACCCCGACGAGGTGGTGGCCATTGGCGCCGCCATCCAGGCGGGCGTGCTCAAGGGCGAGGTGCGGGACGTCCTTCTCCTGGACGTGACGCCCCTCACGCTGGGCATCGAGACGCTGGGCGGCGTCGCCACGCCTATCATCCCCCGCAACACCACCATCCCCACCGCCAAGAGCCAGATCTTCACCACCGCCGCCGACAACCAGCCCAGCGTGGAGATCCACGTCTTGCAGGGCGAGCGAGCCATGGCTGCCGACAACAAGTCGCTGGGGCGCTTCCTTCTCGACGGCCTCCTGCCGGCGCCTCGCGGTATGCCCCAGGTCGAGGTAAGCTTCGACATCGACGCCAACGGCATCCTCAACGTCAGCGCTCGCGACAAGGGCACCGGCCGCGAGCAGAAGATCACCATCGTCGCTGGCTCTGGCCTCTCCAAGGAAGACATCGAGAGGATGAAGCAGGAGGCGGAGACCTACGCCGAGGAGGACCGTCGCCGCCGCGAGGAGATCGAGCTGCGCAACCAGGCCGACAGCATGGCCTACCAGGCCGACAAGACCATCCGAGACCTCGGTGACAAGATCCCCGCCGACATGCGCACCGAGGTCGAGGCCAAGGTCAAGCAGCTGCGCGACGCCCTCCAGGGCACCGATATCGAGGCCGTCCGCCGCGCCGTAGCCGGCCTATCGGAGGCTATGCAGAGGATGGGCGCCCACGTCTACGGCCAGGCCGGCGCCCCGCCGCCGGGGGGCGAGGCTCCCGGTCCCGAGGGCGAGGGCCCGCCCGACGAGGGCACCGTCGAAGGCGAGTTCCGGGAAGTCTAGGGCGCGCAGTAGCAGGGCCGGGACCTCTAACAAGGGGCCCCGGCCTTCTTTCGTTGTGCCTCCAGCAGGTAGTGTCCTAATTTGTGGGGGTAGCTGCTTTTTCCACTGCTTGTTCACCTGCTCTAGATGCTAAGCATTGTCCTTGATAAGCTAAACTAAAGGTAGTAATGGTGGCGTGATGCTGGTATAATGCAGGCCCCTACAGGGGGCTATCAGTGGCACCGGCCATATACACAGGTCACGCTGAACGGCGTATGCGACAGCGCAAGATACCAAGAGAGGCTGTCGAGGTCGTATTACGGAATTATCATAGTTCTAGACCAGCGCCGCGTCACTCTAACGAGCCTGCGAGCGTCATCTATATAGGCGATTATCAAGGCAGAACCCTTAAGGTCTACGTCGAGCGAGATAGCGATCCGCCCAGAATAAGAACTGCGGTTTGGGAAGGTGATTGAGGATGGGAGACTTCAGGCCGCATGCGACATACGACCCAGACGCGGATGCCCTCTATGTATACCTCATCGATATAGAGGTCAAGAGGTCAACTTCCCTCGATGACCTTCGGATCATCGACTACTCTGTGGATGGCAGAGTGGTTGGAGTCGAATTCTTGGGGGTCAGTGGCGGCGTTGACCTCTCGGATATTCCCTACCGCCATACAGTAGAGCGGCTAATCGGTGAATTGGGGCTAGGCATCAAAATCTTTGCCTAGAAGCCCCTACTCGTGACTATCCTAGCCCGAGAGACGGATCAGGTCGGCTATTGACCACTGTCGCTTAGCTACTCCCGCTGCGACCGCAGGTGTGGCCCACCGCCCTTACCCCTTGCCAGCCGCCATCTGCTACAATAGCATTGGATAGTCATGGCCACGACCAAGCGCGACTACTACGAGGTTCTCGGCGTTCCACGCAACGCCAGCCGGGAGGAGGTCAAGAAGGCCTTCCGCCGGCTGGCTATGCAGTACCACCCCGACCGCAACAAGCAGGCGGGCGCCGAGGAGCGCTTCAAGGAGATAAACGAGGCCTATGAGGTCCTCTCCGACCCCGAGCGGCGGCTCTCCTACGACCGCTTCGGCCACGATGGCCTGCGCGGCTTCGACCTCGGCCGCCCCTTCGATGGCTTCGACCTCGGCGGCTTCGGCGACATCTTCGACGCCTTCTTCGGCGGCACAGGCACCCGCCTGCGCCGACAGCCGCGCCGCGGCAATGACCACCGCTCCCGCCTGACCATCGCCTTCGAGGAGGCCGCCTTCGGGTGCCAGAAGGAGATCGCGGTCACCCGCACCGAGCTATGCCCCCGCTGCGGCGGCCAGGGGAACGAGCCCGGCAGCCAGCTAGCCCGCTGTCCCGCTTGCAACGGCACGGGCGACGTCAGGCGTGTCCAGCGCAGCCTCTTTGGTCAGTTCGTCAACGTGGCTGTCTGCCAGCAGTGTGGCGGCGAAGGGCGCATCATCACTGAACCCTGCCAGCAGTGTCGCGGCAGCGGGCGCCAGCGCCGTAGCCGTTGCCTGGAGGTCAGGATTCCCGCCGGCGTCAGCGACGGCGCGCAGATGCGGCTCACGGGCGAGGGCGACGCCGGCCTGAACGGCGGCCCGCCGGGCAATCTGTACCTGGATATCCATGTGGAGCCGCACAAGCTGTTCCAGCGGGACAACAGCGATATCATCTTCGACCTCGACATCAACATCGCTCAGGCCGCCCTCGGTGTGCAGCTACAGGTTCCCACCCTGGATGGGCCCCACAGCCTGAAGATCCCGCCCGGCACCCAGAACGGGCGCGTCTTCGTGCTCAAGGGTCGGGGTGTGGCCCACCTGCGCGGTCAAGGGCGCGGCGACGAGCTGGTGCGAGTGCGGGTGGTTGTCCCCACCAACCTTACCGCTGAGCAAAAGCGTCTGCTAAAAGGTCTGGACGATACCCTGAGGACGCCCCCGGACTCCCAGGACGACAAAGGCCTCCTGGGCAAGATCAAGGATGCCCTGGGCTAGGACCTCCGTGCGGGGTCGGAAGGCGCCGCTGAACAAGGGCACCTGCTCTTCGCCGTTTTGTGATGTCCACGAGAAAGCAACCGCCCGCCCGCTGGCTCGAGCTGAGCGTCGAAGCAGCCCCCGACGCTGAGGAGGCCGTGGCCGATGTGCTCCGTCGCTACGTCTATGGCGGTGTGACCATCGAGGGAGCCGCGGCCTCGGTGGTGATCAAGGGCTACCTCCCCGCCGATGGTGACCTCGCCCGTCGCCGGCGAGCCCTGCGCCGGAAGCTGGCTGCCCTCCCTTTGGCGTCGGCGGTGCGTAGCCGCTGGCTGAACGAAGAAGACTGGGCCCACGCCTGGAAGGAGTTCTTCCCCGTCCTGCGGGTGAGTTCGCGCTTGGTAGTCTGCCCGACATGGCGCTCGTACCGCCCACGACACGGCGAGGCGGTCATCCGGCTCGACCCTGGCATGGCCTTCGGCACCGGCCAGCACCCCACGACGCTCATGTGCCTGAGGGCCCTGGAGGAACTGCTGCGGCCGGGGATGGACGTCCTCGACCTGGGCACTGGCTCTGGCATCCTCGCCCTGGCCGCCGCCCGCTTGGGCGCTACCTCTGTCTTGGCCCTCGACATCGACCCCCAGGCGGCGGCGGTGGCGCGAGAGAATGTGCGCCTGAACGGCCTGGAGGCGGTAGTGCAGGTCGCGGAGGGCGGCCTGGACGAGGCGCTACGGGCTGCCTTCGACCTGGCGATGGCCAACATCAGCGCGTCGGTCATCGTGGAAATGGCTTCGGCCTTGGCAGCGGTGCTGCGGCCGGGCGGCCTGCTCATCGTTGCCGGCTTCAGCGTTGAATCAGCGGATCGAGTATCCAGCGGCCTCGCTCGCACCGGCTTCATAGTGGAGCGGGCGCTGGCGGACGGCGACTGGCGGACGCACGTGGCGCGCCGGGCCTGACCCGCGGATGAGTCTCGCTTCACCGCAGCCACGAGTATCTTTGACTGATGTACTGCCACCAGGCCGCGAGTTCTGGCAGGCGGTCAACGGGTAGGTGACCAAATAGTTCTTCTGTACTCAAACTCACAAACCTGTCTGGTGTCCGCACGAACCGTTTCCATACATCGACGGCCGACTCCGCAAGCGAGCTCAAGGCGGGAGATGTCACGTTGCGAAAGTCAACGTTGCGTGCGGGAGCGATGTGCAACACGCTGACGACATCGGCACCCAACTCTAGCGCCTTTTCCATCTCGTGGGCTAAGAACTGCTGCCGCATGAGCTGGTAGAACGGCTCGTAGAACAGGTCGCTGAAGTCGGGCAGGAGCGACCTGTTGAGGGGGCAGTGATCACCGTTATACAGCGGCGCGTAGATCTTTGTCCGGTCTGTGCCACTGGGGGCAAATCTTAACGATGTATCCCCGTAGGACTCTGTGTACTTCCACTCAATCAGGACAATTTGCCGCAGCCCGTCTTCGCGCTCAAACATCACCGCCAAGTCGGCACTGGTGAAATTGGCGCCTCTCGTGCGCTCGCCGCTTCGGGTTTTCTCTCCAAGATAGTTCTTCTCGCCTATCCATTCGAAGGAGACGAACTGGTTTGCAAAGGCCTTCTCCATCGGTAGCACCTGGCAGATGGTTGGGAACACGGGACGCAGGAGTTCTAGCAAGGCACGCGGCCTAAGAGCAAACGGGAAAAGGAAGTTGACGCAACAGACTTGCGAACTGCACAGGTGACTGCTTGGCTTGTCGCCTTGGCCTTCGTGCCACTTGATTCGTTGTTGCGCGAAGTAGGTCAAGGCAACCGCGCGAATTTCGTGGAACAGGTTTTCCTCAGCACACTCGAGCGGCAAGCAAAATGGACGCGGCCTGTCTCTGTAGATGCCGTCCGCCCGTGCAGCGTCCGTGAAATACGGTGAACTTGCTTTGAAGGCCGCTTGCCGTAGCTTTTCTGCTTCAAGAAACTCTCCCATCGTAACCTCCTTGTGCCCCATCTCCAGCACCGCAACAGGGCGAAAGCCCTAGGGCCCTATCTCCGCTTGCGTCCAGGGCAGAGGGTCCACCCGCACCCCGTGCACCACCATCTCCCAGTGCAGATGAGGGGCCGTGGCCAGGCCGGTTCCGCCCACCGCGCCGATGACCTCCCCCTGAGCCACCTCCTGCCCCGCTACGACCAGCACCTGCGACAGGTGGTGATAGCCGCTGAAGACGCCGGCCCCGTGGTCGATGATCACAGTGCCGCCCCTCAGGTGCAGCTCGCCCGCAAAGGCCACCCGGCCGCTGTTGGCCGCCACCACCGGCTGGCCCTCCCCGGCCAGGATGTCGACGCCGGTGTGCTGGCTGAATGGCCCGCCGTTGAAGCTGCGACGCATGCCGAACAGGTCCCCCGTCGGGCCGGCGGCGGGTAGGACGAACGGCCCCGACCACAGGCGCTCGGGCGTGATGGTAGCGTAGGTGGAGGCTAAGAGCTGGCGTTCCTCCTCGATGGCGGTGGGGTCAGTCAGAAGCTGCGACTGCTCGGGCGCCAGTTCAATGAATTCCTCAGGGAAGGCAGCCTCCACCACCGTTAGCACCACGCTGGGCAGGTTCATCAGCCCGTCTTCGATGACCTGAACCTGGTATTGGCCGGCCACCAGGTCGGCGGCCACCCCTATCACGGCCCACCAGATGTCGCCTGTCCACAGCATCGGGTAGTGGAGGCCGGCGAAGCTTGCAGTGGCGTTGCTGGCAGGTTCGCTGTTCCGCAGGCTAACCGTGAATACCTCTCCCTGCCTTACCGTGTTGGGCAAGAGCTCCACGTTGGTCGAGTCGGCGGCTGCTGGGGGCTCAGGCGGGGGTGAGGGAGCCGGTTCGGTCAAGGGGGAGGGTGAAGGCGTGGGGGCGGGCGTTGGCATAGGGGCGGGCGTTGGCGTGGGGGCGGGCGTTGGCGTAGGGCTGGCCGAGGGCGATGGGGGAGCGGCAGTGGCCGTAGGGGCGGCCGTGACCGTGGCCAGAGGCGAGGCCCCCATACCCGCCGGCTCGCCCTCGCTGTTCTGGCAGGCCAGGAGAGCGAGAGCGGTCGCCAGGGCGGCAAAGGCTAATATCCCCCTGAGGCTAACCATGTCGAGACGATTTTACTGCAAGAGTATCGGCAGGTGCATCCCGCATCGTGTTTCAAGAGATGCGAGAGATCGTGGGCCGCTCATGGTGAGCTTGTCGAACCATGAGCGCCCGGCCATCCTTCGACAGGCTCAGGATGAGCGGCCAGAGGCCGTCTGATGCTCCATGTCTCACCTAACGTGAAAGACTACACGCTGAGTGCACCCTACAGCATCGCTCCCTTTGGCGGCCCAGAACAGGCCTGATATAATCGGCGAGCAGCAACATCCTCGGATGGCCTTGCTTTAGGCTCCTGGCGATTGGGGGACGCAATGAAATCGTGCATCGTCAAGACCGCCTTGGGCTGGCTGGGCCTTGTGCTATCCCCCGCCGGCCTGCGGGCGGTCACCTTGCCCCGCCGCGATAGGGACGCGGCCCTCAGGGAGGTTCTTGCCCTGGGCGCCCGCGAGGAGGCTCGCGCCGACGAGCTAGATGACCTGCCCGAGCGCTTGCGTCGCTACGCTCGCGGCGAGCCCGTCACGTTCGCCAACGCCTTGGACTTCTCCACCGGCACCCCCTTCCAGCGAGCTGTCTGGCAGGCCGTGCGGGAAATCCCCCACGGCCAGACGCGTAGCTATGGCTGGCTGGCGGCCAAGGTCGGCAAGCCGCGAGCGGGCCGGGCGGTAGGCCAGGCGCTGGCGGCTAACCCCTGGCCCATCATTGTTCCCTGCCATCGAGTGATATCATCCAGCGGGCGTCTGCGTGGCTACGGCGGCGGCCTGGACGTGAAGGAGCGCCTGCTAAGGCTGGAAGGAGCTACCCTGCCAGTCAGCTAAGCTGAGGCCTCCAGCCGCCAGTCTTATACAAATTGAGCCGCCCCCCCGTCCCCCAGCACGGCGCCCAGGCGCTGGCTCAGCTCGGCGCAGGCGCGCGCCCTCGGTAGCTCCAGCTCCACCTCCTCGCCGTCCTGCTGGCGGATGGTCAGGCGCACCTCGTCCTCCCCCTCGAACTCCTCCAGGGCGCTCATCACCGCCCGTAGGCGCTCCTGATCGCCCTCGCTGTCCTCCGTCTCCCTGAGGGTGACGCGCAGGGCGCGTGGGGCGGCGACCCTCTGGCGGGCGACAGGAGGCTCAGCGGGAGAATTGCCGTCGTCCGGCCCTGGGTCGGCTCCTTCCTGGTAGGCGATGGCTTTCTGCACGCTTAGCTGGAGGCGGTCGTTGCGGGTGCGAACACGCACGTTCAAGACGACGATGTTTCCCTCGGCCCATAGATCGCGCGTCTGGTCGTAGACGTCCGGCCAGACGGTGACCTCCACGCTCCCCGAGAGGTCCTCGATCTCAGCGGCCAGGAAGAGGCGGCCGGCGCGGGTGAGGATCTGGCGAGTGGAGGCAACGATGCCAGCGATCACCAGCTCCCGTCCGGCCATCTCGGCCGAGACCTCACTGCACATGGCGGTGACCCGTCGGCTCAGGGCGGCGGCCGCCCGTCTGAAGGGGTGCTCCGAGACGTAGACGCCCAGAAGTTCCTTCTCCCAGGCAAGCTGCCTGGCCAGGGGCACCTCTGCCTCGGCTAGTTCCAGGCTCGGCCCGGAGACGCTCTCCCCGAAGACGTCGAACAGGGTGGCCTGCCCCGACTCCCGCAGCTTCTGCGTCCTCTGAGCCATGCTGATGAGGCGGTCCAGGTTCGCCAGCAGGGTGCCCCGCCCGCCCAGGCAATCGAAAGCGCCGGCCTTGATCATGCTCTCCAGGGCCCGCTTGTTGAGATGGCGGCAGTTCACCCGCTGGCAGAAGTCCTCGATGGAGGCGAAGGGCTGGCCGCCGTCGCGAGCCTCGATGATCCCCTCCACGATGCCCGTCCCTACGTTCTTGATGTTGGCCAGACCGAAGCGGATAGCCAGGCTGCCATCCTCCTGTTCCTCCAGGGCGAAGCTTACGCGGCTGCGGTTGACATCGGGTGGCAGAACGCTAATGCCCAGGCGAGCGCACTCGGGGTAGGCCTCGGCTACCCGCTGAGCGGCGCCCGCCGGGTGATGCTCGGCCAGCATGAGGACGGCGGTCATGTACTCGGCAGGGTAATTCGCCTTGAGGTAGGCCGTCTGGTAGGCGATGTTGGCGTAGCAGACGGCGTGCGCCTTGTTGAAGGCGTAGCCAGCGAAGGGCTCGATGAGGTTGAAGACCTGGTCGGCCTGCGCTTCGCTGTAGCCGTTGGCCCCGGCTCCCGCCAGGAAGCGTTCCCTTTCCGCCGCCATCACGGCAGGAATCTTCTTGCCCATGGCCTTGCGCATGACATCGGCCTCGCCCAGGCTGTAGCCGGCGAACTTCTGGGCGATAAGGAGAACCTGATCCTGGTAGACGATGACGCCGTAGGTCTCGTCGAGGATGTCTGCCAGGTCGGGGTGGGGGTAGCGGATATCCTCCAGCCTATGCTTGGCCCGAATGTAGGTGGGAATGTGCTGCATGGGCCCGGGGCGGTACAGAGCCACCATGGCCGCCAGGTCATTGATCGCCGTGGGCTTTAGCTCCTGGATGTAGCGGCGCATGCCGCTGCTCTCCAGCTGGAACACCCCGAACGTCTGCCCCTCCCACAGCGTAGCGTACGTCTTGGCGTCGCCATCGGGCAGCGCCTGCAGATCGATGTCCACGCCGCGCGTCTCACGTATGATGTCCACCGCCTTGCCCAGGATTGTCAGGTTGGCCAGGCCCAGGAAGTCCATCTTCAGCAGGCCGATGTCGGCCACGGCCTCCATGGCGTACTGGGTAGTGGGGATGGGTGTGCCATCGCCCTCTCTACCGCCGGGCAGCGCATGAGCTGGCCGCTGCAAAGGGAGGAAGTGAACCAGCGGCTCGGGGGCGATCACCAGGCCGGCGGCATGGGTGCTGGCGTGCCGGGCGACCCCCTCCAGTTGTTTGGCGGTGTCTACCAGCCGCTGCACCTGCTCGTCGGCCTCGTAGATGCTGCTCAGCTCGCCGTTGCCTGCCAGGGCGCGGTCGATGGTCATGTTGAGGACGGCGGGCACCAGGCGGGCCACCCGATCCACGTCGGCGTAGGTCATGCCCAGGGCGCGCCCGACATCGCGGATGGCCGCCTTGGCCCCCATGGTGCCGAAGGTGATGATCTGGGCTACCCGGTCGTAGCCATACTTCTGGGCGGCGTAGCGTATCACCTCATCGCGGCGGTCCTCGGCGAAGTCCAGGTCCACGTCGGGCAGTTCCCGTCGTTCAACGTTCAGGAAGCGCTCGAACACCAGGCGGTAGGCCAGGGGGTCGATCTCGGTGACGCCCAGACAATAGAGGATGATGCTGGCAGCAGCCGAACCGCGCACGGCCATGAGGATGCCCTGCTTCCGGGCGAACTGAGCGAAGTCGTGCACCACCAGGATGTAGTGGCTGAAGCCGGTCTGCCGCACCACCGCCAGCTCGTACTCCAGGCGTCGGCGCGGTTCTTCGGAGCCGTCCGGATAGCGACTGGCCAGGCCCTGGTAGCAGAGCTCGGCCAGATAATCGTCTGCCGACATGCCCTGGGGAACGTCCGCCTCGGGCAGGTGCAGCCGCCCGAACTCCAGCTCCAGCTCGCACATCTGGGCGATGCGCCAGGTGTTCTCGATGGCCTCGGGCACATCGCCGAAGAGCACGCGCATCTCCTCCTCAGACTTCAGGTAGTAGGAGTCGGCGTCGCCGGCCAGGCGCATCCGCCGCTCGTCCAGGATGGAGGTGTTGGTGCCGATGCAGAGCAGGATTTCGTGGGTGGGGGCATCCTCGCGATGAACGAAGTGCACATCATTGGTGGCTACCAGGGGCAGGCCCGTCTCGCGGGACAGGCGTACCAGCTTCTCGTTGAGCTTGGTGAGCTCGGGGATGTTGTGATCCTGAAGCTCCAGATAGAACTCGCCGAAGACCTCCCGATACCACTGGGCCGCCGCCAGCGCCTCCTCCCAGAGGCCCTCCGCCAGCAGCCGCAGCACCTCGCCGCTCTGGCAGGCGGAGAGAGCGATGAGCCCCTCGTGGTACTCCTGGAGAAGCTCCTTGTCCACGCGCGGCCGGTAGTAGTAGCCCTCTAGGTTGGCCTTGGTCACCAGCGCCAGCAGGTTGCGGTAGCCCTGGAGGTCCCTGGCGAGAAGGGTGAGGTGATAGGGATGCTTGTCCTTGGGTTCGCGGGAGCGGCGCGACCCCCGGGCCAGGTAGGCCTCGACGCCGATGATCGGCTTGAGGCCGCGGGTCTTGGCCTCCTTGTAGAACGGGACGGCCCCGTAGAGGACGCCGTGGTCGGTGAGGGCGATCGCCTCTTGCCCCATCTCCTGGGCCCGCTCCATCAGCTGGGGGATGCGGGCCAGACCGTCCAGAAGGCTATATTCGGTGTGAAGGTGAAGGTGCGTAAACATTTGTTCCTTTGCGAGGCGCAAAGGGTATTATAGCAGCCGCAAGCAGGCGGTGCGCAGAGCTTATGTTAACGTCCCGCGGAATTCTGGCGGGTGGCCGCCAGCAAGGGCGTGGGCGAGCGCTTGTCCTCTTGCCCTTGCTCCCTCCATTCCGGTGGACGGGCTGCCTAAGCCCCCAGCGCCATCTCGTGCCCCGCTTGTGATAGTATACTCGATGCTTGGCGGGCCGCGGCGCCAAGATCATGGTTCCGTCAGGGCGTCGTCAACCAGCAGGAGGCAACCCCGATGGCAGATGTGAAGTTCGGTGTGTTCGTGTGGCCGATGCCCCTCGAGCAGGCTCAGCGGGTGGAGGAGCTGGGCTTCGATTCCCTCTGGGTTAGCGAGCACATGCTTTTCTTTGTGCCCACCTTCGATGCTATCACCGTGCTGGCTGCCTTCGCCGCCCGCACCCAGCGCATCCTCCTAGGCTCAGCCGTCCTCCTCTTGCCCCTCAGGCACCCCACCGTAGTGGCCAAGGAGGTGGCCAGCCTGGACATCATCTCCAACGGCCGCATCATCCTCGGCGTCGGCGTCGGCGGCGAATTCCCCCGCGAGTTTGTGGCCTGCGGCGTGCCCCTCAAGGAGCGCGGCAGGCGAACCGATGAGGCCATCGAGGTGATGCGCAAGCTGTGGAGCGAATCAGGCGTCAATCACGAGGGGCATTTCTTCCGCCTGGAGGATGCCACCATGTTGCCCAAGCCCATCCAGAAGCCCGGCCCGCCCATCTGGGTGGCCGGGCGCTCAGAGGCAGCCATGAAGCGGGCGGCCAGGCTGGGCGACGGCTATATGCCCTACCTGTTCAGCCCGGACCGCTATCGCGACAGCCTGGCGAAGGTGTCAGCCTTCGCCCAGCAGTGTGGGCGCGACCCGACGACCATCGAGGCCGGCCTCTACCAGTTCATCTGCCTGGCCGACACCTACGATGAGGCCCGCCAACGGGCCAACCGCGACCTCAGCATCCGCTACAACCAGCCCTTCGACCGCATCGTCGACCGCTACTGCGTGTTGGGCCCGCCCGATCAGTGCGCTGAGCGGCTGGGCCAGTACGTGCAGGCTGGCGTTCGCCACTTTACCCTCGTGCCCATCGCGCCGCCAGCCGAGCTGCCGAGCCACCTGGAGGTCTACGCCCGCGAGGTGCTGCCCAGGGTGCGGGCAGCCCCAAATTGACGCCCATCTGGCGGCTGGGTTATGCTTTTTGTGAAGGGTTTGATCTGGCAATAGCAAGAGGTGACCTATGAGCAACATATCCGTTGAGGCCGTCCAGGAGGTGCTGGACGAGATCCGCCCGGCTCTTCAGGCCGACGGCGGCAACGTCGAGCTGCTGGAGATCACCGAGGACGGCATCGTCAAGCTGGACATGGTGGGCGCCTGCGCCGGCTGCCCCATGGCCACCCTCACCCTCAGGGCGGGGATCGAGCGCCTGCTCTTCGAGCGCATCCCCGACATCGTGGGCGTGGAGGCCTTCAGCGGCGGCCAGCCCGTGGGCGACCTGTAGTCCATCGGAAGCGGCGAGCGCTACAAGCAAGCGATAGGACAAAGGCAAGAGGGGTGCCGCACCGGCACCCCTCTTCGCTTGCCTCGTTTGGTCCTACTCCGCCTGCTCCAGCTCGAAGGCCTTGTGGAGGGCGCGCACGGCGTCCGCCACCCGCGACTCGTCGATGATGCAGGTGATGCGGATCTCGCTGGTGGTGATCAGTTCGATGTTGATGCCCTCCTTGAACAGGGTGCGGAACATCGTGGCGGCATAGCCGGGCCCGCTCTGCATGCCCGCGCCCACGATGCTCACCTTGGCCAGACTGCGGTCGGACAGTATCTCGCCGGCGTTGATCTGTTGGGCCGCCGGCTGGATCAGCTTCATGGCCCTGTCCAGGTCCTTGCGGGAGACGGTGAAGGTGAGGTCGGTGATCTTCTCCACGCTGGCGTTCTGGACGATGGTGTCCACGCTTATGCCAGCGTCGGACAGAGGCCCGAAGAGAGCGGTGGCGATCCCCGGCCGGTCGGGGACGCCCCGTACCGTCACCTTGGCCACGTCGCGGTCGCAGGCGATGCCGCTTACCTTGTTTCGCTGCTCTACCATCTCAGTCCCTCCGTGAATGAGAGTGCCCGGCACGTCCCGGAAGCTGGATGCCACCAGAATAGGCATGTTGTAGACCTTGCCCAGCTCCACCGCCCGGTTGTGCATCACCTTGGCACCATAGGTGGCCAGCTCCAGCATCTCCTCGTAGTTTATCTCCTTAAGCTTGCGGGCCTTGGGCTCGATGCGGGGGTCGGTGGTGTAGACGCCGTCCACGTCGGTGTAGATCTCGCATGTGTCTGCCTTGAGGGCCACCGCCAGGGACACCGCCGTCGTGTCGGAGCCGCCCCGCCCCAGGGTGGTGATGTCCATCTCCTCGCTGATCCCCTGGAAGCCGGCCACGATGACGATCTTCCCCTCCCCCAGCTCCTTGTGCATGCGCTGGGGATCGACCGACAGAATGCGAGCGCGGCCGTAGCGAGCCTCGGTCCCGATGCCCGCCTGTGCCCCCGACAGGCTGATCGCTGGATAGCCCATCGCTCGCAGGGCCATGGCCATGAGGCTGCTCGATACGGCCTCGCCGGTGGACAAAAGGACGTCCAGTTCGCGGTCCTCCGGCTGATCGCTGACCTGGCGGGCCAGCTCGATGAGCTGGTCCGTAGTCTTGCCCATCGCCGAGACGACCACCACCAGCTCGTCGCCCTTGTCGCGGCGAGCGGCCACCCGCCGCGCTACGTTCTTGATCTTCTCGGCATCCCCTACCGAGCTGCCGCCGTACTTCTGAACAATGACAGCCATCGCTCTCCCTCAACCCTTCTCCACTACTTGTGCTCCCGCATTGCTGGGAGCTGTGACGATCGTATGGCCTGTCGTGCCCTCTCCCGCCGCTGCCTCGGCCATGGCCTGAGCGATGTCCTCCTCGCTCTGGGAGGCCAGCGCCAGGATGGATGACCCGCCGCCCGATAGGAAGACGCCCAGCGCTCCCGCCTGCCGGGCCGCCCGGAAGATGGGTTCCATCGCCGGGAACAGCCTGGCTCGCGCCGGCTGATGCAATCGATCGCGGGTGGCCACATCCAGGAGGTCTAGCCTGCCGGAGGCCAGGGCCGCCACCACCAGGGCCGCTCGACCAATATTATAGACCGCATCCTCGCGTGAGAGGAACTGGGGCAGCACCTGGCGGCTCTCCTGGGTGGGCATCGCCATATCCGGCACGAACAGGACGGCCTTGAGGCCCTCCGGCGCGGCCAGCCCGGCGTGGAACACCCTGTCGCCCTCGCGCACCGCCACCTGGAGCCCGCCGAACAGGACGGGGGCCATGTTGTCGGCGTGGCCCTCCAGCTCGCTGCCCAGGGCCAGCAGTTCCTCGCGCTCCAGCGGCTCGCCCAGGAGGGCGTTGGCCGCCAGCAGGCCGGCCGCCCGCCCCACGGCGCTCGCCCCCAGGCCACGCGCCACCGGTATCTGTTGAGTGCACTCGGCGCTGAGACCTGGCGGCGGCTGCTTGCCCAGGTGCGAGAAGAGCCGCTGGGCGCCCTGCACCGCCAACTGGCCGATAGCGTCCGGCGCTGGTGGCAGGGGCTCCTCGGAGGCGGTGACCACCACCTGCGCCCACAAGTCCAGGGCCATCCCCAGGCAGTCGAAGCCGGGGCCAAGGTTGGCGGTGGTGGCGGGAGCGCGGACGATGATGCGTTGCACTGGCATGGTTGGCCCGATTGTAGCATCGGCCGCAAGCCAGGCTCAAGGAGAGGGCGCCCAGCCCCAGGGCCTACGCCAGCAGCGGCTCCAGCCGCCGCCAGATCGTGCGGGTTAT
>Ga0315280_10001358_pt1 | contig 42367 bp, 34 predicted proteins | sample YL17G06_40_MG_FD_203697 | JGI IMG/M metagenome (GOLD analysis project Ga0315280, IMG submission 203697) | Sediment microbial communities from Yellowstone Lake, YNP, Wyoming, USA - YL17G06_40 | ecosystem: Environmental > Aquatic > Freshwater > Lake > Sediment | place: USA: Wyoming | collected...
AAACTACAAGCAGTTCACCTGCTTGGTCGAACAATGGATCAACCTCGGCATCGAACACTCGAAACTCAGAATGCAGATTGCTAAACAGGAGAGATCAGAGTAGCTTGGAACTCGGTACTCTCAAGTATTCTGAGTCTTATGATTTCGTCTCTTGTTGAAAGGCTTGCACCCACCTTGTGCCGGTGCAGGCTTCTTCTTTGAATCGTCTGTTTGCCTGCTGTACAGCTTTACTTCCTGGTCGCAGCGGCCAGCATACCTTTCATGGCAGCAACCTTGACGTGCGTCGGCTGATTATCGCCCTGGAGCCCTTGGTACAAAGCTGCTGCCTCGGACTTCTCACCGTCGGCCAGCAACTGCTCGGCACAGACCAGGCAGGCGTCGGCTACTGGTATCTTCAGGTTGGCAGGTGCTTTCTTCGCGAACGTGCTCAGTTCCTTGGCCGCCGCCGGCGTGCCGATCAGGCCCAGCGAGTGGGTCGCAGCGCGGGCGACTTGGACGTCGGAGTCGCCGAGAAGCTTCGAGATGGCCCCGATGCTCCTCTTGTCGCGACGTACGCCCAGGGAGCCGATAATACCCGGCTTGAGCTTACTGCCGACCTTGGGCAGCGCGGCCCGCAGCGCCTCGACCGCCTTCTCGTCCGGAATGCGTTCCAGGGCGTAGCGCGCGATATGCGAAGTCTCCTCCGCCGGCAGAAGAGCGGCGAGGGCCTTGACGGACTGGGCCGTGCCCACAACCCTCAGCTTGCGGCACACATAGTCTTGTGCGGATCGTGAGATACCGCCGGCCAGCGCGTCCACCAGGCGTTTTTCCAGCATCTTGCGTGCCGCGGCATCGCCTTGCGAAGCGATGCTCGCCTGATCGATCGGCTTCAAGGCCTCGCGGTCTGCGCCCCAGTCATAGGTCTTGAGAGTATTGAATGCGTTGTCTACTGCGGCGGAATCCGTCTGGGCAACGGCTTGGGCCGCGGCTACCGCAGCCACGCCGGACGCCAGTGTCATTGCAGTCGTCTTCTTGCTTGTCATAGTCAAGTCTCCTTGTCACAACCATCGCTTTCTTAAAGCACCCAGGGCTCTCTTCTGGCAACGTCGACAAGGCGATTGGCTTCGTCGTCGTTAACGAACTGCTGTTTCACCGTATCCCATTTCAGGGACCGTTCCAGTTCGTAGGCAATGAGGAACAGGTGGCACACGGTGGCGGTGTGGACCGCGTATTCGATGTCACGGAACGGCCGGTTGCGCGTCTTGACACAGTCGATGAAGTCGCCGTAGATGCCGCCGGTTCCGGCGTAACCCGGGACCGGCTTCGAGGGGCCTTGCTCATTCGTGCCTTCCACGTCCAGGTTGCCGCGGCCTGGGTGATTGTGGTGCAGCAGCTTGCCGTTCGGATAGCGGCAGGTCGCAAACTTCTGGCCGTTTTCGTTATGGAAGATGACTTCCTCGGGCTCCAGTTCCCGGACATCAAGGGCGAACGTCGCGCCGCCGAAATGATGGGCGCCCCAGTCGGTCATGCCACCGCCGGAGTAATCCTTGAACGACCGCCAACTGGTCCCGTCGATGTTATAACTGCCGCTGCACCGGTGGGGATGGTACGGCGCCCAGGGGGCGGGACCAAGCCACCTGTCCCAGTCGAAGCCGTCGGGGATTGGTTGCCCCGGCTTGTTGCAGTCTGTCGGAAGGGGACCCACGTTAACGTTGATCGACTTGACTAGCCCCTTGCTCCCATTCCAGCAGGCGTCGACCGTCTTGCGATAATCCTCCAGCACACGCTGGCTGCCACCGGATACGACCCGACTATAACGCCGGGCGGCGTTGATCATCAGCGTGCCTTCCCGGAGCGTCTTGGTCTCGGGCTTCTGGCAGTAGATATCCTTGCCGTGGCGGCAGGCCTCGATCACTACGAGCGCGTGCCAGTGATCCGGCGTGGCACAATGCACCGCGTCGATATCACCGCGTGCCAGAACCTCGCGGAAGTCATTATAGGCTTTGCAGTCCTTGTTGCCGTACTTCTCGTTCACATGGTTCATTCTGCCGTCACGAACATCTCTTTTTACGTCGCACACGGCCACGTACTGGACATCACCCCGGCCCAGGAATGACTCCAGATCGCCCCCGCCCATGTTGCCGAGGCCAATGCCGGCCATCACGATACGATTGCTCGGCGCGGTCTTACCGTCGCTGCCCATCGCGGACGCCGGGATCAGGTAGGGCAGTGCCACCGATGCCGCCGTTGCTTTCAGAAATGCTCTTCGACCACAAGACGTGCCCTGGTCCTGCGCTGGTTTGCTCATCCGGTTTGCCACGTGTTGATCCTTTCCTGCGGTCACTGTGGATAATGGCTTTGCGTCACATCGATTCTGAATCTCACGCGTCTACTCTAACATTCCCTAGCTACACGGTCACACAATAGAACTGTCCCCGTACACCGCCAACAATCCTACGAAATACACCCTGGACTATCAAGAGAGTAGCCGTGCCAGTAAATGCGAAATCGCAAGGCCCGGAATACCATAATCCCCCTTCCATCCTTCGACTCCACTCAGGAGGGTGGCCTGCCGAGCCGCCTCGGCAATCGTCCGGCACGCGCAACAAAACCGAGCATACTCAACTGTTGTCGGGCTGGTAGGCAATCTCGACGTGATGTTCGGGGCCGACTACCCCAAAAAGGTTGATCGCCCGGAACGCGAAGCGCCTGCGGGCGTGATTGTCCAACGGGATCTCGACCTCCTCGTCGCAGTCGCGCCATGTTCCGCCGTCATCCAGCGTTTGGAAGCTTCGGAAGTTGGGTGTGCAGGAGCTGAGAAACACACGCGCCTTGTTGCCCTCGATTGTCACCTTGGAGGTAATGACATTGGGCGTCCATACTTGTTGACCCAGACCTCGTTGACTCCGCGATGTCCGCCGTCGTCTTTCAGCCCCGGCCCGCAGCCCAGGCGCCGGGCGACGTAGCCGAAGCTGTTGAGCACCGCGTGCTGGACGATGCTGAAATGCGTGCAATGGAACTTCCCGCCCTTGCGCGCCGCGTCGAGAATGGCGAACGCATCTTCTCGGGTCGGCGTGGGATGGTCGTTATCGATCGCAATGGTCGACTTGATCCAGTGGCGCAGCAGGAGGATGCGCTGCCACTCGTCCGTCTCGCCGGCCAAGACGGCATCCAGACCGTACCGCGCTCGCAACTGGCCCATCCGCGGGCTGTAGGAGTCCTCGAATGCCCGGAACATCTCATTGCCGCAATACCGGGGATTGTCGACCGGCACCACCACGAACCGGCCGCGTTCCTCGGCAGACGACTGCGACGTCGCCACCACAGCTAAAGTGAACAAGGCCCTGGTCAAAACGACCGAAAGTCGCCGGGGCCACATGGAGTTGGTCTTTGTATTGATATTCATAATCCGCCTTCGCTACAATCTCTCCCGGCCCTCGTCCAGCGCCTGGCCGGGTCGCGTAGCCGGTCGAAACTCCCTTATGATATTCCATCCCTCGAACTATGCCAACCTTCCTCTTGCCAAGCGACGTTCAACGATAGATGACTCTTCGAGTCGGAGATGGACAGGCCCATCCGGCACAACGCAATGACGCACCAGGATCAAAAAGAGCAGGGCGTCGCCTCGTGGACGAACGCCCTGCTTGGGTGTCTTCGTGCGCCCCGTAGGGCGGCGACTACGGTATCGGGCTACTGAGCCGGATGGCCAAAGCCGATGTCGTCAATGTACAGCATGCCGGCGGCGCCCGCTTTTGGATTGGCCTTATCGCCCACACCGACCGTGAGCTTCTTGACGGCGGCCAGGTTGATGCCCGCCAGGTCGCTCAAAGCGACTCGCCACTGGGTCCAAGTGGATACAGTGGTCGCCGCCGGGTCGGGGTGGGTGACGGTCTTCGTCTTGCCGGCCTTATCCTCGAGCACCACGTACAGGCCGGCGGGATCGTTGGCGGGGTTCGGTCCGACGTTGGCCACGATCCACTGACCCGTGACCGTGCCGGTCGTGACCACATCGGAGAACTGGCCGATACAGGCACCGGCTGTCGCATTATTGCTGGCCACAGCCAGGCCGATGTAAACGGTGCTCGCCATCGCGATCCCCTGCGGGTTGGGTGACCTATCGGCCCCGGTGTTCTCGGTGGCCGGCTGTATGGTCCAGGTCTTGCCGTCTGTTGAATAGGAAGCGGTGAACTGATTGCCCTTGCGCTCGACCTTGACCCAGAATGGGAAGGTGACCACACCGGGGTTGCTATGGGCGGAGACGGCGCTGCCGCCGGTAGTGGCCCGGTTTTGGAAGGCCCGGCGGCCGTCCGGCGTGGGGAACATGAAGGCGTAGATAGAGTTCTGATCCAAACTGCCGCGGATCATCACGCCCGCTTTCGCCCAAACCGCGGTGGCGTCAGTGATGGCGACGACCTTGGCGGAAATCGAGCCATCCCCGGTGAGTTGCTTGTAGACGAAGCGGAAGTTGTCCGCGTTGCCCCAGACATCCGCGCTGTTGGAGCTGACCTGGTACTGTCCGGGTGCGGTCTCGACAAATTTCGCCGGATTGCCCTTGATCCACAGGCTGAGCGTGTCGGCTCCGCGGACGGTCCAATCCTGGGGCGTGTCGAAGGTCCGCTGGGCCTCCGAGTAGTACGGCGTCTTGATGTTGTTGTACTCGAAGGGCATGGCCTGGCTGCCGCCGTGAACGACGGTCGTCTCAGCAAACGGGGCCTGCAGATATCCCACCACGGAGCCCGTGCCGTTGGTCCAGCCATCGACCCACGTCTCGTAGATGCGGCTGCCTTCGTTATCGGTGTAACTCTCGAAATCCTCCACCGCCGCGTATTCCTGGGTCGTGAAGCTCCAGAGAGCACCCGGATACGTGGCCGTGCCGACCTCATCGACTTTCCAGTAGTAAGTGGTGCCGAAGTCCAGAGCGCCTGGGGCAAAGCCATGACTGCCCACCGTCTGGGCCGCCACCGTTCCGTTGGCCACAGCCGCCTTGTCCGTGCTGAAGTACACTTGCTCGGAGGTCACGTCGCGACCCGACCGCCAATCCAGGGAGTTGTCCACGCGGACGCCGCTGGCGGCCAGGGCGGGTTGCGGGGCACGAGCCTGCGCCGGGACGCAGAAGAAGCGTACTTCGCTCAGGCCATACTGCTTGAGCCCCACCATGCTCCAGTTGTTCTTGGCCGTGAGCCTGACGTACTGGGCCACGATGCCGCCCATGTCCACGGTGGTGTTGTGCGCGTAGCCGCCCACCGCGGTCGCCTGGGCGAATTGCGTCTCTTTCAACAGTGTCCAGGTTGTGCCGTCGGTCGAGTACTCGATCTTGACATCCTTAAACCCGAAGCCCAGCACGGGCTCGAAGTCTCCGTTGTAGTTCCACACCCACAGTTCGGAGAGCTTGTAGGCGTTGTCGAACTGGTACTGGATCCAGGCCGGCCCCGGGTCGGTGGCGGCGGTGTTCCACATCGTCGTAGCGTTGGTCCCGTGCAAATCGCCGGTCAGACCCGAGCCATTGACCGTGTTGGCCGGTCCCGTCGTGGCCTTTTCGGAGCTGGAGGCGGTAGCCATAATGCCCGTGATCGGATAGGCATAGGGCTCGACGGTGAAACTCCAGACCTTCCCCTGGAAGATCGTGTTGTCCGGTGGGCCGTTGACCTCATCGACACGCCAGAAATAGGTCTGACCATACGCCAGAACACTCTTGGGCGTATAGGTTGTCTCGGTCTGGCCCTGGCTGACGAGCATCCCCAGCGGGGTCTGCACGCTGGCCGCCTTGACATCGGCCTGGCTCGTCCCAAAGTAGACATTGTGCTTCACTGCCGTGGCGGTGGCCGTCCAGCCCAGCCTCGTATCACGTGGGACGTCGGTGGCGCCGTCCTCAGGAGTCGGATACATCGCGGCTGAAGTAGCCAGCCCCTTCATGACCGCCTTGATCTGCTCTTCCGTCAGGGCCACATTGAAGATGGCTACCTCGTCCAGCACGCCGGTAAAGAAATTGCTGGGCGCGCCACTGGTAAGCCGCGCACCGATGAGCACCGGGGTAGCGGTGTCGGTGTTCTGAGCCCCTCGGTCCTGGCTGGTATCGAAGACCCCGTTGACATAGATCTTCATCACCGCCCCATCGTAGGTGACCGCGACATGTCCGAAGTCATTGCTGGGCAGGGGTTTGTTGCCGCCAAAGGCCCAGGGGGCCACTTCCCGGTGGAACGAGACGGTGCCGCCTCCGCCGATCTCGACGATATAGGCCCCGACGACGCCGCCGTTGAACTTGCCCATGAGAGTCCCCCCGGCCTGATTCTTAACCCAGGCCGTGATGGTGAAAGGAGCAACTCCCCCGAAGGACAGGTTCCGGGCGGAATCGCGGATCTCCAGATAACTGTCACCCTGGAACTCCAGAGCGTGACCGAATCTTCCCTTCACCCACGCGGGGGTTCCTCTGAGTTCAGCATGGTAGGCATGGCCGGAGCTGTCCCTGGCGACGTTGCCTGACCCCTCATCAAGAAGCCACATCCCTGCAATGGATTCTGGATCAACTTGAGCGATGCTGGGTGATAGGCACAGCACGCTTATGACTATGGACATTGTGCAGGTGGTGAATAACCTTCTTGCAGTTGCCATCGCCGTATCCTCCTACTCGTCGGAAATGAAGACACACAGATCAACGCATAGCATAGCACAGGAGGCGCGTCCGCGTCAATCAGAATTGCAGACATCAGGAGCGAACAAAACCGTGCTTCCGCATCCAGTCCAGATACCGGGTGGCACAGCGGTCCAGATTCTCCAGACTGCCGCCGCCGCGCAAGGGCGAGCACATTTCAAAGGTCGCCACGCCGTCAAAGCCGCCGGCCTGGAGTCCGGCAAAAAACGCCGGGTAGTCAATGAATCCGTCGCCGAACGGCACGGCGCGGATCCAGTCGGGCGCGGCCGGGAGATAGTTGACCAGTTCCGGCTGATAGCGATAGCGGGGCAAACGCACGTAGTCGGCGTTGGTGGTGCAGACCGCATGGGGAGCCAGGCGGCGGGCCGACTCGAACAGGTCTTCGCCGCGCAGGGCCGGCGACCAGGCGTCGCATCCCACCTTGCAGTTGGGGCGATCGATGTCGCCGAGCAACTCGAGCAGCACTTCGCTATGCACCGCCATGTCGTGATGGTTCTGGACAGCGATGGTGACGCCCAAGGCTTCCGCTCGATCGCAGCACTCCCGCAGGGCGGCAACGGTGCGATTCCAGATGGCAGCTAACGGCGCCGTGGCGCTTTCATAGGCGGTGAAGACACGAACGATGTTCGCCCCTAGTGACTGCGCCAGCCGCGCCACGCTTTCGACATACGCGATCTGCATTTCCCAGTGAGGGACTTCCCCTGCCCCCGCCCCCGAAAAATCGGTGTAGGCGCCTATCACGGCACAGCGAACACCTGTTTGGGCCAGCGCCTCCTTCCAGCGGGCCTGCATCTCGTCCGACGCGTCGAGTGGCGAGAGATGCGGCCGTTTGGCCATCAGCATCACCGCCGGATAGCCGAGCTGCTGAGCCTTGCGGAGGAACTCGGGCAACGACAGAGCCGCCTGGCCCCACAGCCCGGCGTAACTGACAGAGAATAGGCATGGAATCATGCGTGGTCCTTCCTTAAACGACGGTGGGCACAACGAACGGCGCGCGATACGCGCGCGTGGCGATGGCATTGGCCCGGTCCGCCAACGCGCCGACGAAGCGCTCGCTGGCGGCATCCAGCGTCACCCAGGCGCCCAGGACTCCCGGCGCGACGTTCCGTGCGACTCCCTTGGCCGTAAGGTATCCCTGGTAGCGCTCGAACACGTCCGCGAATTCTCTCGCTGTCCCTGTCGCCGGCGCCGCCTTCTGGATCGCTTCGCGCATCGCCTCGGGGTTGGATTCCGCGCCTAGCCGGTAGGAGACATTCGCCATGTGAGCGAACGCCGTGGAGAGGTGGCCCTCCCAAGCCGGAGCATGGAGTTGACCGGTCTCCCGATTGCGCACCACCTCGACGAAGTTGGTCACGTGCGTAACGGTCGTGTCGTTGGCTTTGGGAGCGGTAAAGTCCCTGATCTTCTTGTCCTCGTTGTCGAACGCCGTCCCGCCCGTCAGATCGGTCCGCAGGTACCCGCCCTCACATTGGATGATGACGCCGGTCCGCAGGCCGCGGAACGAGCCGGCCGACTTCTTGTCCTCGGGCAGGCCGCGAATCTCGCAGAGGATCGGCGCGGGCTGGTAGTCCAGGAGGGCAATGTGCATGTTGGGAGTCTCGCCGTCATCGTCAAACAGGAATCGGCCGCCAATGCTCAGCGCGTGGCGCGGCGGCTCGTTGCCGCCCAAGAACCAGCGGCAGATATCCAGATAGTGCACCCCGTTGTTGCCGATCTCGCTGTTGCCGGTGGCCCAGAACCAATGCCAATCGTAGTGCAAGTACTTGCGGCGAATCGGTTCGAGGGACGCAGGACCGCTCCACAAGTCGTAGTCCACGGCGGGCGGAACCGGCGTCGGCGCGGTGACCTTGCCGATGCTCGCGCGCGGCCGGTAGATGACGGCGTGGGCGTAACGGGGCTTGCCCATCTGCCCGCTACGGATGAACTCGACGGCCTCGCGCAGCGCAGTGTTGGACCGGCTCTGCGTGCCCACTTGCACGATCCGGCCGTACTTCTGCGCCGCCGCGACGATCTGCCGCCCTTCCCAGAGGTTGTACGCGAGCGGCTTCTCGACGTAAACGTCTTTGCCCGCCTGACACGCCCAGACGGCGGCCAGCGCGTGCCAGTGGTTGGGCGTGGCCACGACCACCGCATCAACATTCTTGTCGTCGAGCAAACGGCGGATATCGGTGCAGGTGGTGACTACACCGCCCGCCTTCTTCATGATCTCCACGCCGTGGTCCAGAATCGCCTTGTCCACCTCGCACAGAGCGGTGATCTTGGCCCCGCGGACTTTCAGAAACGCGTCGATGAGCTGACGCCCCCGGCCGCCCACGCTGCCGGGAACGTCGATCCCGCCCAACCCCACGATGGCGAGACGCACGTCACTGTTCGGACTGGCCGATTGGGCGGATCGAGGCCATCCGAACGCCAGTCCAGCGGCCAGGCCACCTTTCACGAAATCTCTGCGTGTTACCTTCCGCATTGTCATTTCTCCTGTTCTACCTTTGTCGGCGGTCTCAATGGCCACCAGTTCCATTGGTCCGCCACGGACATCAGGGCCGGCACCAGCAAGATCCTGACGACGGTCGCGTCGATCAGGATGGCAAATCCCATGATGAAGCCGATCTCTATGAGTGGGACCATGGTGGAGAACATCATGCCGCCGAAGCTCACGATCATGATGGCACCGGCGCCGGTGACAAGCTTGCCCGTGCACTCGAGGCTGTCCTGGATGCCTTCCCGGGTGGTGCGACCCGTCCAGACCGCCTCTTTCACACGACTCAATATGAACAGCTCATAATCCAGGCCCAGGCCTACAATGACGCAGAAGGCGATAATGGGCAGGATCCAGAAGAGGCCCTGGATGTTCGCGATCTGAGGGATGAGGAAGGCCCCCCAGTGACGCAGGAAGACGAGGTCGAACATGCCGAAGATGAAGGAGATGGTAAGAGCTACGGTGATCAGCAGCCGCAGCGGGATGATCGCAGAACGAAACATCAGTCCGATGATGATGTAGATGACGGCCAGCACCGCCACGACCATCCGGGGGAAGATCCGAAAGGCATTGTCCACGGTGTCGAGGCTCTCGGCGGTGCGGCAGGCGAACCCCACCTCGGCCGTGTCACCGTACGCGCTCTGGACATAGTCGGTCCGGGCCCTGGTGAGCCAATCCTTCGCCTCTGGCGAGAGCGGGTCCACGCTCAGGAACAGGGTGATCTTGATGGCGTCTCCGTCCGAGGACACGTAGGACCCGAACGCGCGCAGATAGGACTCCGCGGAAAGGCGGATGTTCTTATCCAGTTGCATGAGCGCCGCGTTTCGGAGGGCGCCGTCCATCCCGGAAAGGCTTCGGGCGAATGCCACACCCTCATAGGGTACGGCATGGCCTTGCATGCAGACCACGGACATGAGGGAGTCGGGCTTCACCTCCCGATCGCTTTGCAGAGCGGCAATGAACTGGGCCGTGGAGTTGTAGAACTCACGGCTCCAGATCCCATCCGGGCTCTCGGCCTTGACCACGATATCCAAGGGACTGAGCATGGCGGAGCCGAACTCAGATTTCATTTTCCCAAGGGCCTGGCCGGAGCGGGTGTCATAGGGGAGCAGGTCGTCCTGGTTATCGGAAACGGTAAGATTGGCGAGTTGCCACGATACCGGTATCGCCAGGAGGAGGGCGACAATGATGATGGCGACGGAATACCTGGTGGAGAACGCCCCTACCCTCCGCCAGAAGGAAGGACCAGTCCTCTGCGCCTGGGCATCCCTCCAGGGATCGGTCTTCTCTTCACCGCTGGTTTTGTCCTGGCACAACCAGCCGCCCACAAGAAGCGTAACGGCCGGCAGAAACACCAGGTTGTTTATCAAAGTCAGACCGACGATCAAGGCGATGGCCGAACCGATGCAGCTTATCAGGTCCATCGGGAAAAACACCAGCCCCACGAAAGCGGTCCCCAGCGTCAGCGCGGAGACGAGGATCGTGAACCCGGCACGTTTGACCATAATCGCGGTGGCCACGTACGGCGAGCGCCCCCGACGGCGCTCCTCCTGGAAACGGGACAGCATGAATACCGAATAGTCGATTCCCACACCGAGGCCCAGGCACGACACGATCGTGGGAACGAATGCGAGGACCGGTGTGTACCTAGCGATGACAGAGATGATGCCCAGGGCGAACAGCAGCACGATACCAATGGCAATCAGAGGAATGGGGACCAGTTTGGCGTTGCGGAACAGGAGGAACAGGACGAGGATGATCAGGGGGACCGCGACGATGTTGATGCGTTCGATGTCGCGTATCACGGTCTCCGTCGTATCCTTGGCGATGGCCTGCTCGGAGACCAGATAGGAGGTGTATCCCTGAGGTGTTATCTGATGCACGATGTCCCGGAGTGCGGTCACCATATCGTCGCCCTGCAGGGCGTAATTGACCTTCACAGTCACCAACATCGTGTCGTTGTCCGGGCTGACGAAGTGCATCTTCGCGGTGGGGTCCTGCTGATCGATCGGCGTGCCCAGCAACAAGAAATATCCCAGGAACGAATCAGGATCCGTCTGGCCGTTCATGACGCACGAGTCCGTGATGGACGATACCAGGGCCTTGGTGAACTGGGCCGCCTCCTCGGTGATCACGCTCTGGCCGTTGTCGCGTTGGAGGAGGACGACGCTGTTCTCGTAAGGCTCCTTGGCGAACTCCTGCTCGAAGAGATGTCTGGCCTGGGCGGCCTGCGTCCCGTCGGGGGCATTGTACTCCATCCCCAGGTGATCGAAGAGGGTCAGCACACCGGGTATGGCCGCGAGAGCCAACCCCAGCCAGAGAAGGAGGATGAGAATCCTGGCGCGATCGAGGAATGCAACATACTTCTTGCTGAAGTCCTTCCACACTCTACTGTCACCCGACCTTTCTCACCGGTAAAAAGTGGGGTTGGCGGAGCCAAGAGGGCAGGGAAACCAACTCTGGTCCCAGATCCCCTCCCCTAATCCACACAGCGCTCCGTTGTGACCCCTCCAGGAGTATGTTGGCCCGTCTCCTGAGCGGTCCGGGGATTCTACGACGACCGGCGGAGCCTTGTCAATGGTGCGTCGACTCCTGGAAATCGCTCGCGTTAGCCCCGGGTGAGTTCTTGCACCCTACGGCCCATTTCTGCGCAGGATCAGGATGATCGGTGGGGCACTTGGGCGGTGAGGTATGTGCCCAAAGCGTGGAATGGCAGTGGGTTTCTGGAATGGAACAGCAGAAGCTTCTGGTACTCTCGCACCTTCTGCCGATCTTTGATCTCTCGGACCCGGATATCAGCGGCAACCATCACCTCGTGAAGGGCGCCGATGAACAGGATACCCGTCTCGCCGGATTGAAGAGTCTCATTGATTCGTGCGGCTATGAAAGCGTCTCGCTTGACCAGCAGGGAAGCCTTGGCGAACTTGTACTTGGCGAGCGCGATGAGCTTGGACTTCATGGATTTGGCCCGGGTCATGGCCAGGAGCCTGTCATACTCCTGTTTGACGAGGTCAAAATCCTCCGTCTTAACGAGCAGAGCCCCTCGATCGAGGAGCTTGAGCACAAGCTGATAGTTCAGACTGCCTGCCTTGGCCGTATCCTCCACGATCCTGCGGCCGATTTCCCCGTCTGTCACCATCCCATCCTGATAGATCTTCATGCCCGTCACGTCGATGCTGTCGCAGTACTCGCAGATCGCACGCCAGAACCCGGCGACGGTCTCCCGATGCCGTGCCCAAGCCCCTTCCCCCACGGCGGCCACACCACGATCCGTAACCGCTTTCGACATAGAGCCGAGGTCGGCACTGGTGTGCAGGATCGGAATGTAGATCAGTGTTCTCGCGGCCATTTTATGAGCTATGTCACCTTTGCCTCACAGCGTGCCATTCTCTTGCGGAGTTCCTCATTACGTTCCAGTTGCTTTCTGAGATCCCGGTTTTCCTGATCGAGGTCTTTGTTCTTGGCCCCACAAGACAGGTAGGAGTCCTGCTGCCACCAGTTGATCCCCATTTCCATGGCCTTGTCCACCGAGGCAATCAAAAGCCTGATTTTGATGGTGAGCAGGTCGATATCGGCAATTTGAATCTTGATGTCACCCGCGATGACGACCCCCTTGTCCAACACCCGTTCCAGGATATCGGCAAGATTCGTGGCTTCCGTGGCGTGCATCATTTTTTGTTCGCTCATCGCTAACCCTTCGGTCCTTCGTTACATCAAGTTCCCCAACGGGCCTAAATCCACGTTGAGGTCTTCATCTTCGATACCAAAGATCGCCTGGATCTCTTTTATCTTTTGTTTCACCGCCTTCAGGCTCAACCCCAATTTCTGAATTTCTGTGGAAGAAAGGCTGCCTTTCTTCACCCTTCGGTAGGCTTCTTTCTCCATGAGTTTTCTTATGAGTTCGACCAAGGTCAAAACTAATTTGGCCAAGCCCTGCTCCGCTTTCTTGGGACTGCCAAGGTCAATAAGTCTCGGGATGTTTTCTTCCGCCCTTCGAATCTCTCTCTGGAGACCTTCTATATAGTCCCTATCTTCAGGGGTCGGTTCCTTATGGGGGTCGCCAAAGGTTCTACCGGATACCTCCTCGGCCTTGGAGACGGAAGTAAGAATAAGTCTCAACCCCAAATAGACAAGGTCCACATCCGCCACACTGATCATCACGTCTCCATTGATGACGGCTCCCTTTTCCAACACTCTATCCAATGCGTCTACCAAGGCCACATTGTCGTTCTTACCCACCATCGCATTTGCCAAATCAGTCATCGTTTCAATAAGAAGTGAAATTGAAGGCAGGCCAAGGACCACTGTGGTCCAGGGCAAGTCCTTTTGCGTTGTGTTGCCGGGTAAACTCTTCAATCTGTTGCTTGAAGCTCTCGACTCTCTCCCCACGGACCAAGTGGGCCGAATTCAAGACCATCATGGCGCGTTTACCTGTCAGCTCTTTTGCGAGAAGCTTATTCTTGACGGAAGCCACGGACTGGCCTGCCAACCTGTCAAATAGACCGCCGACAATAGTGCTTAATTCTCTGTCCGCTTCTTTGGCAATGGTCTGTTTGAGTTCTTCTTCCATGAAAAAGGCCATACCCTCAGGTAAGGAGGCTAGTTCTTCTTCCTTCTCCTTGATCGCTTTGTTGTTCTCCTTGATGGCTCGCTCCCACGTTTCCTTGTCCGTCAAATATACCTTCACGCTCCACTCCTGCTTGTCCCGAATCCTATCGAACACCTCCTTGATCCTGGGGTAATCTTCCCGCACGGTTGCCTCAATCTGTCCCTTGTTTTCAAAAATGGTGCCGAACCTCATCGGTATCACGCTTACCACGGTACCATCCTTTGTCATCGCCTCTTCTATGACTCTCTCGTGAGCAATGCTCTTTTCCTTAATCCAGTTGAGGTCTTCCCGAGCCTTTTCCTGAATCTCTTGAGAGCCGAACTCGTCCAAGGAGACTTCGCTCACGACCGCCTCCCATTCGCGATACGGAACAACAAACACTTGTCCCTTTCCATCAATGCCTTCGGCGGAAATCGCGGAGGACGCTTCGTTTCTTTCCCGGAGACAATAGAGATATAACCCCTGCGCCGTCATTTCCCCTCTTTCAACTCATCGGATTCTTCGACCGCCTACGGGCAGACAAGGGTATCCTACCCTGCTCACCTGCCTGCAGCGGATTAGCTCGTCTGCAGAATCAGACTTTGACGTTCGTAGGACTCGACCTCCAGCGCACCGTTGAGTCGGACTCGGTAGAGGTTCTTGTCCTTGACCCGCGACGGCAGGCCCAGGGACTTCAGAAACGTGCTCTCTTCGAAGACCTCGGCCTCCACGTCCCACACGTCCGCGGCCTTGCTTACGGCAACCACACGCACGCTATCCGCCCCATGGACCCGCTGGAGAAATTCGGTGACGATTTTGCTGACGGTTTCAATATCGGTCATGGTTTATCCTGCCCTTCTTCTGGTGGTCCGCTGAGCCGGTCCAGCTTATCCAACAAATCTCGTTCCTTCTCGGTATACTCCTGCTCGGTGATCTGACTCATCTCGAACTGCATTTGCAGCGCCATGAGCTCTTCCTTGACCCGGCCGGCGTCGTTGAGCTCCTGGTCCACCACGTCATTGATCTTATGACCCAGCCACATGACGCCCTTCAGCGGCGCCAGCAGAATGCTGTCAAGCAGAAACATCAGTAATTCTCCATCTGAATCATCAGGGTCACGAAGTTGAACGGCGGCATCGTCCCCACGTACTTGAGACTCGCCCTGCCGTCGTACTTCTCGCCCAACGCTTGCACGCTCCGGTCGAAGTCGGCCTCCCGGCATTGGGGCACGAAGAAGGCGGCATTGACGATCATCAGCTCACCGTAGGTATTGTTGGTCTTGACCTCGGCGGCCAACGGCGCGAGGGTCGCTAAGATGTCATCCGCCGCAGACTGTTTTTCCGTCCCCAGGGCCTCTTCCACCATCTGACCGATGCGCATCCGCTCGAAGCGGGTCTGTTCGGCCGGCAGAGCGGCGATCCTCTCCTTGAACGTCCGGATGGTCTCGTACTTGTCGAGGATCGTCTCGTAGATGTTCTCCTGGAAGACGGCCTTGAGTCCGAGCTCCACCTTGTCGCCCACCTTGGCGAGGAGTTGCTGGAAGCTGTCATATTCCGCTTTCAGGATGCGTTTGACCTTCTCCTCGTCCTCCGCAATCGTGGCGAATCGGACCGGCAGCACCGGCTGTTGCTGCATGACCGCCTCGATCGCCTTTTGATGAGCGAGCGTGTTGTCGCGCGAGACGCGGTAGCGCGTCAACGGAGCATCGCTGACGACGGCGGCAATGTCACCGACAACGACCGTGTGCAACGGGTCGCCACGCCCACCGATGCCCAGCGGGCCGAAAGACTGGGACGCGGACGACCCGATGACGCAGTAGATGTACTTGCCTTCCTGGACAGCGGTCGTCATGCTGATTCCTCCGTGAACTTCTGCAAGATGGAGATTAGGCCTCCTTGAGGAAGGAAGAACCGGCTGGGCGATTTCATGGTGCAGAAGTTCATTTCTCCCATTCCTCCGGATAAATCACCAGGTTGACGAAGTTGAACACCGGTAACGGACCGGAGTAGAGGAACCTGATTCGTTCCCTATGTTCTTCACTCAGATCATCCATGATATTGTCGAACTCCTTCTCCCGGCCCCGTCCCACGAGGAACGCCGCGTTCAGGAACATCTCATCGCCGAGAGTCTTGTTCAGCGCGTGATCGTATGCGCTGTGGCGCAGGCGCTCCACGATCTCCCCGGCGAGGGTTTGTTTTTTCTCTTCGAGTGTTCTCTTGACCAGCCGCCCGAGCTCGATTTTGCCCCGGAGGTCACGACCCCCGGCTCTGGCCAGCATGTCTTTGCGCTGCCGCAAGGGCGGATTCTCGCGGAGCAGTTCCTCGTAGACGACGCCCATGTCCTGCCAGAAGCCTTTGACTCCCAGTTCCACCTTGTGGTCCATATCCGCCAGCCGCCGCTTGAATTCCCGGCGTCTGCGGTCCAGCAGGTTCCTGACCTCGTCCGCCCCGGAGGCAATGGTCCCAAACCGGACCGGCAGCACGCTGTCGAACTCTCCCATCATCTGCTCGATCACCCGTTGATGGGCGATCAGGTTCTCCCGGCTGGCGGCACACCCGTCGATGGGGCAGTTGCTCACGACCATACTCAGATCATCGTACCCGATGCTCAGGACCTCGTCGCCGCGTGCCCCGACGCCGAGGGGACCATAGTTCCGCTCCTGCTCCGTCTCGACCACACAATAGATGTACTTGCCTTCCTGCTGCATATCACTTCATCGTCGTTACCAAAATGGCGTTCTGCTCCAGAGTCTGTCCCGGGCAGGGAGGTCCTTCCTCGTGCTCCGCCCGGCCGGACGTTTGGTAGTATTCGAGAAGGATCCGGTAAGCCCTGCTCATGTCGGCAAATTTCTTCTCGATGCCGGGAACGTTCGGGTTCTTATCCGGGTGACAGGTCAGGGCCACTTTGCGGTGTGCTTTCTTGATCGACTCGGCCGTAATGGAACCTTCGTACAGGCCCAGTTGCCGCCGAGCCCAGCTCACCTCCTCAAGGTTCGTCGCTCTCACCTCCAGGGTATAGAAGCTGTATGGCGGCAGCGGCCCGACGCACCGGAAGTCGAGCTGATCGCCAGATTGAGCGTTCAGTTCCTCCACCTGCCGGTAGAAGGGCTCCTGCCGGTCCTTTCGAATCAGAAAGGCCGAGTTGAGAACCATTTTGTCATCCATGAGATCGTGAGCCTTGAAGTCCTCCGCGATCGGGATCAGGGTGTCGCCAATCTGCTTTGACATCCGCTGCTTCTCTTTGTCCACCTGCCGCTTAACGAGCATGCCGACCGTCACCTGGTCCTCGACGGTCACGCCTCCCTGCTTGTGCAGGAACGACTGCTTCGCTTGCACGACTGGCGGTAATTGCGAGACATGGCGGAGAAAGGCGCCGAAATCGGCGACCGTGGCGGTCACGTCGATCTCCACCACGTCCTGGGCGGTCCGAAGCGTTTCCTGGATCGTCTGGTAGCCGCTGGCCAAAATCCGTCGCACCTGCTCGTCACTCTCGGCACACGTCCCCAGTCTCAAGGGGAGAATCGTATGCGTAGCCATCACCTTCTCGATGACCTGCTGGTGTCTCACCAACAGTCGGGCCAGGGCGTCCTTCGGCATCGCGGTGTAATCGACAACCGGCGCGTCGGTCACCACCGCCGAGATATCGCGCCAGCTCACCGTGTACGCCCGTTCCACCTCCGCACGATCCTGCGCCCATTCCGCAGCGAACTCCACGACTCCGTCCAGCGGGAAGCTCTCGGCCGCACCACCGCTCACGACTCCGTAGATGTACCTGCCCATCGCATCCATACCCAACCTACCCGTTCTCTGAAGAATCGAATTCCCCTGGGTTCATGCTCTGCCGCTGGAGCGCCGCCAGGGCCTCATCAAAATGGCGGCTCAGAATCACCAGGGCCGACTTATGATGGATGTGTTCCCGGACCGCGAGCATCGCGGCCCTGCGGCAAACGCCCTCAATGTCCGAACCTGTGAATCCTTCCATCTGTTTCGCCAAGCGTTTGAGGTCTACGTCCTCGCCCAGCGGCTTGCGTTTCGTGTGTATGGTGAAGATCTGTTCCCGCGTGCTCTCGTCAGGTGTCGGCAACTCGAACAAAAGGTCGAACCGACCGCTGCGGAGCACGGCCGGATCCATCAGGTCCGGGCGGTTGGTGGCCGCCAGGACCACCACCCCTTTCAACTCCTCAATCCCGTCCATCTCCGTCAGGAATTGGCTGATCACCCTCTCCGTCACCTGTCCATCGCCACCCGATCCCCGCTTGGGGATGAGACTCTCGATCTCATCGAAGAACAGGATGACCGGTGCCGCCTGCTTGGCCTTCCGGAACGTCTCCCGGACTCCCCGCTCCGATTCTCCCACGTAGCGGTTCACCAACTGCGGCCCCTTGATGGAGATGAAGTTCACGCCGCTTTCGGTGGCCACGGCCTTGGCCAGCAGGGTCTTCCCTGTGCCGGGTTTGCCGTGGAGCAGGATGCCTTTCGGCGGATGCGTGCCCGCCTGCTCGAAGACCTGCGGATACTTCAAGGGCCACTCGACCGCCTCCTGGAGCTCCTGTTTGACCTCCTCCAGGCCGCCCACGTCCGACCACCGCACGCAGGGCACTTCCACAAACACCTCCCGGATGGCCGAAGGCTCGATCTCCTTCATGGCCTCCAGGAAGTTGTCCATCGTGATTTCCAGTTTCAGCAGCGTCTCGTAAGGAATGTCGGACATCTCAAAATCGATCTTCGGCATGATACGACGCAGGGCCGACATAGCCGCTTCCCGGGCTAGGGCTTCCAAGTCCGCGCCGACGAAGCCGTGCGTGACGTCAGCCAGTTTCTCCAGGCTCACGTCGCCGGCCAGGGGCATGCCCCGGGTGTGGACCTCCAGAATCTGCAGACGACCATTCCGATCCGGGATGGGAATGGAGATTTCGCGGTCGAAGCGACCCGGCCTGCGCAAGGCGGGATCGAGCGTGTTCGGAATGTTGGTGGCGCCGATGACGATGACGTGGCCCCGGGCCTCCAGGCCGTCCAATAGCGATAGAAGCTGCGCGACCACGCGCCGCTCCACCTGCTTCTCGCCGCCCATGTCCTCGCGTTTGGGGGCGATGGCGTCGATTTCGTCGATGAAAATGATGGCCGGGGCATGGCTCTGGGCCGTCTCGAACACGCTGCGCAGCCGCGCCTCGGACTCGCCGTAGAACTTGCCCATGATCTCCGGGCCGCTGATACTCGTGAAGTAAGCGTCGGTCTCATGGGCCACGGCGCGCGCGGTCAACGTTTTGCCCGTCCCCGGCGGACCGTACATGAGGACCCCTTTCGGCGCGTCGATGCCCAGCCGGTTGAAGACCTCGGGGTATTTCAGAGGAAGCTCGATCATCTCCCGGATTCGCTGGATCTGAGGCCCCAGACCGCCGATGTCCTCATACGAGACCCTGGCCCGCTCGACTTTGGCTCCCTTGGTCTTGATATGGACGGAGGTGGAGGAAGTAATCAGGACCACACCTTCAGGACTTACCTCTTCCACCAGGAAATCGCACGTCTTTCGGCCGAACAGGCAGGCCCGCACCCGGTCCCCGGCCGTGATCGGCAATCCCTCGATGAGCGAGCCGACATACTTGGTGTCCTTGTCCTTCTCGAGCCGGCCGGCCGTGGTCAGGGGTGACAAGGTGAGCTTGCGCGCGGGTTGGCTTGCCACTGCTTGGACCGTCACCTTCTCGTCGATCCCGATCTTGGCGTTTTCCCGGGTGATGCCATCCATCTGGATCGTCCCTTTGCCGCGATCCTCGACGTAACAGGGCATCACCTTGGCGACGGTCTTTCGCTTGCCTTCGATCGCGATGATTTGGCCCACCTCAAGGCCCAGGCGCTTCATGTCGTCGGGGTCAATGCGCGCGATCGCCCTGCCCACGTCCTTCGGCAAGGCTTCTTTGACTTTGAAGTCTCTCATGCTACTTACCGACCGTGATTTCCAGGATGCCGTTGCTGTAACGCGAGGTCAGGGTTGCGGGTTGCACCGGGGCGGGAAGCAGGACCTCCTTGTGGTACTTGCGTTTGCCGCTCTCGGCCCGGATATCCAGGATGTCGTCCTTCAGGTCGAGATGGATATCGCTCTGGTTGATTCCGGGCATCTCCGCCAGAATCTTGATTTCGTGCTCCTCATCGAAGAGGTCCGTGAGGGGCTCTCGAACGTCCTCGACGGAGGGTCCCGTCGGCGTCTGCTTGATGTTGCCGAAAGGCTCGACGATCGGCTCGCCCCCGACCGCCGTCTTCACGGAGAACCCGAAGACCCCTTTCATGCCTTCCTTGAGATGGCTCAGGTCAATTTCCCCTTCCTTGCTGATCTGCCCGCCGGAGTCCTTCAGCTTGGCGGCCAGGTCGATCAGGTTCTCGATTCCCTTGAACAACCCCCCCAGGCCCACTCTGGCGACCCCAAACGCGTCATTGGGCGATGGGGAACCCTTGCCCGCACCGGAATCGACATTGAAATCCTTGTTGTTCTTCTTTTGGCTTGCCTTGGCCATGTTTCATCCCCTTGAAAAGGTAGCATGGGCATCTTGCCCATGAGTCACAGAGCCATCTTGGCCCTGTCAATCACCGTTTCTTTCACGGGCAAGATGCCCGTGCTACTGTCAATAGTTGATATCGACCATTTTGACTGGCTGGTTGGGAGTCTTGAAGCCGGTCTCGGCCCGCTGCTCCCGCGCTACCTCCTGCTGCAGCGACAGGATCCGTTCGTTGATGCTCGCCAGGTGCAGATCGATTGTCTGCCTTCTGGTGTCCAAGGTGAGCCTCTCGTTCATCAGCCTGCTTTTCTCACTGTTGAGTGTGTATAGCTCCAGGTACTGCGATCTCTCCGTCTTTGGAATAGACCTGACCGCCACCGTGTGGATGCTCTTTAAGGCCGTCACTCCGCGTCTTTTCTTGGGCACGTTCATGGGGTTACTCCTCAGGAAACAGCCGCGATCATCTCAGCCGGCGTCTCGTGTTTCATTCGCTCAGAGACAGCTCGTTCGCCGCCTTTGTCCCGGCCGCTCTCGTTTTTCAGACCGAGTTCCTTTGCGACCAGCTCGCTCACGATCTCTCGGACCCGATTCTGGTTCGTCTTGGAGCCCACGCGGCTGGTCTCAGACGCGAGGATGTCCTGGCACATCTGTAGAAAAGCCTCCGGCGCCTGGGCCACGGTGAGTCCCTGGACCTTGAGGGTCTTGGCGATCATGATGGAGCCCCGAATCGTGGGGGCAAACTCGCACTTGCCTGATTCCCGCAGCCCTCGGACGATACGCACGACCCTCTCGACACAAGGACGAGCCAAGCCGGACCTTGCCTCGGTGACGGCCGCCTCCGTCTCATAGTCAAAGTAGTCCAAATCCATGGTGATCATCCGGTCCCTCAGGGCATCCTGGCTCCTGTGCACCCCGGCGTATTCCTCGGGGTTGGACGTGAAGATGGCGGTAAAGTCCGGGTGCACCTTCAGATAGGGCTCGTTGGTGTCACGGGCCGCCGGCATGTCTATAATCCGCTCCTGCAGGATCGAAAGCAGGGTGTTGTTCGCCTCCGGCCGGGAACGGGTGAACTCGTCGTAGAGGAGCGTAAAACCGTACTTGCAGGCCACGGTCAGGCGGTTGTCCACCCATCGCTTGGTCATATCCTCCTCGATCTTAAGGACCCGGGAGATGAAACGATCTACCACCCGCCTCGATCGGTACCCGTGCTCGCCGCCGATCAGGTCGGACGTGGTGAACTCTTCGTCTCCGTGAATCATCACCACGGGTCGGCCAATCTTGCTCGCCAGGTGCATGGCCAGAGTCGTCTTGCCGGTCCCGGACGGGCCTCGCAGATGCACGGGGAAACCGGCTTTAATATAGTTGAGGGCCCTTCCGGTCAGGTTCTTAACGTACCGGGTCTCGACGAAGCCTGCCAGTGGACTGGGTTTCAAAACCGTCATCATCTCATCGATCATCGCGCGTCACCTTTCTGCACCGGGCGTGCCCGGCATCTATCCATAGATAGGCATTCCCTGCGTGAGAGCCTTGACCAATGCACGGTGGATATAGACCACCCTACTGACTGCTTTTCCTCGCCGTGCTCTTCTTGCCCCGCGTCTTGCGGGTCGCCTGCTTTGCCGTACACACTTTGTGTCCGGCCTCAACCGCCGGCGCCATAAAGCCTGCCTTCCTTGCGTTGCTCATGGCGACAGACATGTTCTGCCAAGCCTGTCTCGCTTCGGCCATATCAGAGTGCTGCTCATTGAGGATCTGCTCGACCGCTGCCTTGATACCCGTGATCTCTTCAGTGAGTCGCTCCCTAAGCTCTTTCGACATGTGCTCTCGTTCCTTCTCAAACCGACTCAACATAGACGTCACATCCTGGGCGAGACCCTGTACGAAGCCTGCCAGGTGCTTGGATTGTTCCTTGCTCATCTGCTCGTGATTCTTCCTGAACCCCGTGAGGAAGCCTTTTACCGTCCTTGACAGGTCATCCACGAAATCAGCCAAGTCCTTGGCCTGGTCCGTCGCCATCTTCTTCCGGTCCGCAGAGAACCCCTTTAGGGTCTCGCGGGTCTCCGTCATCAACGTGCCCACAGCTCTCAGGCGCACGTCGTTCGCCGCGATGATGTCTTCTGTGAGCCTTTTCATGTCTTCCGCAATTGCCATTTGTCCACCCTTTCAGAATCTCGTTTGCCCGTTTCCTGTAAGCGTTTCCAGAGTCCTGTCGTATTCATACAACCGACACCGGAGACGTACTTCGGCATCCTTGATTTCTTCGTCCATCTTGTCCTGCCAAGTGGGTTCTTCCGCATGATCATGAATGACTTGTTTCACCACCGCCGTCCCCCTTTTGTCTGCTCATGGCTTGCGAGCGTCGATCCTGCTCGGCTTCCACGCGCTGGGCCCGAAATTCACGCAGCATATCCTGGACCTCTTCCCGCCTCTGGCCTTGTTGCACCAGGCGTTCGCTGCGTTGCCTCCCGAATTCGGCGAGCGTCAGCTTCAGATCTTTGATTCGGAGCTCCCGGCCTTTCGCCAACAAATCTCTGAGGATTCCGGCCGTCTCCTGCTGTTCCTTTTGCGATTCCTTCAACTGGCTGACGACGTCGGTGCTGCGCTGCTGTTGTTTCGTGAACAGGTCCGTGATCGCCTGATGATGCTCGGTGACTTTGGCTGGCTCCCCCCCAGCCAAGGCGCTCGTGAAATCGTGCAGCCGCCCTCGCAATTCGTGGACGAGCTGTGTTTGCTCGTCCAGATACTGTTTCGATAAATCGCGCACCTCCCGCCCTTTCCGCTCTTGTTCCGCCGACATCACCCGCATCATCGTGTCGAAGTCTTTCTTCCGCAGAGAACCGTTTTGGGCCAGGTTCTCGCGCAACTGCTCGCTGACCTGCTCGTACTCATGCCGCACGTCGAGCACGGAACTGTCGAAATTCTCCAGAACGTTGCGGGCGGTTTCCAAAAGGCCTTCCACGCCTTGAATCCTCGCTTCGTAAGAGCGGAAGACTCCGTCCACTAAGTTCTCGCTGTCGAGGGCTCGAATCATGTGTTCCTTTCCTCCTGTGGGTCCGCGAGTAAGAAGAGGCCCTCTTGGCGAAGCATGCTTGTTGCACCGGTGAAGATGCAGAAGGATGACCCCGGCAAGAACGCCCCTTTCGAAGAGTGGGGGCCTGAGAGCCTAATCCTTAGGCAGCAGTCGCCGTCAACCCGATGGCCTCGGCGTACTTCAGATAAGTCTCCACGGACGCGGCGACGACTCTAGCCTCCACGGCCAGCAGCTCGATCCCGACCAGCGAGACTCGCACCCAAGCATCCACCACGATGCCTTTGTCCAAAATCCTGTCGACGACTTCGACCAGACTGTTGGACCCGATTGTCTTCTCTACAGCCATTGTGTTTCCTTTCTCAAAAAAAGTTAGTGGATCAGAAGAAACCAACGTCGTGCACGTGCACTGTTCGATCAGGCTCTCAAACGGGACGAATCCCGTTGGGAGACCTGGCTAAGCCCTGCGAACACACCTGAGTGCCTTCTGGGTCGGGCGGCCGATCGGTCGGAGCAACTGCCGGCCCTCTGCTCTCCTCTACGGCGTGGCCGCCGCGAGCAGCAGGAACAGGGGGACGGCTACATCCCAGCCACGGAAAACCAACCGCCGGAGCGACCTCCATGTCGTCGCCCTTCAACGAGAGTATCGGTTGGTAACAGGACCCGGACCACACGCGTTTCCCTTGATGTGACCCCCGTGGAACCCTTGTGCCCTGCCAGCGAAACCCCGGCGCGGCGATGAGAGGATTCCCAGTGTGCGGCCTCTCTCCTTCCCAGCGCTGTCCGGCTTTCAGCCCATCGTTCCGGCAGGCGATCTATGGTCTTCGCTCCACCTGGAGACGTCGACCGCATTGTAGTCGCCACTTCCCGTGACAAGCGGCGGTTTCAGGTCTCCTGCCTGATACTCCCGGGTGATCTCGTGGAAGGTCCAGACTGAAATGACGTGACGAGGTCGAAGAGCCGGAGGGAGAGTTCGCGGATCACAAGACTTCGGCAGGCATGAGGTCGGCACTCGTCAATCCTTCGACCATCGCGTAACGCACCAGCCCCGCGATACTCTCGATACCCAGTTTCCTCATGATCCGGCTCCTATGCCATTCAATGGTTTTGGTGCTTAGACATAGGTCTTTGGCGGTCATTTTGGTGGACTTACCCTCGGCGATGAGCTGAAGCACTTCGCGTTCCCTGGCCGTCAGTTCGGTGTAGGCGGAGGTCGTCGCCCCGGTGGAACGGCCCAAGTATCCTTCGATCACCATGCGGCAAACCTGCGGGCTGAGATAGGTATGGTTGGCGACCACGTTGCGCACGGCGGCGACGAGCTCTTCGAAGGAACAGGTCTTCGGCAAGCATCCGGACGCCCCGGCGACCAGCATTTCCTGCACGGAACGCCGGTCCAGGGCGCCGGAAAAGGCGATCACCTTCATGGTCGGCCGTTCCCGAACGATCTGCCGGGTCGCCTCCACCCCGTTGAGGTTCGGCATCGTCACGTCCATGATGACCACATCCGGGATCAACTCCCGAGCCAGACGTACCGCCACACGACCATCCTGGGCTTCTCCGACGACCTCCATGTCCGCCTCCGTGCTCAGGCGGATGCTGATGGCCTCCCGCAAGAGCCTGTGATCGTCAGCAACAAGGATTCTGATCCCCATAATCGTGCCTCCACGCCGAACCGAGACCGCCACCCGACCCGCGGCCGTTGTCGGGTGGCGGCGGGCAAGAATCCCAGACCGCCCGGACCGCGTTGGGGCTTCCGGTCAGCCGAGAAAAGCCTTCAAGTATCTGTGAAACGTGAATGGATTCCAGTCCCCGATCCGGAGTCTGGGCAATTCGTACCAGCTATCGGCGCCCCTCAGGCTGACCGTGTCCGAGGAGACACGACAAGCGAGACGGAAGCCGCAGTCGTTCAGGATCCTCCCGGTGGCTGTCGTATAACTGCTCTCCTCTCCAAACGGATAGGCAAAGCATTCAATGCGATGTCCCAGAGCTTCCTCCAAGATCTGCTTGTTGTATTCGATCTCGTTCCTTTGCTCCGATTCGGAGAGCAGGGAGAGCTTCACGCAGTGATGCGTCTGTCCACCCACGGCGATCCGGCCGCCTTCCTCGAGCCTTCGGAGTTCCTGCACGCTCAGGGTCGCATGACGGTCACATTCTTCGCCTGGGCCACCGCAGCGTTCGAGAAGCGCCGCGATGATTTCGCTCTGATCCGCCGGCGTCTTGTCCGACAGAATCCCATAGAGGTCATCAAAGGCGCGAAACCGGTCCTGCTGACTGGCCAAGGACCAACAGTAGGATTCGCTCTCGGTCTCGAGAGCAAAGGGACCATGAGGATGGCCGGCGATGAGGAGGTCCTCCAGAACATCCCACCAGAATCGTGTCCTCTCGACCAGATTCACGGAGGGGACGAATACGGTGGCCGGGACTCCGAATCTCTCCAGCACTTCCTTGGCCGTGTACAGAACATCGGAATACCCCCCATCAAAGGTCACCGCCACCGTCTGGTCCGGCCAAGGCGTCCCGGTCTCCAGATGCTGCCTCAGTTCGTTCATGGAGATGACGTCGAAATTGGCCGCCAGGTACTCCATTTGCCTCTCGAAGTGGTGAGGTTGTACGGCGAGCCGCAGCGGGTCGTGTGAGAGCAGTGCCACACGGCGGTACTGAAGAATGACACAGTTCTTGACCGCGCAGTGTCCGGCCGGATCTCGTGTGCAGGTCAAACGCTCGGGCAGGAAGCTTGGCATCTCTTTGGTCCATCCAGGGTCAGGTCTATCCCACATCCATAAAAGGCATGACGACCTCCCTCACTGTGGCATCCGTGCACCCGAACTACCCGGTGTCCGTGATTCATTCGTGCGGAGGTCGCCACGCCTAGGACCTTATGGTTGTCTGTGTCATCGGCAAGACCCCTGGTGAGAGGGCAGAGGATAATCCCGGACTTAAGTTCACAAATGCCTGAATCTGCCATAGCGAAATCCTCGTGCACAACCAGCCTAATGCCGGTCTGCCCTGGCTTCTCCTGGGCCGAAGAGGATCGAATCTCGCTGTAGCGGCCGGAGGCGGCTATGCCCGACATGGCACCTGGATCGCGGGAGCCTACGTCGTCGCCCTCTGGTCCAGGCAACCGGCGAGTGCGGAGTCCCTCTGCACTTCATGGGGCTTGGGTAAGGTAATGAGGAGAATGTTCCCTTGTTGACTCTTGCTGTCGATGCGCAGGGTCCCGCCGTGCAACGTCACCAGTCTCTCCGCCACAAACAGGCCCAGCACCTGGTCTCCATGAGGATCCGCATGCCCGCCGAAGGAATCGAATCCATCCATGGCCTTGTAGATCTTGCGGATCGCACCGATGGCGTCGTCACTCTCGATTTCGACGGTGATCCCGGTTCCGGCATCGTGAGTTCGGATGCTGATACGGCTCTTCCCGGGAACCACATAGATCAGGCTGCGCAGGATGCAGGTCAACGCGTGCACGGTATGGTCCTCATTGGCGTGGACCGTCAGTTCCGTCTCGGGCACAAGGGCCGTCAGCGCCACGTCTTTCTCGTCGGCGGCCGGCCTCAGGGTGTCCACGATCTGCGGGATCAACAGCCCAAGGTCCAGATCGGTTCGCTCCAATCGTATGCCCTCCATTTCGATTTCCAGGATTCCACGAAAGTCCATGATGACGCGTAGGGCTTTACCGATATTGTTCTTCGCCAAGAGGGAATCCAACGTCTGTAGCAGCGTGATTGTCAATTCATGGTACCGCTTGCAGTGTAGTTCCAGGTTGGCAATCTCGGAGCAGAACTCATCGATGAGAAGAAGCCGCTCGGACAGGTCGCGGGCGATCCCCACGACCGCCACGTCATGGCCGTTGGCGTCCCTGATGATCGACCGGGAAAAGGAAACCGGGAACCTCCTGCCATCTTGTCGTTCATGATAGAATCCGACGGCAGAACCGCCTCCAGCGGTCTGGATTCCCAGGACACTCCCGGTCGGGGCACGCGGATGACCGCCGGTCCAGAGAATGCTGCTGTCCTTCCCCAGAATCTGCGTTCCCGTGTATCCATACATCCGACAGAAGGCACGATTGACGAATACGACCTTGCCCTGCATGTCGGTGATGTAGATGCAATCCTCCGCACTCATGATCGCGCCGGAGAGCAGCTCCAGTTCCTTCTTGGTCCGCCGGTATGCGACCGCATTTTCGACGGCGATGGCCAGGGCGTTGAGGTAGTCGCCATGGGCATCCTTTACCAGATAGTCATAGGCCCCGGCCTTCCAGGCCCTTACCGCTGTCTCCTCGCCCCCCGCTCCGGTCACCAGGATCACCGGAGCCTCCTTCACCAGATCCAGGATATCGAAGGCCGTGCCGTCTCCCAGCAAATAGTCGGAGACCGCAATGTCGAACGGTGCGGACCACCGTAACACATCGCGGGCCTCCGCCACGGAACCAACGATGGTGCAATCGTAGGAAAGCCCCGCATCCCTTACGAACTTCCTGAAGATCATCTGGTCGAGCCGATCGTCTTCCACCAGCAGAACCCGGTATCTCGGGTTCTGCGCGGCGCCCCGTTCATAGGGTGCAGGCGGTATCGGTTCTGACTGGAGCATCACTCACCTCCCTTCGCTGCCTGGGCAACGTAAAGAAAAAGGTACTGCCCTTGCCGACCTCGGACTCGACCCAGATCCGGCCGCCGTACATTTCCACGATCTTCTTGGTGATCGTGAGGCCGACACCGGTGCTTTCGTTGCTATCTCGAGGGGCGAGGGTCTGAAAGAGCTTGAAGATCCGTTCGAAGTGCTTCTCTTCGATGCCGGGGCCGTTGTCACAGACGCTGAACTTCCAGAAGCCCTCTTCTTCCACACAGCCCACGGCGATGTCTCCCTCGGGCTTATCCATGTACTTGATGGCGTTGCTCAAGAGGTTCTGGAAAACCTGCGTGATCCTCGTCGCATCCGCCTCGACCGTCGGCAGGCCGGACGCAACCCGAATGGAGATGTGCTCCGGGGCGCCGAGGTTTTCGATGATCTCCGGCACGATCCGGCCCAGATCGACGGGCGCCGCGCCTTGCTCGGTATGTCCGACACGGGAATACTGAAGGACACCGTCGATGAGGTTTTGCATGCGGTCCACCCGGCTGCCCAGCAATCTCAGGTTCTCCTTTCCCTGCTCATCGAGCTGGTCTTGATAGTCGGCCGAGAGCCAATCCGCCAGAGTTCGGATGGCCCTCAGAGGCGCCTTGAGGTCATGAGAGACGATGTGGGCGAAGTCCTGGAGTTCCTGGTTGATCTCCGACAGCTTCTGCAAAAGCTGTGTCTGTTGCTCCTCGGCTTTCTTACGCTCAATGACACCCGCCAAAACGGCGGCAGCGGCCTGGAGAAAATCCTCTTCTTCCTGGCGGCGGAGGTGCCCTTGCTTGACGTACGTGTTGATCACCCCAAGCACCCTACCGCCGGACAGGATCGGAACACAGTAATGACCGTGCGGATGAATGCCCTCGAACGTATTCTCGTGACGTTCATCCACGCAATCCACGAATTCCACTTCACCTGACAGGGCGGCTCTGCCGCACGTGCATCGGCCAAAGGGAACGCGGGCACACATAGTCAGCAGCGGTGCGCCCATCCCCCGCTGGGCCGTCATCACCAGGGCTTCTTGTTTGTCATCCGTGAGAAACATGGCGCCCTTGGACTCCAGCGCGAATCCGGCCGTGGACGTGATGTGGTCGATCGCTTGTTTCAGCATCTCTTCCATGGTGAGGTCTTCCAAGGAGAGGCCGAGCAGCCCGTTGAGAGTGGCTTGAATCTGGGAGTTCTGGCGGATGTGCTCCGCCGCCGCCCTACGCTCGGTGATGTCGGCGGCATACATGCGGACGAAGCGATCCGCGGCAAAGTAGCGGAATCGCTGCTCGTAGCTCCGCTCGCCGACGGTTATGTCACGGACGCCGATATCGGTTTGCCCCGCGCGGAATGGACCTGCCACCGTCGCCCAGTCCGCCAGCCAGGGATGTGCGGCCCCCCGCTCGGACAGGTCTGGGAAGAGACTCAATGCCGCCGGATTTGCATAGCGGACGTTGCCCTCCAGATCCAGCTCCAGGATCGGACTGGCATTTCGTTCGGGGAACGACGCCAGGTAGGCGAGTCGACGCTCCACCTTCTTGGCGTCGGTGACGTCCCGGACCGTGGCCTGGAGAAACACCCTTTCGCCCAATGCGACGCGGGTGAGCAGGACGGTGGTGGGAAAGACCTCTCCCTCGAGACGCCTGTGGTCCCATTCGAAGAAGTTGCTGCCCTCCTGCATCGCCTTCAAGATCATGGCCTTCGCCTTGTCGTCCGAGCGAGTTCCGTCCGGCTGGAACTCCGGGGAGACCTCCCCCGGCCCCTTGGTGACGAACTGGGCTTCGTCGCGCGCTTGGAACATCTTCACCGTGGTGGGATTGCCCGACGTGAATCGCCACGTGGGTGGCTCCAGGGTCATGATGGCGTCGCTGGACACCTCAAAGAGCACTCGAAACTTCTCCTCGCTCGCCTGTTGTTCTGCCTGCGCTTGCTCGCGACGCGTGATCTCGGACGCCAGCACGTTGTTGACAGCCAGCAACTCGGCTTGGGTCCGCTGCCGTTCCGCAATCTCCCGGTTAAGAGAGTCTATCGACGCGGTTGTGTCTCGTAGATTCGCGGCCATTTCTCGAAACGAGCCCGCGAGTTGGCCCATCTCGTCATCGGATGGGACCCCGATCACCACATTCAGATCCCCGCGACCGATAGCCACCGCGGCCATTCTCAACTGCTTCAGAGGTCTGGAAATGGAACGGGAAATGACCAGTCCGATCGCCGTCGACAACAACACGGCCGCGATCACCACACCCAGCACCGACGGGATGCTGGCCCGCAGCAGACGCTGCGCGAGACGACTGGCGGACTGTATCCTCTCGGCCGAGGCGTCCAGAGCATCATCCGATGCGTGTGCTCTTCGCTGGGCATAGTCCGTAAGACCCTTCTGATAAATGGTTTTCTGGTCCCAGTATTCCCTGCTGTCCAAGACGGCAACGGCCTCTTTCGCCCGGCCGGCATGCACCAGCTCCATGGACCGGTATTCCATCCCCACCAGGGCAAGATTGGCCTTGTCAATACTCGCGAAAAGCCCTCGGTCGTTCTCATCGCCGTCGCGGAGAGCTTCTTTGATGGCGGCATCCAATTTCGGCTCCGCGTCTTGGTACCGCTGCTGCCATTTAGGATCGTCGGTGAAGGCGAAGTTCCTTGCCGATTGCGTCAGAACCTCATCATAGTAGCGTATCAACTGCGCCAACGAATCCTGGCGCTCTGACCGAGCTGCCGCCGCTACGGCTTCTGGGATATCCTGGCGCAGCGGCTGGGCCATTCTGTGCAGTTGCAGCAAGGAAACGATCCCCACCGCCGTCACCAGCAAAACGACAGTGGTGAATCCCGCAACGAGTTCGTGTCGTATCTTCATTTGTGCTCTTTCACTCTCTTGGCGATACCTCTGCCGCGCCGCATGGCGCCCCTGCGGCCACGCACGCCCGTACCTCCGCCTCTTTCTTCTGGGGGAAGGTGAAGAAGAAGGTGCTCCCTTTGCCAACCTCGGACTCGACCCAGATCCGGCCGCCGTACATCTCGACGATCTTCTTGGCGATCGTCAGACCGACGCCGGTACTCTCCTGGGTATCGCGGGGCGCCAAGGTCTGAAAGAGCTTGAAGATGCGCTCAAAGTGCCTCTGTTCGATGCCGGGGCCATTGTCACAAACGCTGAACTTCCAGAAGCCCTCTTCTTCCACACAGCCCACGGCGATGTTTCCCTGCGGCTTGTCCATGTACTTGATCGCGTTGCTGAGGAGGTTCTGGAAGACCTGCGTAATCCTCGTCACGTCCGCCGCGACCGTCGGCAGGTCGGGCGCGATTTGAATCGAGATGTGCGCCGGAACGCCGAGATTCTCGATGATCTCGGGCACGAGTTGGGCGAGGTCGACGGGCCCCGTGCCTTGCTCCGTACGGCCGACGCGGGAGTACTGGAGGACACCGTCAATCAAGTTGCTCATGCGGCTCACGCGATTGACGAGGAGCGTGAGGTATTCTTTGCCTTGCTCGTCAAACTGGTCCAGGTAGTCCGTGGAAAGCCAGTCGACGATGACCCCGATCGCCCGAAGCGGGGACTTGAGGTCGTGGGAAATGACGTACGCAAACTCCTTGAGTTCCTGATTGTGCTCCTGCAATTGCCGGACCAATTGCGCCTGGCGTTGCTCGGCTTCCTTGCGCTCCGTGATGTCGGTATCAACCCCTCGGTATCCAGTAAGATTCCCTTGATCGTCTACCACGGGCATTCCGTTGGTCTCCAGGATGACGACATGGCCGTCCCTATGGACATTGGAGTTGATGAACCCATGGAAAGACTCTCGGCGGGCGAACGCCTCCAACGCCGCGGTCTCGAGACCCTCGCGTTCCTCCGGAAGGAAGAAATCGTAGAAGTGCTTCTTCCCCACGACATCTTGCGGCTGGTAACCGAGAATCCCTTCCACGATCGGGTTGGCATAGGTGTATAAGCCCTCCGCATCGACCTCCCAGATGAACTCGCCCGCCGATTCCGCCACCTGCCGAAAGCGCTCTTCACTACGCCGCAATTCCGCTTCCGCCTTCCGGCGCTCGGTGACGTCACGGGTAATGCCGTGAACCCCGACAATCTGCCCCTGACTCCAGAGCAGCCGGGTTCGCACCTCGCCGTCGAAGATGGTTCCATCCTTCTTCACCAAATGGAATTCCCACGGCTCCGGTTCGTTCAACTCTGCCTTTTGTGCCAGTGCCTTCTGGAGCAACTGGACGGCTCTCGCATAGCTTTCAGGCGTCAACAGCTCCTTCATGGTCAAGCGGGTGAACTCGTCTTGCGAATACCCGTGCAACGCGGCGACCGCGCGGTTACAGGAAGTGAATCTGCCCGTCAAATCCATGGTAAAAATGCCGTCCCTGGCATTCTCGAAGAGATCGCGGTACTTCGCTCGACTCTCGCGGAGCTCTTCCTCCGCCTTCTTGCGCTCGGTGATATCGCGGGCCACGCCGAGCACGACCGGCTCTCCCTTGATTCGCAGCGACAGCGTGGTCGCCTCTACGACGACCTGCGAGCCATCTTTGCGCGTTACCGTGAGTTCGTCCGGCCCGGTGGTGAATCCTGCTATGCTCTGTGTCACGAGGGACAAGATCTCGGGTTTCTCGGAGGACGGGAAGATGTCCAGATCGAAGAGAACGTGGTCGATGAACTCGTCCCGGCAGTAGCCGGTCAGCTGCTCGGCGGCCTTGTTCACGTCGATCACCCGGCCCTGCAAGTCGTGGAGATAGTACGCATCGGGAGCGTATTCAAACAGCGTCTTGAAGCGTTCCTCGGACCAGCGCAGCTCGTCTTCGATTCTCTGGCGTTCGGCGATCTCGCGATTCAGCTTGTCGATCGAGGTCGTGGTGGTCTCGAGATGCTCGGCCATCTGGTTGAAAGCGTGCGCGAGCCACCCCAGCTCATCATCGGATTTGACCGGGACCCGGTAGGAGAGATTGCCGTCGCCGAGGATGGCGGCGCCCTGGGCGAGGGCCTGGATGGGCGACGTGAAGCACTTCATGGCCGGGAACAGAACGACGGCCAGGGCGGCCAGCCCCAAGACGGAGAAGAGGGTGGCCGAGAGGACGATCCTTCGCGCCGCCTGGGAGATCTCCTCCGTGGAGAAGCCGAGCCAGAAGGACCACTTGGGGTTTCCCAGCCCGAAGGACGCGAGGAAGAGGCCGCAGTTCTTCCGTCGGTTCAAAATCACGCGGCCGGCGGCGGGGGCCGGCTCCGCCGCCTCCGGGAAACAGCGATAGGCGGACGATCCGATGAACGACGCCTGATTCGCCAGGTGGATCGTGCCGTCGCTCTCGACGACCCACCAGAACAGGAAATCCTTGCCCTGCGACAGACACATCAGGTTCTCGAACGGCCAGCTCGATTCCGCCCGCCGGCGCTCGATATCGCCCGTGAGGAGGGAACCGACCATCTTGTGCTCCTTGACGATCCGGCTCTCGGCCTCAGCGATCTGCCGGGCGGACGTGCCATAGGAGATCGCGGCGACGACGGCGACAAAGGACGTGAAGACGGCCAAATAGACCTTCCAAAACAACTTCACGGGTTGGTACCTCCGGGGGCGACCACGAGAAAAGACGTCAAGAGGTTGCCATGCTTGTTGCCGATGCCGGGGAAATGCCCCTGCTCACCCCAGGTGAAGCTGGTGATGAAGGGGCCGTTGCCATTCGCGGAGTTGATGAGGAACGACATCTTGTCTCTTTCCCCGTCGGGTATGACTCCCAGAACACCGCCACAGATGAAACCGAGGGCGAGAACCGGTCGCGTCCCAACCCTGATCCGGCCATTGACCTTGGCGCTGGTGGGCAGGTTGCCGATGCGGTTGAGCAGCGTCTCCCAGGTGCCGCTGCTGAGGCAGACCTCTTCGCCGGCTTTGATCCGTGTGCTGGTCATGACAGACTTGTCCTGCATTCGGTCATCTTTGGGCCAAGGATGGGAAAACAGAAGGTAGTCCTGACCGGTGGGCGATTTGTACCTTCGGTACAGCGGATGCAGCGTGAGCAGGTCGCGGATAACGCCCGGCGGGGCGCCTTGCTCGCGGAGTCGGCCGATCTCGTCATCGACCCATCCGTTGTATACCTCCAGAGCGGGCTTGCCGTCGATCTCCACAATGGCCTGTCCTTCGACTTTCGTGGCGCGGCCTGTGTGCTTTCCCGTGACATCGAACCCCCCCTCAAAGGTCCAGCCCAGAGGCAGGTCCGTATAGAGGACCGCCAGGCAAATGCCGCGCTCGTAGATATCGTTTCCCCCGAGCACGCCCATGACCGGGCCGCCCACGGTTCCCCCCAGGACAGGGATATTCTTGCCGACGGCCTGCTCGATGCCTTCCAGGACTTCCTCTTCAATTCCTATGGTGGAGTTGAGCAGGATGACTCTCGGCAGGTCCTCCGGGTTTCGGCCGGCGTTCTTGATGACATCCAAGACCGTGGCCTTGGCCATGTCCTGCGGCGTGCGAAACGCCGTGAGGTTCGCCGCGCCAACCCCAAACGTGATGGCGTTGGACGAGACGGTCATCAAGGCCACGCCGGTGGGCCCTTGAGCCGCTTCGTAGCCTCTCCGTGACACTGCCACATACCCTCGGTCAGTCATGATGCCGCGGGAATCGGAGGTTCCGCCGAAGATCTTCGTATTCGGGCCGAGGGCCGACCTCACGACCCGAAGCACACATTGGAGGTCGCTCCCCGATGTCACGTAGAGAACGGCGAAATCGGGGGTCTTTTGGGTGGCGTCCCGGAGGGCCATGGCGAGTGCTTCTTGGGCCGCCTCCTGGGGATCGTCATGGAGGCCGGACCCCGTCCCGACTTCGGTGCCGGCCACCTGGACGGGCAGCTCCGCCTGGGCCGCCACCGGGAGCGGAGACAACTGCAACTCCCGGTGGGCGGGTCTCGTCAAGATAAGAAACAAGGCTGCCGCCGGGATCACTATGACGCACACGATAAGCCTTCTCGATCGCATCGTTGTACTCCCTGCGTTAGAAACGATAGGTGAAAGTCAAGCCGCCCCAGAACCCGCTCTTCGGATTGATGGAGTCCTTCATCGAGAGCTGATAGTTGAGCGCAGGAGTGATGATGACTTTGCCGGCGGCGAGGTCCGTGCTCGTGCCGAAGGTCATGTGGGACCAGCCGTGGCCCGCGCCGCCGAAGCCATCGTTGTAGGTGAGGTCGCTGTAGAGTTTGAAGAACTGTGGGTGGTCCTGGGTCCCCGAATTGGGCACGGCCAGGTTGTACGTCAGGCCGAAAACGTGGATGAAGCCGCCGATCCCGCCCACCAGGGACTCATGCTCGGTCGGCCAGAGTCGGCCGAGGTAGTAGCTGGGCACCGGCGCGCCGTCCCCGAGCAGTTTCGGCCAGGAGAGACTTAGGCCGGCTTCCTGGGCATCCGCCCTTTGCGAGGGGACCCTGGGCTTCCCATAATAGAAGTAGTCGAGCGTGCCGTGGATGGCCCAGCGGGTCTCCGGCAGGAAGTCCCGCGTGTAGAACAGGGCGCCATCCAGCTCATCGCGTTGGCCCAAGCCGCCATCGATGGCATAGGCGCCGATCACTTTGGCACCGAAGCCCGTATCACCCAGGCCCATGGTGGCCACGGGGAAGAAGACGGGACGACCGTCCATCAGGTCGAATCCATGCCAAATGTGCTTGCTCTGCACGGTGCCGCTGACTTGCACCGACAGGTTCTTCTGCACGGCACGGCCGATGTCCTGCAGGTCGAATCCATGAGAAGGAACGAAGGGATGAACGGTCCCGTCCGAGGGCGGTTCGGGGTTCGCCAAGGGGGAACCATACGTTGGGGGATTCGGCGTCACCTGGTGGGTTACACGGTCCTCCTGGCCGAAACAGGCCCAGGCGGAACACGCCAGGAAGATCGCGGCACAGAACTGGGTTGCGGGGTTCATGGATGGTCTCCTCCCTAGGATGTGCAATGGCTCTCTGTTTTACACGCGGGCCGGCTCCAGCTTCTCCGTCGGCCGAGCGGCGGCCAAGTACGAGGTGATCGCCATCATGCTCTCCCGAAACTCGCTGTAGCTGGAGCACTTGATGATGTACGCGACGACACCGAGTTCGAAGCTCCTGGCCCTGTCCTGCTGATCAGGGGACGTAGTGACCACCACCACCAGGATGTCCTTCAGAGCCTCGTCGGCTCTGAGAGCTTCCAGGAACTCAAGGCCGTTCATCTTCGGCATGTTCAGGTCCAGAAGAATGACACAGGGCGTTTCGTGATCCGGACACCTCAAATACGCCAAGGCCGCCTCTCCGTCGCCCGCGTACGCGATCTCGTTGGCTACCTTCAGATCCTTGAGCACACGCTGGACAGCCATCACGTCCACGCTGTCGTCCTCCACCAGCAGAATCGGTTTCAAATTCAGCATCATGGATCCCCCGTTCATCGTCCCATCGCGTTGGCAGCAACCACAAAGGGGTGGGATGGTGCCGGTCACTGCACTATAAGAGATGCCGACGCTCAGTTGTCGTCAAGCGACCGAACACCATCCCCGGCCTCGTATAGCCCTGTTAGATACTCCCCATCCCTGGGTCCGAGCCCCTATCGGTCCTGCCGGACGCCTCAGGTCCAACTGGCTGGACTCAAGCCGCCGGCTCCGTCACCAACCATCGCCTGTGGTGTGTGGCCCCGTCATTGCCTTTCGCGGCATCGTCTCGGATTCGACCGCGAAGATACAGGCACAGGGGATGTCGGCCCGGTCCCACTTCGCGATTACGCGGCAATTCCGGGTAGTGCGCCAGGTTTTCCCGTGCCGCTTCCGGCCCCTGATCCGATTTGTGCCAGGAATACCCTTGACTCATGTCACGCGCGGAGTAAAATCACGCATGGCTCATGGGAGACGTAATGTGTAGTGGTAACCAGATGCCGGTAGTGTTGTAGCGATCTGATTGAGTCCCAGGAAGGGACAAGGAGGCGAATCGGGCGCTGTGGATTCTGCGCCAGAATACTTCTACCATAGTCCATCTGCACCATCTGTTCAGCAGGGCGTTTTGGGGCCTTCCGCGCTATGCTTGTCATCTTTGGAGATTTCACACCATTGTCTGGCATGCCGAAGGAGAAGCAACGATGCAGAACGGTGCCACGGACAAGGGGATGCCGGTCGAAGGAGTTGAGCCGCTTCGCTCACGCGAGGCGAGACCGGAGCGTGTGAGCGATCCTCCCGCCAGCCACCCCGCCGCGCAGCGGCGCGACGCGGCGGATGCCCAGACGGACATGGGTTGGACGCCACGCGAATGGGAGAGGGTCTTTGATGTCGCCGGCGATGCGATTTTTCTGACGGATCGGGAGTTCAGGATTGCCCGGGCCAACCGTGCCACGTCGCAGCTCTTGGGCAAACCGCTCGGCGAGATCATAGAGAAGACCTGCTCGCAGGCGATTCATGGGACAGATCAGCCGCCGGAAACCTGTCCGCTCGCCCAGGTGCACCACACAAAGACCCATGTCCAGGGCGAGATTTACGTAAGCCAGCGGGCCGTCTGGCTCGAAGTTTCGGTGGATCCGCTGTTGGATGAGAACGGCGATGTGACCGGCGTCCTTCACATCTTGAGGGACGTCACGGACGCCAAGAAGACGAAAGAGGCGATGCGCGAGAGCGAAGAGAAATACAGAAGCCTCTTCGAGAACGCGCGGGAAGCCATCGTCCTGACGGACCTCAACGGGACAATTACCACCGTGAACCGACTGGTGGAGGATTACGGCTTCCAGAGGGAGGAATTGATCGGCCAAAGGCTGTTCGCTTTCGTCGCCAAGGACCACCGGGCCCAAGCGTTTGCCGATTTTGGGGTCCTGCTCACCGGCCGGCCGGTGAAAGGCGAGATGGATGTCCTCACCCCCAAGGGAGTCATCTCCGTCGAATATCGAGACAACCCGATCGTCCGAGGGGACCAGATCGTCGGTGTTCAGGCCATTTTGACGGACGTAACGAGACGCAAACAGATAGAGCAACAATTGCGAGAAGAGAAAGACAGAGCCCAGAAATACCTCGATATCGCCGGGGTCATGCTGGTCGTGATAGACACCGAGGAGAGGGTGGGCCTGATCAATAGGAAGGGCTGCGAGATCCTGGGATACCCGGAACAGGAACTGCTCGGCAAGAATTGGTTCGACCATTTTCTGCCCCTGCGCGTCCGAGAGCGCACCCGAGCGATATTTGCCGGCTTGATGGCCGGTCGAGCCGACGAGAACGAATATGCCGAGGGACCTGTCCTCACCCAAGACGGCCGGGAGCGCATCATTGGCTGGCACAACGTGATCCTGCAGGATGAAACCGGGCGGATCATTGCCACGTTGAGTTCCGGCGAGGACATCACCGACCGCAAGCACGCGGACGAGCTCATCCGGACGCTGGCAGCCACGGCCATGGAATTGGTGGAACTGCCGGCGGAGGCTGACTTGTTCGAGTTTATCGGCGAGAAGGTCCTGGCCCTGATCGGGGAAGGGATCGTCTCGGTCCATTCCATCGACGGGGACACGATGATCGTCCGTCACCTTGCCGGGGCCAAAACCGTCACGCTCAGACTGGCGCAGAGCCTGTTGGGACGGGCCGTCGTGGGCATGCCGGTGAAGGGGGTGCACGACGTAGCCAGAACCAGCCTGCTGACCGGTAAACTGGCGAAGGTCGAGGGCGGGCTATACGAGCTCTTCTTCCATACCGTTCCCCGACCGGTCTGCTGGACGTTGGAAAAGGCTGTGGGCCTCAAGGAATGTTACTCCATCGGCCTGCGGCGGCCGAACCGGCTGTTCGGGAATGTCACGATTCTGACTCAGAAGAGGACACGCCTGAACGTCGAGGTGATCGAGGCCTTTGTGAATCAGGCTTCGATTGCTCTGGAGCGGAGGGAGGCCCAACGGAGACTCCGCGACAGCGAAGAGAACTATCGGGAGCTTTTTGAGAGTGCCAGAGAAGCCATCGTCACCTTCAACCTGGATGGGATCATCACTGACGCCAACAGGTTCGTCGAGGAATACGGGTATCGTAAGACGGATTTGATCGGGAGAAACTATCTGGATTTCGTGGCCGAGCCTTATCGGGAGAAGGCCCTCGAGGATCTGGAGCCGCTGCGCCGGGGAACGCCGATGGAAGGCGAGTTCGAAGTGCTGACGCCGAAGGGACAGGTCACGGTGTTCTACCGAGACTGTCCCATCACCCGCGGCGGCCGGGTGATCGGCGTGCAGTCCCTGCTGACGGACGTCACCGAGCGCCGGCGTGCGGAGGAGGCTCTGCGCGAGAGTGAAGAACGTTATCGGCTCCTGGCCAACAATGCCTCGGACGTGATCTGGACGATGGATCTGAACTATCGCTTGACCTATTGCAGTCCGTCCATCGTGCGTGCCTCGGGCTATACGCCGGAAGAGGTGCTGGCCAAAAGCCCTGCGGAGACTCTGACGCCGGCTTCTTGTGAGTTGGTCATGGGAATCCTGGCGACGGAGATGGAAAGGAAGGGCCTGGGCGATCCGCTGCGCTCGAGAATGGTCGAGGTTGAGGAGATTCGGAAAGACGGAACTACCCATTGGGTCGAAGTCAAAGCGGGCTTTTTGCGCGATGCGCAGGGCCAGGCGGTCGGAGTCATCGGCGTCACACGTGACATCAGCGAGCGCAGGAAACTGGAACACGAGATCGTGGTACGGGAACAGCGCCTGAACTCGTTTTTCACCGGCGCCACGGCCGGGCTGGCGCTGTTGGACAAGGACCTGCGCTATGTTCAAATCAACGACACCTTGGCGGAAATGAACGGGGTGCCTGCCGAAGACCACCTGGGTAAGACGGTCCGGGAGGTCGTGCCCCACATCGCACCAATAACCGAGCCCTTCATCCAGAAGGTGCTCACCACCGGCGAGTCAGTCTTGAACGTGGAAGTCACCGGGCAAACGCTGAGCCATCCAGGCATCCAGCGACATTGGGTGGAGTCGTTCTTCCCCATCGCCGGCGCGAATGGGACCCCCGAAGCCGTCGGCGCCATCGTGGTGGAAATCACTGAGCGTAAACGCGCCGAACAGCAGCTTCTGGATTACCAGAACAGACTCCGAGAGCTTGCGGCGAGATTGACGCTGGCCGAGGAACAGGAAAGGCGACGGATTGCCGTGGGAGTCCATGACCAGATCGGCCAACGCCTGGCCTTGGCGAAACTCGCGCTGCAGTCGTTGAACGCCTCGACCTCAGATCCGAGCACGCACCGGCCTCTGGAAGACGCCTGCAAGGAGATCGACCAGGTCATCGAAGACGCCCATTCGCTGACGTTCGAGCTCAGTAATCCCGTCCTCTACGAGGCCGGGTTTGCCGGGGCGGTGGAGTCCTGGCTGATGCATCAGATTCGTGGTAGGCACGGGCTCCAGTACACGTTCGAGTCCGACGACGGCGTTGCCACGCTGGACAGGGACATAGGAATTGCCCTGTTTCAAATCGTACGGGAGCTCCTGGCCAACGTGGTCAAACATGCGAAGGCCCAGCGTCTGGACGTGTGTATCCGGAGAGCCGGCGACAAGGCGCAGATCACCGTGCAAGATGACGGTATCGGCTTCGAGCCTTCGCAGGTCAGCATGCCTGGCTCCAGAGTGGGCGGCTATGGCCTTTTCAGTGTACGGGAGAGGCTGGAATACCTGGGCGGAAGCCTCACCATTGACTCGGCCCCCAGCGAAGGAACCCGTGTCTTCATCGCCGTGCCCGTGCCATCGTGGCGAAAACCAAACGGGAAGGAGGTGCCCTCATGAAGATCCTGATCGCGGATGATCATGCCATCATGCGACAAGGGCTGCGGTCGCTCATCGAAGGTCAGAATGGCATGCAGGTGATTGGCGAGGCGGACAACGGCCAAGCGGCCGTGCGCCTCGCGGCTGAGCTTTTGCCCGACGTGGTCATCATGGATGTGACCATGCCCGAACTCAATGGCGTGGAGGCCACGCGGCAAATCATCCAAAAGAACCCCAACGTCAAGGTGATCGTCCTGTCCATGCACCCGGACCGACATATCGTGAGAGAGTCCCTCAAAGCGGGCGCTCTGGCCTACGTGCTCAAATCCTGTCTATTCGATGAATTGCGGAGGGCTCTGGAGGTCGCCGGCGCAGGCGGCCATTACCTGAGCCCGCGAATCACGGATGTCATGATCGAAGACTACGTGCGAGGCTCCCTGGAGCCGAATGCTTCTGGTCTCGACGACCTTACCGGCCCTGAGCGTCAGGTCCTCCAGCTTTTGGCCGAGGGATTGACGGTCAAACAGATCGCCAAGCAACTGCACATGAGTCCCAAGACCGTGGATGCCAGGCGTCGGAATATCATGAACAAGGTCGGCGTTTCCAGTGTGGCCGAGTTGGTCAAATATGCGATTCGAGCGGGACTGACCTCTCTCGATTTCTGATCGAAAAGCCTTTCCCGGAAAGGGACGCCGATGGAGACACTCTGGAGACAGGCCTCGCCGGACCCGACGTGGGCCATCAGGCGTAGATCTCAAACTCCCAGAGGGAGTACCCGAAGGTCGTGCCGCGCTGGGTGCCCAAGAGCCGCACGTAGCGGCCCGAGGCGGGGGAACTGAGCGTGAGGTCATCTAGGCCGCCGTCGCCGGTGGCCGTGCTGTAGACGTCCGACCAACGGGAGGCATCGCTGGAGACCTGGAGCTGGTAGCCGCGCCCGTAGGCCGCCTCCCAGCGCAGCACCACTTGCCGGATCGTGTAGACCGAGCCCAGGTCCACGTAGAGCCACTGGCTGTCCGAGTACTGGCTCGACCAGCGGGTGCTCGCCTGGCCGTCCGTCACGTTCGCCGCCGGCAGACCCGTGTAGCTCGTCGAGGCAACGGCCGGTTTGGTCAACGCCAGGTTCGCCACCGGGGCCCCGTAGACCTCCAGCTCATAGAGGGAGTACCCAAAGGTCGTCGCCCGCTGGGTGCCCAAGAGCCGCAGATACCGGCCCGAGGCCGGCGTGCTCAAGGTAATGTCATCGACGCCGCCAGCGCCGGTGGTCGTGCGGTAGACCTCCGACCAACTGGAGGCATCACTCGAGACCTGGAGCTGATAGCCGCGCCCGTACGCCGCTTCCCACCGCAGCACCACTTGCTGGATCGTGTAGACCGAGCCCAGGTCCACCGAGAGCCACTGGCTGTCCGAGTACTGGCTCGACCAGCGGGTGCCGGCATTGCCGTCCGTCACGTTGGCCGCCGGAAAACCGCTGTAACTCGTCGAGGCGGTCGCCGCCTTATGGAAGGCCACGTTCGCCGCCGGGGCCCCATAGATCTCCAGCTCATAGAGGGAGTACCCGAAGGTCGTCGCCCGCTGGGTGCCCCAGAGCCGCAGATAGCGGCCCAAAGCCGGCGTGCTCAAGGTAATGTCATCGACGCCGCCAGCGCCGGTGGTCGTGCGGTACACCTCCGACCAACTGGAGGCATCACTCGAGACCTGGAGCTGGTAGCCTCTCCCGTACGCCGTCTCCCAGCGCAGCACCACGCGGCTGATCGTCGCGATCGAGCCCAGGTCCACATAGAGCCACTGGCTGTCCGAGAACTGGCTCGACCAGCGGCTGCTGGCGTTGCCGTCCGTCGCGTTCGCCGCCGGGAAACCCGTATAGCTGGTCGAGGCGACGGTAGGC
>Ga0315280_10001359_pt1 | contig 42364 bp, 30 predicted proteins | sample YL17G06_40_MG_FD_203697 | JGI IMG/M metagenome (GOLD analysis project Ga0315280, IMG submission 203697) | Sediment microbial communities from Yellowstone Lake, YNP, Wyoming, USA - YL17G06_40 | ecosystem: Environmental > Aquatic > Freshwater > Lake > Sediment | place: USA: Wyoming | collected...
GCTTGGTTCTCTTCAATGATAGAAATTTGATTTTCTCTCCCACCTTTGGGCAAGAGAAAAAAAATACCAACAGCCAGAAGAACAAAAGCAAAAAGAAAAAGGGCGAGAGAAAATTTGTCTTCTCTTAAAAAATCTTTGATTTTTTCAGTGGAAACTGCCCCAGCAAAAGAAGAATTTTTCGATCTTGCCATCTTTTAATTCGTAACGATATTAACTAGGCGGTTAGGAACAACAATAACATTCTTAATCTTTTTACCCTCAATATGTTTTTGCACTCTATCAGAGGTGAGTGCTAATTCCCTGATTTTAGCTTCAGATTCTCCTACCAAGACTTGAATTTTGTCCCTAAGTTTCCCATTAACCTGGACTACAACCACGACCTCTTCCTCTACCAAACTCTTCGGATCATACTTGGGCCAAGGTTGAGTCGTAACTGAATATTTCCCGCCAAGTTTTTGCCAGAGCTCCTCGGACAGGTGTGGAGCAAATGGAGCAAGGAGTAAGATAAAATGTTTTAAAACTTGCGGCGAAAGCTTCTCTTTTTCCTTTGCAACCTCATTTACAAATTCCATCATGGCGGCGATGGCAGTATTAAAACGCATATTTTCAATATCTTCTTCAACTTTTTTAGTCAACCGATGGACCAGGGGGACAAATCTACCGTCAGTTCCCTGTGAATCCTTCTTAGCAATCTCACAACTCAAGCGCCAAACCCTACCTAAAAATCGCCAAACTCCATCAACACTTGCGGGGTCCCAGGCAATCATCTGGTCAAAAGGACCCATGAAAAGCTCATACATACGAAGAGTATCTGCTCCGTATTTATCAATGATTTCATCAGGCGAGATGACATTACCCCGTGATTTGGACATCTTTATTCCTCCCTCACCCAAAACAATACCCACGTTTCTTAACTTTTGGAATGGCTCTTTAGTTGAAACCACTCCCAAATCAAAAAGAAATTTGTGCCAAAAGCGGGCATATAAAAGATGCAAAACTGCATGTTCTGCCCCACCAACATACCAATCGACTGGCAGCCAGTATTTTTCTTTTTCCTTTCCAATTGGCTCTTTACCGTTTTTTGGATCAGCAAAACGAAGATAGTACCAGCAGGAACCAGCCCACTGTGGCATAGTATTGGTTTCTCTTTTTCCAGGCCCACCACATTTTGGGCACTTGGTGTTGACAAAGTCTGGTATGACAGCCAATGGAGATTCGCCGGTTCCTGTCGGTTTATAACTTTTAACTTCAGGAAGCAAAAGTGGCAAATTTTTCTCATCAACAGGCTGGGGTCCACACTTTTGGCAATGGACAATTGGTATTGGCTCTCCCCAGTACCTTTGGCGGGAAAAAAGCCAATCTCGTAGTTTATAACTGATCGCTTTCTTACCAAAATAATACTTTGTGAGATATTTTGTTATCTTTTGTATAGCTAACCTAGAATCTAAACCGTCAAATTGTCCCGAGTTGACCAATTTGCCCTCTCCAATAAAGGCTTCTCTTTTTACATCTCCCCCGCTTATTACCTCAATAATTGGTAAATTGTTCCTCTTGGCAAATTCATAATCCCGCACGTCATGGGCTGGAACAGCCATAATTGCGCCTGTTCCATAACCCCAAAGAACATAATCAGCAACCCAAATTGGGATCTTATTATTGTTAATCGGGTTTATAGTATAAGCCCCTGTAAATACTCCTGACTTGTCTTTACTTTCCGTTCTTTGGATATCACTTTTGGCAAGAGCAACTTCTATATACTTTTGAACTTCTTTTTGTTTCTCCCTAGTTGTGATTTTTTCTACAAGCTCATGCTCTGGCGCCAAGACTATAAAAGTTGCACCAAACAAAGTATCTGGCCGGGTGGTGAAAACCTTAATTTTCAAATCAGAATTGGCAACTTTAAATTCAATTTCTGCTCCTTCTGATCGGCCTATCCAATTTCTTTGCATTGTTTTTATCGCCTCAGGCCAATCCAAATCATCCAAATCAGAAAGCAATCTGTCAGCGTACGCTGTAATTTTTAAAACCCACTGGCGAAGTTTTTTCTTTCCAACAAAATGACCGCATCGTTCACAGCGGTTATTGACAACCTCCTCATTGGCCAAACCAGTCTTGCAAGAAGGACACCAGTTAATCGGAGCCTCTGCTTGATAAGCCAAACCTCTTTTGAACATTTGCAAAAAGATCCATTGAGTCCATTTATAATAATCTGGATCTGTCGTGGAAAATTCTCTTGCCCAATTGTAGGAAAAGCCAGCTCGCTTCATTTGCTGTCTGATCTTTGTGATGTTATTCCTCGTTGAAATCTTAGGATGGATTCCAGTTTTAATGGCATAATTCTCAGCTGGTAGACCAAAAGCGTCCCAACCCATTGGATGGAGGACATTGTAGCCTTTCATCCTTAAATATCTTGAGATTACATCGGTTGCAGTATAGCCTTTAAAGTGACCAACGTGAAGACCATCACCTGAGGGATAAGGGAAAAAATCTAAACAGTAAAATTTCTTCTTTGTAGATTTATCTTCTGCGAGATAGAGCTTGTCTTTCTCCCACCTTACCTGCCACTTAGGTTCAATTGATTTTGGATCGTAGTCTACCATTTTCGTTGTTGGAAAAAGTATATCTTGGGAGAAAATATTATTCAAGTAACAAAGGAGAAAATAAACTATCCAAAGATCTGAAAAGTTTACCCTGAGCTTGCCGAAGGGTGGACCTGAGGGGATTTGAACCCCTGACCTCTACGATGCCATCGTAGCGCTCTAACCAACTGAGCTACAGGCCCTTTGGTGGACCCGAGCAGATTTGGACTGCTGACTCTCCATTGCGCCCGCCCAATTTGTGGAGCTAGCCGGACTCGAACCGGCAACCTTACCTATGCGAAAGGTACGCTCTGCCAGTTGAGCTATAGCCCCAAAATTTTGGCGGACTACCACTGAACTACGGGCCCTTTGCGCTTGAGGATAATTCTAACAAAGAAAAACTAGTTTGGCAAACTCACTTAAGAAGGGAGAGAGGATTTTGGGCAACCCCATTTTTCCTAATTTCCAAATGTAAATGCACGCCTGTTGACCTACCAGTCGAACCCATCATTCCAATAGTTTGACCTCGAGAAACATACTGACCAACTGAAACGGCAGTTGAAGAAAGATGGGCATAAAGAGTAGTGAACCCGTTGCCATGATCAATAATAATCCGGCGTCCATAACCTGAGCTATCTGGCCAGCCAGCAACAATTACTTTGCCTGAATCTGCTGCTCTAATTGCCCCTCCGGCAGTATTGGAAATATCAATTGCCGGGTGATACCAAGAGAAATATTGGGCAAGTTGCCCAAAAGCAGGCCAAAGGAACTGTCCAACAGCAGAAATCGGCCCTTGGGGAATATTGACTTTAGCCAAATATTGGGTTGGTGGTGGTTTTGGTTTTTGCGGTGGTGCTCCATCAGGCACAATCAAAATCTGGCCGACCTTCAAAGCAAAATCATCTCCAACTTCGTTGAAAGGAAAATCCAAGATTGCCTGAGCTTCAGCTTGATATTTTTTGGCAACAGAATAAATTGTATCGCCTGAGCCAACAGTGTGAGCAACACCAGAAACGGGTAATATCTTAAGTGTGTCACCTGGACGAATATCATCAACGTCAGACATATCATTGGCCCACTTAACTGTCTCAACAGAGATACCAAATTTTTCAGCAATCCCAGAGACTGTATCCCCACCCAAGACTTCATATTCAATAATTTTATCCCTGGGTTTTTCCGAAATAATTGTGATTGGTGTTTGAAAGGAGGCAATGACTTGGTTTTGCTCTTCCAAACCTAGGTTAGTTTCTTCACCGATCGCAAAAAGAGATGTACCTTTAATAAAACCAGCAGAAACCAAGACGGTCAAGGCAAGAATGAGGAAAGAGGCATGGGTAAAGGGACGGTGCAACATTCCCCTTTTCCAAAGGAGCCATTCAACAATCAAATTTTTTAAGGATTCAAAATGGAGACACAGAGTCTTGGTTTTTTTGGCAAGATATTTTGCCAAAAAAACCAAAAAGGAGAAAAATTCACCCCTTTTGTTGCTAAAGATTGTGGCCACCTCTCCAAAAAGAGGACCCTCAATAATCTTTAAAGCTCATCAAGGGTCACTTTGCCAAAAGGATAGCATACCCTGTCAAGCATTTCAAATTTAAAACCTAAAGATCTTTTTCTGTCGGGCTAAACACGATAGAGGATTTAGAGGCTTTTGTTAAGCGTCTCAAGGAACTCCTTGTTCTCCTTGGTCTTTTGCAATCTCTCCAAAATTACTTCGGTTCGCTCATCAGGGGAAAGGATTGATACCATCCTCCGTAAGGTAACAATCTTGTCAAAAATCTTGGGGTCATAAAGTAATTCTTCCTGTCTTGTTCCTGACCGCTCCAAGTCAATAGCCGGAAAGATTCTTTTCTCTGCCAATTTCCTCTCAAGATGAATTTCTAGGTTGCCAGTTCCTTTAAACTCCTCATAGATAACATCATCCATCCTTGAACCGGTCTCAATAAGACAAGTGCCAATAATGGTTAAGGATCCGCCTTCCTCACAGTTTCTGGCTGCTCCCAAAAAACGCTTAGCCGGATATAAAGAGGCAGGATCGATTCCGCCGGTTAAAGTTCTACCTGAAGGTGGAACTGATAGATTGTAGGCGCGTGTTAACCTGGTTATTGAATCCAGCAAAATTACCACATCTTTTTTCTGTTCAACAAGTCTTTTTGCTCGCTCAAGAGCAACCTCTGCTGCCCTAGTTTGATCCTCAGGCGGTTCATCGAAATTTGAAGCAATGACTTCTCCTTTGACCGATCTTGCAATATCAGTCACTTCCTCCGGTCTTTCCCCCACTAAAACTGCCATGAGGTGGATTTCAGAGTGATTGGTAGTAATACCGTTGGCAATCTCTTTTAAAATCGTTGTCTTCCCCGCCTTGGGAGGAGAGACGACAAGACCTCTCTGTCCTCTGCCAATCGGTGCAAAAATATCAATTATCCTGGTAGCAAGAGGGGTTTTACCAGTTTCTAATTTAAGTTGCTGATTGGGATAGAGGGCAGTTAAATCCTCAAATCTTGGCCGGGGTCCAACCTTTTCTGCATCAACTCCATTGATTTCAACAACCTTTAGAATTCCAAAGTATCTTTCATTTTCTTTGGGGGGTCTTCCCAGACCAGAAACAAAGTCACCCGGTCGCAGAGAGAAACGTCTTATTTGAGAGGCAGAGATATAAACATCATTATCAGAGGGTGTAAATTTTGGTCTAAGGAATCCATGACCCTCACCTGCAATCTCTAAAAAGCCTGAAACTTCCTGAGTGGGAACATCCCCAACAATTGGCTGGGGTTCGTATTGTTCTCTTGAATAGACGCCGCCAGGAATCGGTGCCGGTGAAGAAATCACTTCGGGAATTTCTTCCGAGTGTACTTCTTCTTGCACTTGGGAATCGTCTTTATTTGTCTTGTTGCTTCTCTTAACCATAAAGTTTTAAGAACTTGCTTCGTAGAACCTTGCCAGCCAGATAGGAAAATCTCCTTTTTGCATGGGGATTTTTGGTTTAAGACTTTGAAAGAAGTTCCAAGTCTTTTTAGTATCTTGATTATAGAAACAAGGATTAACCCTTGTCAAGTAAGTTAAATTCCTTTGAGCTTTGGACAACCCTTTAGTGGGGACCCAAGCCTGCCCTACTTGAGTCCCCAGGTATAAGTTCCCACTAAAAGGCCAAAGCGCAAAAATCAGTTTTAGGCAGAGTCACTTTTGGCCTTTTTTCTTTCCTCTAAAATTCCAATCCAAGCAACACTCTCACCAGGTGTTGGTAATTTTTCTTGAGTTGCTCTATTACCAACCCTTATCCCAAAAGCTCTTAAACCAAAACCGGCCGGAACTCCACCAAAAAGCGAGGCCAAAGCCAACGCTGAAGCCCCTGTCTTGGGAAGCTCTTTTGGAGCCTGTACTCCAGCTACCTGCTGTGTGATATTAACAGTCTGAGTCTGAGACTGAGTTTGTGTCTGGCTCTGACCGCAACTAACACAGGGTGTAGGAGTTGGACTTGGAGTTGGTGTCGGTGTCACAGTCGGCGTTGGAGTTGGTGTTGGACTCGGTTGTTCAAAGATTGCTTCAACGGTAAGCTGTAAAGTCTGACCTGGTCCTCCAACATCACCAACATTAGTACCACTGGTGGCAATCTCATCAGAGCACAGAACAAACTGCCTTGTAGGATCAGTCAATTTACAAGACCCGTTTGCCTTCTCAGAATTTAATAAGTATCTGAGTTTGGCAGACACAGGTAGTGTAAAGACTGTGGTGTCGGTAATCTTATCAGCATTATCAGCCCAGACTTCAGCCGTCACCGTTTGAGTGGTTGAAGCATCAGTTGGGAAGATAAGCTTAACAATTGTATTTCTTGCCATTGTACCCCAAACACCATTGTTGACATAAACTCTCAAACCAACCTCCTGACCTGGGTTAGCGGGTGTATTATCACCCCAGGGTCCTGGTTGAGTAATAACTGTAGTGCCAGTCAGGGTATTTGCCCTTTCTCCTGGAACGACGAAATTAAACTCTGGTCGGTTGGAAAGCTTAGTTGTTACCGTATTTGAGTTGACAGGACTTGTAACCTCAGTACTTGTTACTTGGGCAACGTTGGAAAGTGAAACTTGAGAGTCAGTTGATAAGTCTCCCATCTTTAGTTCAAAGGTGAACTGAACAACATCATCCCCTGTGGTTCCTGCTGGCAATTCTGCCAACATGAATTTAACATTGGTGACTGATGGATCAGGCGCACCTCTTGTTCCAGCTGATGGGTCTTGCCAGGTTGCCCCATTATCTCTTGAGACCTGAGCTGTAATTCCTGCTACACCAGTTGTTGCTGAATCAACACGGTAAAAACCGTAGCGGGTTCCTCCCACTTGGGGGATTTGGTCCATTACAACCACGTTAGTGGCATCTTCTGAACCAGAATTACCCAAGAAAAAGTTGTAAGTAACAACATCACCAGGAACAGCAAAATTGCTCTCGTGAGAAAGAAAATCTCCACCGTCATAATCAGGATGAGTATTGTTAGTAGCAGTCATCTCAAGCTCAAGATTTGGTACACCTGATGCCCGAATTATAACTGCCGGTATCGCCAACCCTGTTAAAGTCAAGGTGGCTCCTAAAATTATCCCCAATCCTGATTTGGCAAATTTCAAAATTACTTTAGTCATTCTTCTTTCTCACCTCCTTTCAAGAGTCATCCTCTTGATCTTCCAAAATATTTACAAACATTCTTGCAGCAATTCCAATCAAACCAAGGAAGAAGATTATGCCGAATATGGGTAATAACCAATTTGCAAATATGATCTGATCGTCTTTCGCAGATTGAACGGGCGTTGCTTGAGCTTGATTATCACCAGCTTCTTGTCTGGCAACTATTGAATTAATATCCACATTTGTATTGCTTTGCAGTTCGACCTTTTCTACTAATTTCTCCTTAGGAACGGCAACGACTACTTCACGAGCCTGACCTGCAGGATTATAGTTCTCACAAGAAATAAGGGTTATCCTTTCGTCGCTTGAAGGGGCCATGAAAACATAACTACCTTCCTGCGCGCTGCCTGCAAAAATTACTTGAAATTCTTTTCGGCTACCATTTGCAAAAGTGGCGTCAATTGTATCTCCTCTTTGAACTTTATCTAATGTTGCAAAGGGCATCTCAACACCCGGCTGGAGTGAATCCATAACATGGCCAGAAATTACATAATTTTGATTCTCACCATAGGGAGCTAGCCAGTCGCCATGTAGCTCACCAACAACATTTGCATCTCTTGGAATTTGCCAACTAACATCATCCCGCCAAGTTCCATTAATCAATCTCTCAACCGGTCCCCAATCAGCCTTTTGGACTCCAACGGTTTCGTTAAATTCTTTTCCTTTGATCTCAAGCCGAGTAATTAAAGAACCCGTATCTAGCAAATTCTCTCCATTTTGAACTCTTTCATCAAAAATCAAATCGCTAGCAAATCCAGTAACCGGTGTTTTTTGTGGCGGCATTGGTGTTGGAGTGGCAGTTGTTACCTGAGTTGGTGTTGCGGTTGCTTCAGGGGTTCCTGTAGGTGTTGCTGTAGGAGTCTTGCCAACTGTCGGAGTTTTGGTAGGTGTAGCAGTTGCTTCAACTGTTCCAGTCGGTGTTGCGGTTTGAGTTTTAGTTGCAGTTGGTGTTGGACTGGCGGTTTCAGTTGCCTTAGGGGTTCCTGTAGGTGTTGCCGATGGAGTTTCGGTCGGTGTGTTTGTTGGTGTTTCAGTTGGTGTAGAAGTAGTTGTGGCAGTCCCGGTTGGTGTTGGGCTCGGCGTTACGGTCTCTGTAGCTGTTGGTGTAGCAGTTGGCGTTACGGTCTCCGTTGGTGTAGGTGTCCAGGTTGGTGTAGCAGTGGGCGTCTGAGTTCTTGTTGGTGTTGGTGTGAAAGTCTCGGTTGCTTTGGGAACTGGTGTTGCTGTATTAGGAAATGGTGTTGGTGTATCACCAATCCTTGGGGTTGCTGTAGGCGGAACTTCATGCGTTGGTGTAGGAATTGGTGTATTGGTTGCTTTGGGAACTGGTGTTGCTGTATTAGGAAATGGTGTTGGTGTATCACCAATTCGCGGTGTGGCCGTAGCAACCATTAAAGCCTCAAGTCTTGCATCTTCATCATTAGCATTTTGGGTTAAATGATAAACCGCCTCTTCAGATAAAGGCATCGTTCCTGAACCGAATTCTTGTGGGTCAATGGCAAATGATAACTTTTGGCCCTGCCATCCTTCATAAACATCAGCTTCGCCATCTGGTACTTGAGTTGCAACTGCTATTTGTTTGTTATTTCCATCAACACCCTGGAAAATAGCTAAATCTTCGCCTTGACGATTCCTAATGACTAACACTTCTCTAACCACCATTTGGTCAGGCAGATTCTGATTGTCTGGAGCTGCCAAATTATCCCTAGTCTCTCCATTTGAACTTACAGCCGGTCTTTCTGCTGTATTCGGCTGGACTTCTGAATTTTGATTTGTTGGTTGAGACAAAACCGGCTGGTCACCCACCTCATTATCAACGGCTTCTACAAGTTCTGGAGTAACAGGAACTTCAAAAGTATCACCTTGATAAACGATTCTTGTGTTTTCTGGAGTTCTTCCCAAAATTTTAAGAAGTCTTTCTGTCATTCTCCAGCTTTTTGCCCCATTATCGGGGTTGGAACGAGAAGACAAATTAGTACCAAGCTTTCCGTCAATCGCTTGATCTGCTGCTCGATTGAAATTATCTGCTCCATTATTCCCATCAATTACAATCCTTAATTTTTCTCCCAAAAGTGCCCTAATTGAAGCCAAACGTGATGTATGTTGGGCCGTATCTTCCAAAATCCCAGCCGTACCTGTTTGAGGAAGTGTTGGAGTTGATGTCTCAGCTGTTGGATTTACTGTTGCTTCTTTTGTGGGTGTTACGGTCGGTGTAAACTCAGTAATTTTAGGTGCAGGATTAGGTATCTGGCCAATTTGATTATCTTTTCCAACATTAAACATCGTACCTGTATTATTTGAGGCATCAATTGTAATGTCGCCGCCTTCTGATCCTCTAGCAAACCATCCGGCAGTAGCAGCTGCTAAAAGAGCTGCACCTCCTACCATGCCTTGAAGCCAAGGTGGTATGCGGAATCTCCAATCTCTTTCTCTGTTCTCTTTACTAGATCCTCTCCCACTGTCGGCTGACGGCAGTTCAGTTACCGGTCCTTCAGTTGGCGGAGGTACCACTGGGGGCTCTGTAGACGGCTCTTTGATTGGTTCTGTCGGTGGTACAGTTGATGGTATTTGCCTCTTTGCCTCAGCTTCGGCCCTCTCTTTTACTTCTTTAGCATTTAATTCGGCTGAGTCTCGAATATTTATACTCACTCTTTGGAGAGGATCTTCAACACCAACCTGAACACTATTTACTCGATCAATCAAAGACTCTACTCCAGTGAAATCACGGGATACTGTATAACCCTGTTGATCTTCTATTTTTAACTCTATAATTCTCTGTACATATTCAGCTAAGTCAACCCCTCCAATATTTTGAACGCTAGCAAGCTGAGCAATATAATGATCCATATTCTCTAAAAAGTGCTGAGCTTGCTCCTCCGATGCATTTTTCAAGAAAGCAAGAAGTGTGTCAGCTATTTCCTGTTCTTCTTCAATACGGAAAAAGTCGGCGATATTCAAACCAGCCCTCTCAAAATTACGCGCTAGTGTTTCAAGACCCTCTGCTCGAGCATAGGCGAGAGCCAAATTTTTTGCAGCTTTCTCAAGTTCAAATAGGCCTCCATCACCTTTAAGAAGAATCTCTGTGTAACGATCGGGTTGATAAGGGTCGTTTTCACCGAATGGAGATTGGTAAGTCTCAGGATCAATTTCTAAGTCTAAACCGAAAGTTCTAACCAGCTCTGAGGCCTCGTTTTTCAACTCTCTTCGTCTCGCTTCAAGTGGATCCTCAACTTCAACCCCACCTTCTTCTGCAGTCCCTTCCACTTGGTCTTTGCCTGCGGCTCCCTTTAGTTCTTCTTCTGACGGTTCGACTGGCTCAACATGCTCGCCCTCGCCTGCTGTTTCTTCTACCTCACCGCTAGCTTCAACTAACGGCAGGGTTTCCTCTGGTTGGGCACTTTCTACTAAAACGGCCGTCCCTTGCTCCATTGGTTTGGATTCTTTTTCCTTTGGGAGCGTACTTTGTGGGAGCGTACTTTGCAGACAATTGCGAGCAGCGTCAAGAAATTTTATTAAACTCTTTCCGACTTTTTGGAATCCTGAAGAATTTTGGCAAGCTTCGTGACAACTTTTTTGAAGTTGGGAAATTACATCTCTTGTAGCTTTTACCGTGGCTTCAACCACAATTACACCTCCCCTTTCCTGGGAAGGTGCATTTCCTATACTTCTGGCAGTTTCGGCAGTACTCATTTTTTTACTTCCTAAAAAACCTTCTACAATAACCCAAACCTTTTTGCCTCTTGACAAAATTTACTCAAATGTTTTAAACCAAAAATAAGGGAAACAACTTAGCTGCCCTAAGTCGCTTCCCTTAAAACACCTCAAAAAAGAGCATTGCTATTCGAGTTTCGGTCTGCGGTAGTGATGCTCTTTTTTCTAGTTTTTTCTCCCTTTTCAAATCCCCTAAAACCTGTCTTGGCTATAAGGGATTTTATAGCTAAGTTGAAAGTAGCATATATATAACACACTTGTCAAGTCTTGTCAAGCCTATAGTTGAATCAGCCTGAAAAAATACATATCTTATAGTTACAAACGGCGGATATTGTCAAAAAATACGCCGTTATAACAAGCAAAACATCTCCCATATCTTCTCAAGAGAACCGCTTTTTCTACTGTGGATAAAATGGGAAAATCTTTTCTTTTGTTCTTGCTTGACTTTAACATCAGGTAATTTTTTAATAGAATTGTGATAGAAAAAAATATTAAAGGCTTGCCCAGAAAGAACAGAGGAGGCTTTACCCTCATTGAACTGCTGATTGCTATTGCCATTGTCAGCATCATCTCCTCAATCGGTTTTGGTACTTTCAACTCTACCCAATCTCGGGGAAGAGATACCAAAAGAAAATCAGACTTAAACAACATAAAAATTGCTCTTGAAGCATATCATGCAGATCGTGGTGTTTATCCACCCACGAGTGATCCTAATTGCTTACCCAATCATGATGGTTGTACGATGAGAAGCGACAATACAAATACTCCTTGGATTCCCGATTTGTCTGCAGAATATATGAAAGGTCTACCAAAAGACCCCAAACAAGCAGCCATACCTTCCTTTTTGGCCTTAAGGGATTTTTTCAACAAAATCTTTGGCCAACCCGAAAAAGTCTACGCTGCTCCTCCTACCTTTGGTGCCGTTTCTTCAGCTTCTACTAATACTGCCAGCAGTCTAACTTGGTCACACCCAGTTTCCGGCACAAACAGAATACTGATCGTGGGGGTAAGTTTAAGCGCTGCCTATGCGGTTTCCAGCATTACCTATGGCGGAGTTCCTTTAAGTCTAATAGGTAACGCGGTATCAGGAACTAGCACACCGGGTGCTCATGAAAGAATTGAACTTTGGTATCTAACTGAAGCCCAAGGACTCCCAACAGGAACCAACAGTGTGATAGTAAGTTTTAATGGTTCTACCCGTGCAGTAGCAGGTGCAACAAGTTGGACCGGAGTAAACCAAACTACACCACTTGGCACCTTTGCATCGGCTACGAGTGGATCTCTGGGTAGCACTACTCCCTCCGTAAATGTTAATACAACAGCCGATGATATGGTTGTTGATGTATTGGCTGCTGGACCTCTTAGTGCTACTGCCACAGTTGGTGCTAATCAGACACAAAGGTGGAACCTCTTAGTCAGTGATCTTACCCTTAATCGGACGCGAGGTGCGGCAAGTAGCGAAACTGCAATCAGTAGTACAACTACTATGTCTTGGACACTCTCAGTCGCAACCAGATGGGTCATTGGTGCTGTACCACTCAAATCAGCTCCAACTCCAACACCCACCCCCACCGCCACACCAACTCCAATGCCAGCTCTGCCATGTGTAGCTGGAAGTGTGTTTAATGATGATTTTTCTTCTGGTATGGGTCAGTGGACAGTAGAAAGTGGCAATTGGTTGGTCGAAAGTGGTGAGTTAAGTCAAGATAACACGTCTGAACGACAGAAGATTCGGATTACTCAAAGCTTTAACCAATCAGCAATCACTGTTTGTGCTAACATGAAGTTTCTTCAACCAAATGTCGTCTCAGGAATCATGATTAGGCAAGGAACTGGTTCCAGTGGCTATCATGCGGTAAGACTTGATGAGCGGGATAATACGGCCCAGATAGTAATCAACGATGGGGTTGCTCAAAGCTCTCCCTATACCATTTCTCAAAACACCTGGTATCAATTGAAAGCGGTTATTGACGGAACCAATATTAAATTCTATGTCAATGAAGCTTTGGTTCTGGAGTACAACGACTTACCTGTCGGCGGAAACGAAATCGGTCTAAAAACCTCTTTAGGCCATACCCATTTTGATGGTGTGTCTGTAAGTATTCCAGCTACCCCTACTCCTACCCCAACGAATACACCTACACCCACGCCAACAATTACCCCTACTCCAACCCCAACCAACACACCAACTCCAACTGCTACACCAATTCCACCAACACCAACTCCCACTCCAACCCCCCCACCTCCCCCAGGTGAAGGAGCATCATTTACCTATCTTTATGCTGTTTATACCAACCACCAGAACTTTATCCTTTGGGCTCAACTAGAAAATAGTGGCGACCCCGAAACTTGGAATAAATCCAAGACCAGATGTAAAGAAGATCCTGCCAATTATAAAGAGGGTCTAAACACTGTCTACAACTACTGCCTCACTGCTCTATAAATTGACAATCCTTTCCAATTTACCTTAAGCTAAAATTGTGAAGGAAACAAAAATCCTAAAACCTAAAAACCGTCACCTAACACCCCAAAATGGTTTCACCTTACTTGAACTCTTGGTGGTTCTTGCCATTATCGCAATTCTAATTGCCATCGGAGTGGCCGCTTTCTCTGCTGCCCAACTTCGGGCCCGCGACGCCCAGAGAAAATCAGATTTAAAGACCATTGCTTCAGCTTTGGAGAATTATTATGCGAAAAATAAACTTTATCCTGACAGTTCCTTGGGTACTTGCAGTGGAAATCTATCTGGTTTGACTGGCTGGTTTTGTTCAGTAGAACTTAATGGTTCAAGTTGGGAGACCACTTTGCAATCGCAGCTTTCATCTTTTATAAAAGTCTTGCCCAAAGACCCCAAGAATGCGGGAAACAAAACAGCAATTTGCAACACGGCTTTAGCCGCTTTAGCCTATGCTTACCACTCCGCAACCGATGCGGGAGTCCAGGTTGGAGAACAATTTATTCTGGTAACCAAATTAGAAAATGCAAATGACAAGGAAATAGGCAATTCTGTTCGTTATGGAAACTCTAACTATTCCTTCTCTGGCTGTTTTGCCGTCGCAAGCCCCTAAAAAAAGATCCTGAAGCTACTGTTTCCCTATTGCGACCTGTAAACTAAGACCGAGTCGGCAGACATGTGGCCGGCGGCATCATAAGCCTTAACGGAGATAACAAAACTGGTTCGGCAAAGCCCAAATAGAAAATGGCAGTAGAATGGAACCTTGGCGTTCTTGATCTCCGGCTCCTGATCTACATTCCAAATCCATGTGTATGGAGGCTTAGCCAGAGTGGTTCTTAGCTGGTCATTGACATAAATCTCAACGCTTGAGACTCCAACATTATCGGTCGCATAAATTTGGATTCCAACTTCTCCCGAGACTCTTGCTTTCTCCTGAGGAGCCAAGATTTGGACATTGGGAGGAAAGGAATCAGACGTTTGGACACCAGGAAGGGTGCCCGGCGGTGGGGGCGGCACCCCCGGTATTTGAGGCAAACCGCCCGTGGACGGATACTGGTATGAAGGATATTGAGGGTATGAAGGCAGTTGAGGATAGGTGTATAGTGGCGGGGAAGGTATTCCTTCCGATGGTAGTTGAGGCAGGCTAGGCAATGAAGGAGTAATCTGCAAACTTAAAGGCGGCGGTGAAGGAAAATTAATAGGACCTGTAGGTATAGGAGATGGAATTGTCTGCTGGCAAGGAATGGTAATAAACTGGCCAATATTTGTGCCCGGCGATTGACGACCGTCGGCAGTCCGAGCGATAACCCTCCAATAATAACGAGCTTGTGGTGTTAAAGGATAAACAGTATGGGAGGTGACGTTACCTGGTAGGCTATAGGTTCGAGTAGTCCTTGGATCATCGAAGTTAAGACTAGTTGAGATTTGGATAATATAGGAAGAGACGACAATAGAAGGTGGCGGATACCATGATAGAGTAGCCTTGACTAAACCCTCTTGACACTGGAATTGAGGAAGACCAAGGTTTGGATCAGTTATTGGAGCAGAACGGCAGATACGCCCTACCTCGGCTAAAACCAAATAGACATCGGTAATATCAACTTTTTGATCCTTATTGATATCGTATCGGGAATCATAAGAAGCAGGCGGCATGTGGGCTAAGACTGCCACAACATCCTGCATGTTTATTGCACCATTCCCGTCAACATCATCACAGGCTGTGGGTGGCGGAGGAATAAGTTTATTGCCGAAGAGAACAGTCGCAGCCCCAAAATATTGAGTGATACTAGTTGGTGTTGTCGGTTGCCAATTACTACGAGGTGCTTCTCTTATGGTGTAAGTGCCACAAGGTCTTAAACCGAAGGAGAACCTACCATCGTTGCCAGACACGGTATTGACAATTACACTACCGTCTTTGATTAATGAGAAATTAAATCCTGGCAAGCCCTCATCGTTTGCATCCCTTTGACCATTACCATTGCGATCATTAAACTTCAACCCTCCAATATAGGCATTACAATAGGGAGTCTGACTAACAATATAAGGAACGCCTGCCCAGTTGTTTTGTTCAGAAGTCTCATTGATTCCACAAGTCCAATCAACAAAAACCCAGGCGGTGTAATTGCCGGGAGTGGTGGGAGCAGTAATTACCGGATCGAAATTAGCATTTTGATCAGGCAGAAGGTTTAAATTGTAATCAACCACTTTGCCCGCAGTCTGGTTGCAGGATGGTCGGCTTGAAGAACGTTGGTATAGAGCAACTCTTGAGTTTACTTGGACTTGTCCTATGTTTGCAACGGTAAAAATAGCCTGAAAACTCTCACCTGGTAATAACGTATTCTTTGAAAGTCTGAAGTTGACCACGTTTAAATCCAATTGGCTTGGTGGCGGGGATGGTGGGGGTGGGGTTGGTGTCAGTGTTGGAGTTGGTGGTGGAGGCGTCGGCATCGGAGGAGTAGGTGTTGGAGTTGGACTCGGATTCGGACAATCAGGTGTCCAAAAATCTCCTGAATCCCATGCTCGCAGATCAACACCATAAGTTCCAGTATAAACTACGAAGCTCCAATGTTTGTTCTCCGTGTTCCAGAATTCCACATAGGTATTATAGGTAGGAGTGCCACCTGCACCGGTAATCGGAAAACCATAAAGTGCTTCGCCGAATAAATACTGTCCCGAGTATCCTGGTTTCGGATCCCAGGAAACTCTAACTCTAGCACTTGCACCGCTGGTACTACAACCAAGGATTTCAACTGAAGCTGCAAGCACTTTCTTGGGAAGAAACAATTGGGACAAAGAAAAAGAACTGACCTTTGGCTTGAGATTTGTTTCAACTTGCTGCTGAGAGGTAGAAAAATCTTCATTATAAACTAGCGAACTTGAGCCAGCGGTCAAGGAAAAGACAAACAAAAGCAAGGCCAGGGTCACGGTCCCTGCAATGATCAAGAAATTAAAAGGAGACCCCAAAAATTTCAGTAACTCCAAAAGGGCAAGTTTTTTGGGATTTACCATAAGTATCCTTAATTCCAGCCTAGATTAAGGTCTTATATTTTGTCAAGTTACCGGGAAAAAGAAGGTTAAGTTAGGATGTTTTTAGGAGTTTTTTACCTTAGCAAAGATCATCCTACCAGCCACTGTTTGGAGAGAACGAGAAACGATGACACCGACTTCCTTTCCGATCAACCCTCCCCCATTTTCAACAACAACCATCGTACCGTCTGAAAGATAACCAACGCCTTGATCCGTACTCTTTCCTTGATGAATTACCTTTATATTAAGTTCTTCTGAAGGCAAAACCGATGCTCTTAATGCTTGAGCCAGTTCATTAACATTTAAGACCTTAACTCCCTTGACCTGGGCAACTTTGGCCAGATTAAAATCGCAGGTCACAATTTTTCCCTTCGTTTTTTTGGCAAGGGTAACGAGTTTTTCATCAACCTCTTTGCCTTCAGGGTCCTGATCAAGAGAGCGAAAAGAAATATATTTTGATTTCTTAAGTTCTGTCAAAATTTCCAAACCCTGTCTACCCCGCGCCCTTTTTAAATCATCTGAGGAGTCTGCAACATGCTGTAATTCTGCCAAAACAGATGGAATAATCAACAGTGTGCCATTGACAAAACCTGTTTGAACAATTTGGCTTAAGCGACCATCAATGATGGCCGAAGTGTCCAAGATTAAGGGGTTTTGAAAATGATTAATTTTTGTTTTTGTCTTCGACCTTCGTCCTCGAAAAGGAACCTGGGTAGGCAGATTGGAGGTTATGGCCTCAGCCAACCTGGCCAAACCAATCTTTGCCAGAAATCCAACAATTTCAGGCAAGACAGCACCAAAAGCACCAAAAATCAGGGTGGCTAAAAGATTGGCCCAAACTGGCAGAGGAAAAGGGGCGTTGGGTGGAACGTTTGCCCTTGCCAAAAAATTACCCAAAGCGCCAAACCCGAGGGCCAAAACAAGCCTTAGTAATAATTGATAAGGCATCTTAGTATCCGAATGCAATTTTTACCGCCTCCTCTAATGTTTTTATTTTCGGTGGCCCCAAAACGAATTTCAAGCCAAACTTTTTTGCTTCCGAAATTCTTCGTTCATAACCTGCCACTTGCCTTACTTCACCCAAAAGCCCTACCTCGCCAAAGAAAGCTTGGTTCTTACCAATCGTCTTTTTCTTTAAAGCAGAATAAATGGCCAGAGCAATTGCCAGATCGGCCGCCGGTTCTTCGATTTTTAAACCTCCTGCTACATTGACAAATATGTCAGACGTGGAAAGAGTAAGATTTAATCTATTTGCCAAGACGGCTAAAATCATTTCAAGTCTTCTGAAATCTAAACCCTGGGCTGATCTTTTGGGCATAGGATATGGTGAGGCAGAAACTAAGGCTTGGATTTCAGCTAAAATTGGTCGTGCTCCCTGAATTGTTGGTACGACACAAGAACCCCAGGAGTCAAACCTTCTTTGGGAAAGAAAAAGCTGGCTGGGATTTTCTACCTCGACTAGTCCCCTCTCTTTCATCTCAAAGACGCCGACCTCAGAAACTGAGCCAAATCTATTTTTTATTGAACGCAGGATCCTAAAATTATGATATTGATCCCCCTCAAGATATAAAACTACATCAACCAAATGCTCCAACACCCTTGGTCCAGCAACTACGCCTTCTTTAGTAACATGTCCAACCAAAAACGTGGAGACCCCTTCCTTCTTAGCAATCTGATGCAAGATCCGTGCACATTCCCTAACTTGACCAACGCTACCAGCTGTACCCGAAAGTTTTTCCCATTCCATGGTCTGGATGGAATCAATGATGAGTAAGGTCGGTTTGGTAAGGCTTACTGCTCCTGCAATTTTCTCTACGTCTGTCTCGCAAAGTACCATTAAGTTATCTTTTGATATCTTATTAAGTCTGTCTGATCTAATTTTAATTTGCTGGGCTGACTCTTCACCTGAAACATAGAGCACGGCGTCCCTGGTTCTCGGCTCATGGCTTACGGTATTTTTTCTCTTGCCTTGAGTTTGAGCTTCCAACCGTGAACTAGCGAAGTTGTGGGCGACTTGCAAAAGAAGGGTAGATTTGCCAATTCCAGGATCCCCAGCCATCAAGATTACCGACCCTGAGACTAGACCACCACCCAAAACTTGATCGAGCTCCAAAAAGCCAGTCGTAACCCTTACCCTTTCCTCCGATTTTATTTGGTTGAGGTTTTGAACTACATATCCTTCTTTTTTTATTTTTGGCCTTGTTTTCGTCTCGATTTCTTCCAGCAGACTCTCAACCAGAGTGCCAAATTGGCCGCATTGTGGACAACGACCCAAATAGCCAACCGATTTTGCTCCACAGTTCTGGCAAATGTATTCAGATCTAACCTTAACCATAATTTTTAGCTTTCTTCCTATCTATATCCTACTGGTTTCTCCTTTAAAACAAGGGAGAGAGAAATTCGCCGTTTTTCTGGCTCGACAGACTCAATCAAACAATCAACTTCGCTACCAACTTTAAGTTCTACCCCAGGTGGAATTTTGGAAATATGCAACAATCCTTCTACTCCTTTTTCAAGCTGAATAAAAACGCCAAAATCGGCAACTCGAACCACTTTCCCTTTTACTTCCTCATCCAGATTATATTTTTGAGTCACTTTTACCCAAGGATCTTCCCCTAACTGTTTGGTAGATAGGTTAAGACGGCCTTGTCCCTCTTCATAGCCCAAAACTAAAGCCTCAATCTTATCGCCAACTTTAAAGTAACGACCAGGATCAATCACTTTTTCCCAAGAAATTTCTGAAAGGTGGATGAGCCCAAGCACATCGTCAAGATCAACTAGCACTCCAAATGGTAGAACGCTTGAGACAGTTGCTGGATATTTTTCGCCAATTTTGAACTTGGAAATCTTTTTTTTCAGCTCTTCGGGAGGGATTGAGGGTTTTTGTGAGAGTATCAGCCTGTTTTGTGTTTGATCGACCTCAATAATCTGGGCACGGATTGTTTTTCCCACCAAATCTTCCGCCTTACCTAAAAAGTGAGGATCCAAAAGAGTGGCCGGAATAAAACCGCGAATTCCGCCCAGGTCAACCAAAAGTCCCATCCGTTGGACTTCAATCGCCTTCACTTCCACCTCTTCCTGCCTTTCTTTCTTCTCTTCCAAGCTTTTCCACCTTCTTGCCCCACCTGTCGATCTAACCGAAAGTAAGGTTGAACCACCCTCATCTTCGGCAATTGCTACAGTGGCGATTACAGTGTCACCGACCTCAAATTTAAGACCCGTTTGGTGGGCAAAATCCAGTTCTCTACCTCTTAGCACTCCCTCAGACTTGCCGCCAATATCAACCAAGATCTCCGTTGGTGAAGCGGAAACAACTAACCCAGATACTTCCTGACCACGCCTTGGGGTACGAGGAAGACCAACTTTGGTCAAAAGTTCATCCATACTTTTTGGTTCTTGCAGAGGATTTTCTCTTGCCCTTGCTGAAGAGTTTATTTGTCCTTGAGGAAAGGAATTAGGTGCGTTCTTCTTTGAACTTTTTCTCAAACATTTTCACTTCCTTCCACCCCGACTTGTCGGGGCTACAATTTGACATTTTGGAGAATAATAAAGTTTCCAAAGATAATTCCAAAAAGTCAAGGACATTTTAGAAGTTTTAGTAGATTTTTTCAATGAGCAAGATAAAAAATGCTGGCCTTGAGCTATTTTTGGAAAAAAAACAGCGAGAGGACAGTGTTTTTGGAAAAAAAATGCTGGCCTTGAGCTATTTTCGCAGGTCGTTTTCCAACCTACTATCGTCACCGCTGATCCGTTTCACTTCTGAGTTCGGAATGGGATCAGGTGGTACCAGATCGCTCAAAAGACCAGCATGTAAATTATAATACTTCTATAAATTAAAATTTTTGCGTTCTAAAAACTGAAGAGAATAAGGCAGTAAATATCAATCCTCAACCGATTAGTACAGCTTGGCTAAAACCGTTACCGGCCTTACACCTGCTGCCTATCAATCCCGTCTTCTTCGGGAGGTCTTTAAGGAATTCTCATCTTGGGGTCTGCTTGGCGCTTATATGCTTTCAGCGCTTCTCAAAAACAAGCGTAGCTACCCAGCTTATGCCCAGGGGTGGACAACTGGTACACTAGAGGCTTGCTCACCCAGGTCCTCTCGTACTGTGGGCGACTCCCCTCAAAATTCCATCGCTTACTCTGGATAGAGACCGAACTGTCTTACGACGTTCTGAACCCAGCTCACGTAGCGTTTTAATGGGCGAACAGCCCAACCCTTGGCCCCTACTTCAGGGCCAGGATACGCTGAGCCGACATCGAGGTGTCGATCCTCCCCGTCGATATGGACTCTCGGGGGAGACTAACCTGTTATCCCCGGGGTAGCTTTTATCCGTTAAGCTCCGACGCTCCCACGAGCAATCGGAGGATCACTAAGACCTGCTTTCGCACCTGCTCGGCATGTGGGCCTTGCAGTCAAGCCGGCTTATGCCTTTACACTCAATGGTCCATTTCCATCGGACCTGAGCCGACCAATTGCGCGCCTCCGTTACCTTTTAGGAGGCGACCGCCCCAGTCAAACTGCCCGCCAGACCCTGTTCCACAGCCAGATTTTTTTGTGGCAGTGCGGTTAGATTTAAAGCTTAAAAAGAGAGGTGTTTCATTGACGCCCTTGCGGGCTCCCTCCTACACTACACAATCTTAAACCTCGAACCAAGGCCAAGTTGCAGTAAAGCTCCACGGGGTCTTTTTGTCCTAGAGTAAGTTGGCCGCATCTTCACAGCCATTGCAATTTCGCCGGAATCTTCCCCAAGACAGTCGCTAACTCGTTCTGCCTTTCGTGCAGGTCGGAACTTACCCGACAAGGAATTTCGCTACCATAGAACAGTTATAGTTACTGCTGCCGTTCACTAGGGCTTAAATCTGAAGCCATCCCCCGATAAATCGGAGGATAACCTCTGATCTTTAACCTACTAGCACTGGGCAGGCGTCAGCCCCTATACTTAGTCTTTCGACTTTGCAGAGACCTGTGTTTTTGTTAAACAGTCGGATAGCGCACTTTAGCTGCGTCCCCGATAAATCGGGGAAGGACATCTCCACAAGGTTACGTCCAGCTTTTTTGCCGAGTTCCTTAGGGAAGGTTCTTCCGATCGCCTTAGAGTTCTTGCTCCAGCCCACCTGTGTCGGTTTGCGGTACGGTTCATCTTAAATCTCCCAACGAGTATTTTCTAGAAAGCTGAAAGTCATCTGCTTGGCATCTTGCGACACCTCGCCGTAACAGCTTGAATAATCATCAATACGGATTTGCCAATATCAACTTCCTTGCTGCTTAGAGGCCGCTCCCAAAAGCGCGACCCCGGACTCTTCCTGCTCTGTCAACCCTTTGGGTCTTTGTCGATTTAGGACAAGTAGGCGAAATTTGACGCCTTATCCATCGGCTACGCCATTAGGCCTCGCCTTAGGACCGACTAACCCTACGTCGACGAACGTTGCGTAGGAAACCTTGGGCATTCGGCGTTCCGGATTCTCACCGGAATTTACGCTACTCATGCCGGCATTCTCACTTCTGTCAGCTCCAACCCGCCTTACGGCAAACCTTCACCGCCAACAGAACGCTCCCCTACCACCTCCGATAAATCGGAGATCCCAAGCTTCGGTGACTAGTTTTAGCCCCGTTCATTTTCGGCGCAAGATATCCCCCTCCAAGTTAAACTCGAAGGTTTGACCAGTGAGCTGTTACGCTTTCTTTAAAGGGTGGCTGCTTCTAAGCCAACCTCCTGGCTGTCTTGGAAATCTTACTTCCTTTACCACTTAACTAGTACTTTGGGACCTTAGCTTTAGGTCTGGGTTGTTTCCCTTTAGGCCAATGGAGCTTATCCCCCACGGCCTGACTCCCCCGATAGGTGTTACAGAGTATTCGGAGTTTGATTGAGTAGCACAACTTGCGTCGCACTACCCATTCAGTGCTCTACCCCTCTGGCACAATCGGAGGGCTATACCTCAATATATTTCGGGGAGAACCAGCTATCTCCAGGTTCGCTTGGCATATCACCTCTATCCACAAGTCATCCCACTCCTTTGCACCGGAGACGGGTTCGGGCCTCCTCCCGATTTTCATCGGGGTTCACCCTGCTCATGGATAGCTCACCTGGTTTCGGGTCTTCCGATAGCCGCAAAATCGCCCTATTAAGACTCGCTTTCGCTACGCCTCCCCAAGTCAGACTTGGTTAGACTAAGCGGCTTGATCGGAAACTCGCCGGCTCATTCTTCAATAGGCACGCGGTCAGGCCGATAAATCGGCCCTCCCACTGCTTGTTGGCAAACAATTTCAGATTCTATTTCACTCCCCTTCCGGGGTTCTTTTCACCTTTCCCTCACGGTACTAAGTTCACTATCGGTCGGAAAACATATTTAGCCTTGGAGGGTGGTCCCCCCAGCTTCCCACAGGATTTCTCGTGTCCCGTGGTACTCGGGATACCTCTAGGGTCACCTTCAGTTTCGCCTACAGGATTCTCACCTTCTTTGATGGACCAATTCCAGGTCCTTCGGCTACCTCCAATGATCCCATAACGAGGTCCCACAACCCGGCCGATAAAATCGGCCGTTTGGGCTCTTCCCTTTTCGCTCGCCGCTACTTGGGGAATCTCTTAGATTTCTTTTCCTTAGCTTACTGAGATGTTTCAGTTCAGCCAGTTCCCTTCCTAACACTATGTATTCATGTTAGGATACCCCCGATTTATCGGGGGTGGGTTTCCCCATTCGGAAATTCCCGGATTAAAGGTTGCTTACCACCTACCCGAGACTTATCGCAGGTTAGTCACGTCCTTCCTCGGTGTTTTCCGCCAAGGCATCCATTGTCTGCCTTATTGGACTTTAATATTTACGACCCATTCTCTTCAGTTTTTAAAGTGCAAATCGACTTATACTGGTGGACCTGAGGGGACTCGAACCCCTGACCTCCGCTATGCAAAAGCGGCGCTCTAAGGCCAACTGAGCTACAGGCCCATGTTGTAATGTTTTTTCTTTTTTTAAATTTTTTACGAAAAAATGGGTACTATTTAAGGAGGGCTTAAGAAGCCAAAAATTTTTAAGTTAATAGTCTCCATTGTTTCCGTAAAAATTTTGCTAAATTTGAAAAATGTTTTCAAACGCAAAAATAAGTATAAAGTGGAAAGGATCTCTTGTCAACCCTTCGATTAACTCAGGGTGATACTGAGTAAAATCGAAGTATCAACCCTTTGGGGCAATAACCTGGGGTATAAACTCAAAAATATCAGATGCTAAAACTGACTCACCATATTTCTCACAAGCCAATTGGCCTGCTTTACCATTAATGTAAGTTGCGGCTGAGGCCGACTCAAAAAGGCTAACTCCTCGGGCCAAAATCCCAGCACAAATTCCGGCCAATGTGTCGCCAAACCCTCCTTTGGTCATTAGAGTCGAACCAGAACCATTAATTGAAGTCAACATTCCATCTGTAACAACATCTAAATGACCTTTTAAAACCAAAACAATCCCATTTTCTTGAGCAAATTTTTTGGCTTGCAACTTTCTTTCTTCAATTTCAGTTGAAACTTTCTCTCCAGACAAAGCCTCAAACTCCCCTGAATGGGGAGTCAAAATTGCCTTTTTCCCCCTTAGAACATTTAAATTCCCAGAAAGAGCTCTTAACGCCTCAGCATCCAAAACGCAAGGGATTTCAACTGCTTTGATAATTTCCAAAATTGCTTCAAAAACATTTTTATCTCTTCCCAAACCGCCACCCATTAAAAGTGCGGTTTTATCTCCTAAGAGTCCTAAGATTTCTTTAAGATGAATTTTGGACAGATAATCACCACTTAAAGGGTAAGTGATCAGGTCGGGAGCAAAATTAGCACAGATATCGGCTGAGCGCTGGGGAGAAACAATAGTGACTAAATCGCATCCTGACCGCAAAGCTGCCATGCCATTAAAAATTGGCGAACCGGTGTGAACTTTTGATCCGGCAATAATAAGAAGCCTACCAAACTGGCCCTTATGTACCCAATATTCTCTCTTGGGATAAATACTGGTAAGAATCATGCCTTAAATAAATTTCAAAAGGAGCTTATCACAAGAGGCTGTCGCTGATCAAGAGGAAGTGCTTTTACCAACCTCAATCACTTGCTCTATTAACCGATTTGCATAACCCCATTCGTTGTCGTACCAAGCCAAAATTTTAACCAAATCACCGTCCACTACTTTTGTGAATGGCAGATCAACAATGGCTGATTCATCACGACCAACAATATCTGAAGAAACAATTGGATCTTCAGACACTGCAAGAATTCCTCGATAAGTTGGATCGTGGGCTGCTTCTTTTAAAACTTGGTTAATTTCTTCGGCTGTGGTTTCTCTCTTAAGCAAAAAACAGAAATCGGAAATTGAACCACAAGGCACAGGCACTCTTATTGCTATGCCATCAAATAAACCTTTAAGCTCGGTAATTACCTCGGTTGTAGAGATAGCAGCACCGGTGGTGGTTGGAACAATGTTGACGGCCGCTGCCCTCGCCCGCCTGAGGTCTTTATGCAGTGCCGGCGGGGGGCCGTCAACCAAATCTTGTTCCGCAGTATAAGCATGAACCGTCGTCATCATCCCTTTGACAATGCCAAATCTTGCCTGCATCACAGCGGTAACTGGCGCAACGCAATTAGTTGTGCAAGAAGCGTTATTTATAATTTGGCTCTGACCATCATATTTGTTTGCTCCCAAGACAAATGTTGGCGCATCATGGGACGGTGCAGAAATGACTACCATTTTTGCCCCGGCTTGGATGTGGCCTTGGGCCAGCTCTTTTTTGGTAAACCGGCCAGTTGACTCAATCACTACATCAACCTGCAAATCTTTCCAAGGTAAAAGTGCGGGGTCTTTCTCAGCCAATATTACATAATTTTTACCGTCAACTGTCAAACTCTTCTCTCCAAATGAAATCTGTCGCCAGTACATGCCGTAGACAGAATCATATCTTAAGAGGTGGGCTAAAGTTGCGGGTTCCATCAAGTCATTGATACAAATGACCTCCACCTCATCAGTATGTTTATCCAAAGCTACCTTAAAGGCCGCCCGACCAATTCTGCCAAAACCATTTATTGCCATTTTGATCATATTAATTTCCCCCCAAAGGTAAATATTCTCTTAGTGCATCTTCAGACCAGGGATCAAGTGGTCTATCAAAAACTGCATCAAGTTCTACCCATTCAAACTCTTGATGTTTTAAAGAATCAAGGCGCACATCTCCTTCTTTGAAATGACAAACTTGGGTAATAGTTCGAAATCTTGTCTGACCCCTGGTTCTACTCGGTAAGACCTCCTCTCGTTCTTTTATTTTATCACCAACCTCGACCTGAAGGCCAAGTTGCCTCCGTATCTCCTCCATTGTAATCCCTACGCCCAGATCGATAACCTCCACTGTTATCCTGGGGAGTTCCCAAGGTGGAGCTGAATTATTGTCAGGTTTTCGTTCTTTTGAACGTAAATCAACCTGCTGCTCGAGAAGTACCCGCTCGCCACCGATATCAATAATAAGAGGTCTTATAAGATTCACTGTGGGAATTTCTCTTGAATTTGGAAACTCTCCTCTTTGTTCAAACACCATTTTAACTGTCTTTGTTAATTTAAAGCTGCTATACTTGGTAAGATCTTGCCTACTAAAAATTCAAGCATTGCACCGCCGCCTGAAGAAATCCAGTCAATTTTCTCCTCCAGGCCATATTTTTTCAAGGCCCAAATAGTTTCTCCACCGCCAACAATTTTTTCGGCCTTGCCTTGAGCAATTGTCTGTGCTATTTCTTTTGTCCCCCGCTCATTTTCTTTCTCTTCAAATACTCCCATCGGCCCATTCCAAACGACCATTTTTGCTTGAGCTATCTTTTCTTTAAATACTTCAATTGAGTCACTGGATAAGTCTTTGTCATCTTTGGTCAATTTGCCGACAATAACATTGTTTCTTAATTTTGTGTCTTGCATTTCTTGAGGAAGCTTGCCGCCAACTAAGACAAAGTCTGCGATCTTTGCTAGGTTTTCAATTACTGGCAGCTTGGTCTCAATTTTTGCCCCACCAATGACAACGACGAGAGGTCTTTTAGGTTTTTTTAAAACTTCCTCTAGAACTTCTACTTCCTTCTCAAGTCTTAATCCTGCGGCATGTGGCAAAAATTTTGGAACTCCAATAATTGAGGCATGATTGCGGTGTGATGCAGCAAAAGCTTCATTAACATAACAATCAGCAAGATTTGCTAATCTTCTGGCAAATAGTTTGTCGTTTTTCTCCTCGCCGGCAAAGAACCTTAGATTTTCTAAGAGCAAAACAGCATTTTTTTGTAACCCTAGAGTTTCTTGAATCGCTTCGTTTGTCGGAAAACCCTCAATATGAATAACTTCATTATTCAATAATTTAGAAAGTACCAATACCAAAATCTTTGTTGAAAGATTAAAAACTGGTTTTCCTTCTGGTCTTCCGATATGACCAGCAAGAATTATTGTTGATTTTTGGGAAATTAAATGCCTTATAGTTGGAAGTAAATTTCGCAGTCGCCAGTCTTCTTCAATTCTTCCCCCATTGAGCGGCACATCCAAATCAGCTCGCAAAAAAACTCGTTTTTCAAAAACATCAAGGTCTTGAAGTTTCCTCATCAACTTCCATCATATCAAAACTTATTCGTCCAGTCTCCTGACTTTCTCCATCAAATCTCCTTCTTACCTCACGATAAATTTTGACTAATTTTGCCACCATTACGTCTAAAGAGAAATAAAGTTCTGCTCGCTTTCTACACTCCCAAGGATTAATTTTCCCCTTTAAAACTTCAGCTGTGGCATCAATTGCTCCATCTTCTGTATCAACAACGTATCCTGTCACCCCATTTTTTACCACCTCGGGGATTGCACCTCTATTGAATCCTACAACAGGAGTCCCTGACATCATTGCTTCGGCTGAAACTAACCCAAATGGTTCCTGCCATTCTCCTAATACCAAAACACACCGGGCATCGCGATAAAGCTCCTTCCTGACTTCCTTTGAAACACCGGCGATGTGCATGATTTTATTGTTTAACTCTGGTTTAATCTCATTCTTAAAATAAGCAATAGACTCAGGAGTTTGCTCAACATGACCTGCTAAAATTAGTTTCGTATTTAAAGCTTTTGCAACTTTGATTGCTCTATCAGGTGACTTTGCCTTTGCAATCCTACCCATATACAGAAGATAATCACCTTTTTTCTCACCTGAGAATTCGAAATCAGCTGGATCTATACCATTATGGACAATCCCAATCCAAGGTAAATCAGACATTTGAGCAAACTGACTCTCAGAAATTGCAATGAACCATAGATTTTTTGCTTCTTTGAAAAGCTCAAGATGGGCAGCATCAACGGGAGAATTATCGGGTGGAACAAGAGGACCATGTTCGGTTCGAACTATTGGTATATATTGAGAAACCCAATAGGCTAAATCTTTGCCATAATTTGTGTGATCATGGACAACAGTTAACCAGTGTTTTCGTCTAAAAATCTCTTGATAGGAAAAAAAGACATATTGTCTTTCTAAATCTCTTGCCTTGGAAGAATCCAGTTGAAGAGTGTCATAAAGATCCGAAGTTCGGTATTCAACATATGGGGGATAGTGGACATGAAAGTTGGGTAATCTTTCTTCTAAGATTTTGTCTTTTGGATTGCCAAATAATTCTTGATCTTTAATATTAAATTGTGCCAAACCGTTTAGAGTATTCATTACCACATCCTCTGCTCCACCATATAATCTTGTATCTCTTGGTTTCTCAAGCCAAAGTGGGCTCAGATGGGCAATAGAGGCTTGGGCTAACCAATCTTTCTCTTCTTGGGAAAGAAGAGTCTCTGGATTAAGGTATAAGTATAGACTTTCTTGTTCTTGAGATGGACGATATTCTCCTCGGCGCTCAACCATCCTAGATTAGGTATTTTAGGGATGAATGAAGAATTTTGCAAGAGAAAATTTGGTGGGTCAAGTCTGATTTGGTGGGCTCGGGTAGAAGATCAGCCTTATCCCAAATTAAACTTGGTGGACTCTTTACGAAAAAATTCGGACTTTATTTCAAAGGTAGCGCCCCGATTGAATCGGGACAACCCACTTGCCGCGCCATCTTCGCTCGGCCTTCGACCTCGCTTGTCGTGTCCTATTTTTTTGACGATAATACCAATAATAGCTTCTTCGTTCACCGTAAACCGGTTGTAAGAAATGCTACTTCCCGTTTCGTCTAATTCTCCTGCAAAACATTCTAGGCCAACCCATCTATCTATTAGAGATTCCCCATTTTCAAGAGTAATATTTTTGGCAACTAGATTCTCATATTTCTGGCCGCCAAAAACGGCCTTTTGCTGGGAATAATCTCTATCAAGCTCAACTATTTCTGCTCGAATTTTTAGATTGCTTTTTTGGAACGAAAAAGTTTCTCTGGGAACCCCGAGTGTTTTACCTAGAGACATACTTGGACCCATGCCTAAACACATACTCTTATTTTTAAACGGGTCGTAAACTATAACATCGCCAAGGGCTGGTTGTCCTGTTTTAATCTGAACAATATCTCCAACTGTATAACCATAGCCATCAACTTCAAGAATTAATTTACCTTGCTCGACTTGTTGAAAATGATCCCTGGTCTCACTAGTTCTCAATCTGTTTCCCATGTAAATAAATCCAGCAATGACAATTAAAACAACAAAAATAATAATACTAACCGGTTTTAAATATTTTTGTAAATTTTGCAATCTCCAATCATCCTCTACTCGCCCATTTTTTAACGGTACATCCAAATCTCCCCGCAAAAAAACTCGCTTTTCAAAAACATCAAGGTATTTAAGAAGTATCATCCTAAATCAATCATAGCAAACGATTGAGTCGGGAAAAAGTGAGTAAGCTTTGTATATTTCAAAGAACAAAATTGTGGGCGTGCCAGGATTTGAACCTGGGACCTTCACATTATATCTTCCTCCGACTGAAAGTCGGAGCGATATATCAGCCGAAGATATATCAGAAAAGTTTGTGGGCGGTGGAGGATTCGAACCTCCGACCTCGACATTATCAGTGTCGCGCTCTAACCAACTGAGCTAACCGCCCCTGACTTAATCCACAAACTTTGGCTGATATCAGTGTGACGCTCTAACCAACTGAGCTACACGCCCCATTGACTTGATGTCTCTATATATTATACTGGAATTAAGGTGAATTCAAGAAAAGGGTTTACGCTAGTCGAGTTACTTTTAGTTATAGCTGTGGCAGCTGTTATGACTGCGCTTATTATTACCGCAGTTGACCCGATTGCCAAAATGAAACAAGCAAGAGATGCGAAAAGGAGAAGTGATATGAATCAGATTGCCAATACCTTAAGATACTATGACTCAGTTAATGGCCAATATCCGGCAGAAGCAGCTGTGGAGCCTACCGCTCATTGTGATTCAAGTATTGGTAGAAGCGCTACCGCAAATTGTCCAATTTCTCCGGCTGGATCTAATTGGGATACGAGCGCATCTAGTTATATTTATCAAGGTCTTGTCACTCAAGGATTCTTAAAAAATCTGGCTACAGACCCGGTCAACAGCACAACTTATTATTATATGTATAATCCCCGAAGCGGATCTGAAACACCGTGCACAACTGAAGCACCTGGCAAAGTTTGCCGATATTGGATTGGGACAAGGCTAGAAAAACCCGCAAATCCATCAAATCCAATCTTTCGCTGTTCTGACCGAACTGACCTTACCGCTGGTGCTGGCTGCAAGGAAGTAGTAGGCGACATAATTACTAACCTACAATGATTACTAAAACGCGCGAATACATTAAAAATCATCCTCGATTTGCCTGGACGCTCTGTGGGGTAATCTTTATTGCCACTATACTCATATTCTTACTATATCTATATCGATCTTTTGCCCCACCCCCTGGTGCAGCAACCGGTGGACTTGAGAAAATTTTTCTTGTCCTTATTGTTTTTTTGATTTTTGTTCTCGTTATAGGTGGAATTGTAGGAATATTTTGGTGGATCTTCAAAAAGACCAAAGAAGAGTTTCCTACTTAATTTTGGCTCGGAATAGGGCTTGTAAAATCCACAGCTAACTTTTTGGCAAATTCTTTATCTGCTTCAATCCAGTCAAGTTGCGGCACTTCAACTATCGGAACCCATCTAATTTGAGCATATACATCCGGATCAGGCCTTATAACTACACTACCTTTAGGCTGGCATTCAATAAAATTTACCTGAATCACTCCAACGTCCCCTCCATAATCATATCTCTCTGTTCCTAACAACCTTCCCGCTTCGACTTTTTGACCTATCTCCTCCAATAATTCTCTCTCACAAGCAGAGCTTAATGACTCGCCCGGCTCTGCTTTTCCTCCAATAAACTCCCATTTTAGAGGGAACCGTTTCCCTCCTGCTCGTTGACCAACCAAGATCGCATCGCACCTTTGATTGAAAATGACGGCTCCGACAACTCTCGTAACATTTTCCTCAAATTCTTTAGTCTCCATTTCACCAATCTTTAATTACTGAAATCTTGAGGCCTGGGCGGGAATTGCACCCACGTATAAGCGTTTTGTTCGCCTTCCTTAGTACTTTTGTGAGGCCTCGACCGGATTTGCACCGGTGTGAACGGTTTTGCAGACCGCTACCTAACTACTCGGTCACGAGGCCAAAAGCACGGCAGGCAGATGCTTGCCTTACGTACTTGCCTGCCCTGCCGGCAGGCAGGGCTACCAGGCCACGGCCAAATCTTGCAAAGCTATTTATAGCATATTTTAGCCAAAGGATCAAAGTTTAAAGAAGAGGTCTAGTCAAAAGAGAAATGATAGTGGCAATGAGAATCAAAACTACTCCGATAAAAACCAAATAAACTGCAACAATTCCGCAGACTACAGGCAAAAGACTAACGGGAATTTTTTTCTTGCCAATTTTTACAGTGGAATCAAATAACTTAAAATTATTTTTTTTCATCCTACCGACTTTCTGTCAAATTGCCTAGTGACAGTTAGATGTCTGGAAATATTGAATCTGCGCCCAAGGTGAAAAACCAGCCTTGCTCCAAACTGTCATTGTCCAGTAATAGAAACTGTTCGGTTTTAAATTCTGCCAAGTTAAAGAGATTAAGCCATCGCTAGTTGGAGTTTTGACGGCCATCCATTTTGTCTGCCAACCTCCCTCGCCATAAAGGGCAATCCAATACCCACCAGCTTGAGGGTCAAGTCGCCAGAAGAGATCGACATTAACCGTTCCTCCGGCAATGCATCTTTGATTTCTGGCAAGAAGTCCACTTGGCGGCTGGGGAACCACAGGACTAGAAACTTCTCCTAAAACTTGAGCGGGCGGCGTTTCTAGACGAGATTTCAAAGAAAGCTGGCTTGAAAGTTGTAAGATCGCAGAAAGAAAAAGGGCATAAACGGCAACGACAGAAAGGGCAATCACAAATAATGGAGACTGAATTATTTTTGCCAATTTATCCATCTAAATAAAGCTTAGGTCGAAGACGATAAAATGTCAATCCTTCGACTAACTCAGGATCGACACTGAGCAGGATCGAAATGTCAAGGAAAAATGGAGTTAAAGATAAAAAAGACAGCCTAAAGAGCGGTAGGAAGAAAGCAATATAGCAATGTTTTAAGCTTGCAGCAACAAAAATTTTGGCAGGAGAGACGAATTTTCTCCCGTTGCTACATCGCTGTTTTTGCTTGCAAGCTTGGCCCCAATCGTGAGTCGGGGCTTTACTCCTTAGAAAGGAGGTGATCCATCCCCACCTTCCAGCAGGGATACCTTGTTACGACTTAGTGCTCATCGCCGGGCTCACCTTAGGAACCGATAAATCGGCTACTTCGGGTGCTCTCGACTTTGCTCGCTTGACGGGCGGTGTGTACAAGACTCGAGAACGTATTCACCGCGGCCTGCTGATCCGCGATTACTAGCGATTTCAGCTTCATGAGGACAAATTGCAGCCCTCAATCCGAACTGAGGCGAAATTTCAGAGATTAGCTTCCCGTTGCCGAGTTGCAACCCGTTGTTATTCGCCATTGTAGGATGTGTGTAGCCCTGGACATAAGGGCCGTGCTGACTTGACGTCATCCCCGCCTTCCTCCCAAGTTAGACTTGGGCAGTTCTCTGTGAAATTCAACACAGAGTGGGGGTTGCGCTTGTTTACCCACTTAAGGGTGCGTCTCACGATACAAGCTGACGACAGCCATGCAGCACCTGTGCCGATGCCAAAAAGGGGTCCCAACTTTCGTCGGGATTTCATCGGCATGTCAAGCCCAGGTAAGGTTTTTCGCTTTGTATCGAATTGAACCACATGCTCCACCGCTTGTGCGAGTCCCCGTCAATTCCTTTGAGTTTTAGCCTTGCGGCCGTACTCCCCAGGCGGGACACTTAACGCGTTAGCTTACGACCCCCCGAAAAAACGGAGGATCCAGTGTCCATCGTTTACAGCTAGGACTACGCAGGTCTCTAATCTGCTTCGCTCCCCTAGCCTTCGTGCATCAGCGTCAGGGATGGCCCAGTAACCTGCCTTCGCCTTTGGTGTTCTGCCCGATATCAACGCATTTCACCGCTCCACCGGGTATTCCAGTTACCTCTACCATCCTCCAAGTTTGAGAGTATCAAAAGCTTTTCCCCGGTTGAGCCGGGATATTTGACCTTTGACTTTTCAAACCGCCTGCGCACTCTTTACGCCCAATAAATCCGGATAACGCTTGCGCCCTACGTCTTACCGCTGCTGCTGGCACGTAGTTTGCAGGCGCTTATTCCTCCGACATTACATCGGAGAAAAGGGGTTTACAACCCGAAGGCCTTCAATCCCCCACGCGGCGTCGCAGGATCAGGCTTTCGCCCATTGTCCATGATTCCCGGTTGCTGCCACCCGTAGGTGTAGGGACCGTATCTCAATTCCCTTGTGGCTGACCGACCTCTCAGTCCAGCTACCCGTCATCGCCTTGGTAGGCCATTACCCTACCAACAAGCTGATAAGACGCGGGCTCATCCTAAAGCGGAAGGTTAGTTCCTTTAGTACATACAGATAAACTGTACACACCACATGCGGTATTAGCTCCGATTTCTCGAGGTTATTCCCCACTTTAAGGTAGATTCCCACGCGTTACTCACCCGTCTGCCACTATCCCGATTGCTCTTGCGAGCTATCGGGACCGTTCGACTTGCATGCCTTAAGCACGCCGCCAGCGTTCATCCTGAGCCAGGATCAAACTCTCAATAGTTAAATTGACTTTTTAAGGATCTTCCTACCACTCTTCAAGCTGTCTTTTTCCGCCGGCTGGCGGACACAAAAAAACAACTTGAAAGAGCGGATATTGGATTTTTGCTCTTTGCAAGTTGTTAAGGTGCAAACTTCATTGGACAAACAAATTTTAGCTGGGAAGCAACTTTTTGTCAAGCTTTGACTAGATTTTGAAAACGAAGCGGAAGGTGGCAAGAAGCTGATTAAAGGGGCGGAAGAGATTTGCGGAATCGCCTTCTTTTGCAACACTGCCAATAATTTGCCACATCTTGTCATCTTTTGGAACAAAAACTTGGGCGTAGATATTAACCTGACCGTTTGTATCTTTTGCGCTATAAATTACCATTGTGCCACTTAACCCACCAACAACCATGAGAGCATCCTGTTTTGGCAAATCTTTAGTAAAAGAAAGGTTTTTAAGTCTTTCCGAGACAAAAGTATCCAGATTAACTGGACTTGACGGTTTGTAATAAGAGATAGAAGTGTAGACTGGCTTGGTGAAACCACCTGAGGAACTAGTCCAAGAGACAACTGGTTGGGCCTGAGTATCAGAAGCTTGCGGGTTGTTCTTGTAATTTTCCTCTTTGATTGACCAATCGGGAGGATATAAAAGGTGAAAACCAAAATCGGAGTTTGCGTATGTTTTCCAGTCAGCTGTTAGTTCAGCTGGCGTGGCTGATTTTGTAGCTGATCCGGTCGCCTGCTGGAGGGAAGGTAAAGCACTCCTCTGACCCCCAAAACCTTGAAAAAGCAAAAGAATGACGATAACCAAAATAACCAAAAATATGAAGATTACAATAATAATGATTTTTACTTTATTTCGATCGAAAAAGGAGGATGGGGCGGGCGTAAGTTGAGTTGGTGTAGTCGGAGGAATTTGGGTTGGCACAGGCTGTTGGACAGATTGTTGGTCAATGCCATTCATAAGTTAAATCTAACACAGAAAAATAAAAACTTTCAAGTGTTTGACAAAACGATTGGGCAAAGACTACTCTTGAATTAGAAAGTGATAAACTCCAAAAGTCCAAAAGGCTTCACATTGATTGAACTTCTGATTGCTATGGCTGTTGTTGCAATCATTGCCGGAATCGGCTTGACCGTTTATCCTTCTGGTCAAGCAAAAGCAAGAGATGGTACGAGAAAACAGGATCTTGCGAGCTTTAAGACTGCCTTGACGATGTATTATCAAGACGAAGGAAGTTACCCAGGGACAAATGAAACAAATCACATTTCAGACCCAACAACAGATTGGATACCTAATCTTACCCAACCAGTGTCTTATATCAAAAAACTACCAGTTGACCCCAAACAAAAAACAACTACTTTCTCTCCCTTTCAAAAGTTAGCCTCGATTTTTTCTGGACTTGCCAAAAATTTAACAAGACCGGCTTTGGCTCAGGTTCAAAATACCCCCATCCCCTCCCGCTCAAACGATGGGGACCTTTATGGTTATGATACTACTTATGCTAATAGTGGAACCTGTGACGGTTCATACTCGGGCGCTGGTGCTGGCTCTGCTTCTGTTGGTCAGCGCACTGGTTTTTACAGAATACGATCTTACCTTGAATTCAATACTGCTGGACTTGGGGGTGCAAGTGTTAGCAATGCTGTACTCAGACTATATCTTTACGGCAATTCAACAACCACTGACTTCTGGCTTGAAGTACGAAGCGCAGCTTGGGGACCGACCCTTGAGTGCGCTGATTGGGCAGTAGGCCCTGCAAGTGGATACTATATTGGTTCTTATTGGACTGGAGGGTTACCGGGTAGCGGCACTTTTGATATCCCAATTGACCCTTCTGTTGTTAATGCAAGCGGTTATACTGACATCTATTTGATATCCCGCAATGATGTTGTCGGAACTACTCAACCGATCGACAATGAATATTTCGGTTTCTACACTTCAGAATCGGGTTCTTCTGTCCAACCCCAGCTTTTGGTCTGGACAGGGCCGGCTGTCACCCCAACTCCTACGGCCACACTTACACCAACACCTGGTACGCCAACGCCTACGAGAACTCCAACACCAACACCAACGATTACACCAACACCAGGCCCAACTGCTACACCGACCCCCACTACTGCTCCAACACCAACACCAACGCCGGTTGAAGTTCCTAGCAACGCCTGCAGCTCAAGCCCAGCTCATACTTATTGCTATTTCCCCTATGATAGTCTTAATGCTTTTATCATCTGGGCCCAGCTTGAAAATACTCGTGACAAAGAGATAGCAACTAATAATGCTGCCACCTGCCACTACACTACTCCACAAAATTCTAGCTACAACTACTGTGTTGAAAGTATTTAGATTTTAGAAATTCTCATTCTCCTTACAGTTGTCCCTCAACTTAACGTATGCTATCATCCAAAACTCCAAAACATTGACAACTTCCTCATTCTATTATTAGCTTGAATTGTGGATGGTTCTGGAAAGACAAGTAGGGGTTTTACCTTAATTGAACTTCTGATTGCCGTTGCCGTAGTCGGCATTATTTCCGCTATTGGCTTGACTTTTTATCCCTCTGGCCAGCAAAAAGCAAGGGACGCGGCCAGAAAACAAGATCTGCAAAGCCTTAGGACTGCTTTGACGATGTATTATAATGATAATGCGCAATATCCTGGGACCAGTGGAACAAGTTATCCCTCATCAACAGATCCCAACTGGATACCCAGTCTTGCTCCAACCTATATCAAAACCCTACCAGTTGACCCCAAACAAAATGTTACAACTTTAAATCTTTTTGAAAGGTTTGCCCAAATTTTTAAAAAACCTCCTCAACCGGTCTACGCTGCTGCCCCTGCCTTTGATGCAATGTCCAGGAATTATGCGCTCGATGCATCTAGCCTCACCTTATCATCACATACTATTTCCGGCTCCAACCGGGTACTGCTAGTTGGAGCTAGCATACCCGGAAATAGAACTGTCAGTAGTATCACGTACAACGGCGTCGCCCTAACTAAGATTAACTCAGCAAGCACTGGCAGTTTGTCAAGTGATGCCCGTATGGAACTATGGCAGTTAGTAGCACCAACCACAGGAACTCATGATATCATCATCACACTTAATGGATCAGCAAATGTGCTGATTGGTGGTGCGACAAGCTGGACAGGTGTGAATCAGAGCACACCCTTTGGTACCTTCGCTTCGGCAACAGGTAATAGTAACGCGCCGTCTGTCAATGTAACCAGCACGACCGATGAGTTAGTGGTTGATTCTCTGGCCGTAAGTGATCCTGTAACTGGAGGCTTCTTCGTTTCACAAGGACCGGGCCAAACGTGGAGGTGGGACTACGGCTATGGCAATAGCGGTCAGAGATGGGGGTCTGGTAGTAGTGAACCAGGAGCAACCACTGTTACCATGTCCTGGACGATGGATGTAGCTTATAAATGGGCCATTGGTGCCGTACCGCTCAAACCTGCGCCGACTCCGACTCCGACTCCAACCCCAACTCCTACCCCAGGTTCGACCATCACAATCAGTACTAACTATGACGGCTATGTAAATTCAAACTCTAACTACTTCGATACTGGTTCCTTTCTTGAAGTCGGTCACGAGGCGGCTACTTCAATGACTTATCGAACTTTCATGCGCTTTGACCTCAGCGCACTGCCTGCCGGCGCTGATGTTACAAATCTTACCCTTAGGGTAAATAATACGTCAATGGTGGGTGGCGCGGATTTTGATCTTCAGGCTTACAATCAAAACGGTCAAGCTGATCCAGAAATTGATTCTGGTGCTGATAAGAGAATCCGCAGCGGTAACGATACCACACCGTATATTAATAATGACACGACAACATTCAAAAGTTTAGGTATCAAGACTATCCCATTTCCATCAGAGGCAATGGCAGATCTGGAAGCTGCTAAATCGGCTGTCAACCGGTTTGGTTTGGCCATTAGTGAAAATGGAAGTTCTGATCAACGGAACGGTTTGGAGTCGTTGGAAAGTTCAGGCACCGACGAACCTAAGTTAGTAATTACCTATACCGCAGCGCCACCGTGTCTCTCTCCTACCTTTGACGCAGTATCTGAAGAAGATGGGGAGGGAATCTCCAGCCTTAGTTGGCAGCATACTGTAGGTACGGGCCCTGATCGGGCTTTGTTGATTGGAGTAAGTTGGAGATCTGCTCAGACCGCTACTGGAATGGTGGTTAATGGAAATCCCATAAGTATGTTCATAAGTTCTGTTAACGTTAGCGGAGGCGTTCGAGTCGCTCAAGGAATATTGGTAAACCCACCTAGTGGAGTTAACAATATTACTGTTAACTTTAGTGCAGCGACAAATGCAGTAGGAGGTGCGACTAGCTGGACAGGAGTCAATCAAACTTCGCCTACAGGAACTCCTGGAGCGGCACAAAACTCTAATTCAACTCCATCTGTAACCGTTAGTAGCGCCACCAATGAGGTTGTGGTTGATACCGTAGCGGTTAATCTGTCCGGCTTAAGCTACACTTTAGGGCCAGGGCAGACCGATCGATGGGATAACAATGCTGGATTAGGCTCACCAATCGGCCTTGGTAGTAGCAAACCTGGAGACACAAGTACCACTATGTCTTGGACGATTGATCCCGCCGCAGGGTGGGTTATGGTCGCTACACCTATAAAGGCAAATTGTGTCTTACCAACTCCAACTCCAACCACTCCACCACCTCCACCAACATCTACCCCAACGCCAACACCTACAAGAACACCTACACCCACACCAACTTTGGGACCGACTGCTACACCTACACTAACTCCAACTTCGGGACCGACACCAACGACAGCACCTAGTGGCTGCGCTTCAGGTCAGCCTTATACCTATTGTTATTATCCCTACGGCTCAACACCCCCTGTTCCTCCTAATTCATTTATCATTTGGGCTCAGCTTGAGAATGGTAGCGACAAAGAATTGGCTAAAAATTCCACAGCTGCCTGTCACCGTGACCTTGCTAGTATCCCAGCGCCCTACAACTATTGCGTAGAAGGTATCTAGATTTATCTCCTTTGAATTATTTGCCACTTTTGATACATTTATTGTCGATGCGCAAAAAGACAACGGAAGAGTTAGTTGCTCAAAAACCAACCTTAGAAAAGTTTAAGAAAGAGCCCCGCAATCCAATTTATGTCATTTTAAATAATGTCCGCTCGCTTCAGAATGTCGGCCTAGTTTTCAGGATTTGTGATGCGATAAAAGCAGAGATGCTCTACTTAACCGGTTTTACTGGTTATCCGCCACTTGGCGAAAAAGATCCACGGAGAGCAGGGGTTATCATCCACGCCAAAAATCAAATTGAGAAAACAGCCATTTGGACTGTTGATTATGTCCCATGGGAATACCGAGAGGATACTATCAAATTGGTTAAAGAACTAAAAAGAAAGAACGTTCAAATTGTAGCTGTTGAGCAAACTCATCAATCCCAAAATTATCTTCAAGCTCCCTATAGGCTCCCTTTAGCATTAATTATGGGGCATGAGAAAGAAGGAATTGAAGATCCGGTTTTAAAACTAGCTGATTTTGCAGTAGAAATCCCGATGTTTGGCATGGGTAATTCTTTAAATGTAGCAATGGCTTTATCGATCTTGAGTTACGAACTTGTCAAAAGACTCCACCAACCCCTAAAATAGCCCCAAATAATAAAAATGGATTTGAAACGGCTGGTTTTAAAACTCCTACCCTTTTTAACACTCCTTCTTTTGGTTGTTATTTTCTTTGGCAAAACCCTTACTGGCGAACAAATCTTTGTCACTCCGGATTTTGGGAAAAGTGATATTTTAAACTACGAATATCCCACCAAATTTTTCTTGGCGGAAGCGCTCAAACATGGAACCTTACCACTCTGGAATCCTTATATTTCAACTGGTTATCCCCAAATGGCCACCATAACCGGTTCTTTCAACCCAATTAACTTAATCCTCTTTTATTTTCTCCCCTTGCCTCAGGCGTTCAATATTGGGTTTGCCATAGTTTTTCTAACAGCTGGCATCTTCACTTTTCTTTTCTGCCGAGTCTTGGGTCTTTCAAGAATTGCCGCACTTTTTGTCGCGATCGTCTTCTCCTTCTCTGGCGTCTTTATAACTCAAATTACCCATTTTAATCTCATCCAAACTCTATCATTCTTTCCATTAGAGATGTATCTGATTGAACTTTATATTCAAAAGAAGAAAAGCTTTCTCTTGCCACTTCTTGCCTTTGCTGTAGGATTTCAGATCTTAGCCGGTTTCTACCAAGTCGTCCTTTACTCAACAATTGTCATTTTTCTCTATATCCTTTGGCGGATTTTCTTCCTCGGGGAAAAGACACTAGTCAAATGGAAACTACTCGTTGTTCTCACGCTGGCAATCCTTGCCGGTTTTGCCATTGCTGCTATCCAACTTCTGCCTAGTTGGGAATTAACTCAAATCTCAGAACGGAGGAGTGGAGTTGGTATTGAGGAAATAAAACGGTTCCCCTACCCATTCCAACATTTAATAACTTTCCTTTGGCCGTATCTCTTAGGCGACCCCAGAATTGGTACTTATCCTAGATTTTCTGAAAATTGGGGGATCTTTTGGGAAAATACAGGCTATTTGGGAATCTTACCACTCGTTTTTTCTTTTCTTGCTCTACTCTGGGGATTGAAAAGAAACAAGCCGGTCCAATTTTTTCTAATACTTGCCATTATCTCCCTACTTTTAATGCTTGGCAAAAATTCGCCAACATTTTTCCTTTTTAAATTTGCCCCCCTGTCACTTTTTAGAGTCCCCGCACGGTGGATCATATTCTTTACTTTCTCACTGGCAATACTGGCTGGATTTGGTTTCGAAATATTCAAAAGAAAATTGGAGAATAAAATTGCTTTCTCAAAACTTCAACCTCTCCTCTATTTATTAATTTTGATAATTGCTATTGTCAATCTTTTTCTTTTTTCCTATAACTATCATCTTCGCGGTGAAGCTAAAAATTGGCTACAAACACCGGAAACTGCCCAGTTTCTGGCCAATGATAAATCTTTTTATCGAATTGCAAGTTATGGGAATGAAAACGTTTGGAATGAACAATTTCTTCAAAGAGGATGGCAGAATGCGGGAGACAAGTACCTAGCCCTTCGCAAGGCCCTAGATCCTAACTGGAATGTAGTTTTCAATATCAATCATATTAACTCATACTCCCCCGTAAGCTTCCAAAGGAATCTTATAATCAATACCATTTTAGATCAAAATATTAATTTCACAAACAACGCCTTTATGGTGCGTAGGGCAGGCAGGAATTTACTTGATCTTCTAAATGCAAAATATCTCATCTCACCTCTCGCCATCAATGGGAGAGATTTGGAACCTGTTTTCAAAAGTCAAACCCAGCCCCAGTATGTAATTTATCAGAACAAAAGCGTCCTACCCAGAGTTTTTGTGGCTAAAAATGCCCAAATTGCATCTACGGTCCAAGAACAACAAAAGGTTCTTTCTTCGGCCAATTTCGATCCTAAAACAACGGTCATTTTGGAAAAAGATCTCAAAAAGCGCTCGTTTGAGTCAATTAATTCCTCTGCCACGATAACCAAATACGAAAATCAAAATATTGAGATCAAAGCGCAAATGGATGGAGACGGAATTTTAGTACTTGCCGACTCCTTTTATCCGGGCTGGAGAGCAATGGTCGACGGCAAAGAGCAAGAGATATTGCCTGCCAATATTAATCAAAGAGCGTTAATCCTAGAAAAAGGCGAACATTTGGTGAAGTTTTCCTATCAGCCACAAAGTTTTCGGGCAGGAGCAGTAATCAGTATTTTATCAATCATAAGCCTTTTAATTCTCTTCTTTTTCTTTCTGCTGAGGCCAAGACTGTAATTAGTAACTATCTGTAAGCTACTATTCCAATATTACCCGCCCCCAAACTGATCGGTATTCCACCTAATTTAGAGCTCTTTAAAAACTCCATTAAGGGTTTTTTAAACATCCCAGGCAGTGGAGTCATCCAAAGCCAATAAGATAAAGGATATCTGTTTTTAACATCAAAAACTTGAATCTTTTTGAATCCATTCTTGCGAAATATTTGCGCCAAGGTCTTTTTATTGAAAAGATAGATATGTTCTATATCAAAGATTGGCGACCTTTCTCCAAAAAGCCTAACTGAAAGACCTTGAGTATCATGAACAACAAAAATGACGCCACCATTTTTCTTTAGCGTTTTATGAATTATCCTTACGAATTCATTTGGATTAACAACATGATCTAATGTATGAAAACAAGAGATGATGTCAAAATATGATTTTGGGTAGCTATCGTCTCGCAGAACATCTATCTTTATGTTTCTTTTAAGATACCTGGGTGCTTTGGACACCACCTCTTTGCCTGGCTCAATACCAAAAGTATATTTAAAACTCAATTTGTGAAGTTCGTCCAAAAAGAATCCATTCCCGCATCCCACGTCCAAGATTTTGGTCTTTTTGGACAGACGGGGGAAAAATTCTTTCAGATAGTAGGTGTAGGTTGCCCCCAGATAAGAAGTTTGTTCTTCATAAGTAAACTTACTTCGCTTATAAAGTTCGTCAATCTTTTCGACATCCAAAATGGGACTTGAAAAAATTAGTCCACACTTTTTGCATTCATTCAACTGATAATGAAGCTTGTCTGGCAATCTCCTTGCTGAAAATATCTTTTCATTGATTTTCTCAAGATCAATGTTTGCTCTGTATAATACTTGTGTCCTTTGCTTTTTACCGCATATTGCGCAATTGATTTGCCTCATTTTAGAATC
>Ga0315280_10001361_pt1 | contig 42329 bp, 45 predicted proteins | sample YL17G06_40_MG_FD_203697 | JGI IMG/M metagenome (GOLD analysis project Ga0315280, IMG submission 203697) | Sediment microbial communities from Yellowstone Lake, YNP, Wyoming, USA - YL17G06_40 | ecosystem: Environmental > Aquatic > Freshwater > Lake > Sediment | place: USA: Wyoming | collected...
GCTAAAGAGCCTGTAGCTGTAGCATAGAACGCTTATAGCCCAAACAGAACCAGCCACGCAAGAAAGCGGGGGAAGCCCCGCTTTTTTGCTTTTTTAGGGGGTATTCGCTCCCCAAGCGTGGGAGTGATACCCCCTCTTTTTGTGGCTAGAAAGGGGGTAAACCACGGTGGAAAAGCGCAAAGAGTATGCCGAAGGCGATATTATGACCTGCCCCAAGTGCGACAGCGATGATGTAGATTACGAAGAAGCTCCAAGCCGGGCAAGGTGTCAGTCCTGCGGGCTAGAGTTTGAAATCAGAACTGTAGCCATCTGGAATGAGTAGACAACAGCTATGTGAAGGGCTACATAGAGCGCATCCGCAACCTCATACCCAAAGAGGCACTAGAGGAGGAGCGTAGGGCTTTGGAGTATGGTAGCCAGCAATCGCTAATTTAAGTGGAGCAACCAGCATTGTTTGAGTTCTAAATTGAAACTGGAGAGGGTCGGGAGTTTACCCCGACCCTCTTTTTGTTTTCTCTCTAGCCCTCTTTTTCGCCTTCAGAGCGTCCGGCGCCGTTTCCGAGGGAAACCGCCTCTATTTGGTCTGAGTGGCAGCGTTTTCATACTCTGGCGCCAACTCTCACTGGGCGAGCTCGACTTCTCCTCAGTCGGCTCACGTCCATTCTCCGTTAGCCGTCTCTTCCCTGGTTTGCCGAATGCGTTTACTAAATCTGGGAGCATATTCCACATCGAGCTGATAATAACGAAGGGCATGTAGCTTTTAAGTATGCGCTCAAAATCCTCCATTGGTAGCCTCCTTTTCCTCTCTCACGGTTAGGACCGGAAATAATCAACTCACATGGATAATCTCGCCCTTCATTCCAAACATGGTGTCATGCATGTAGGCGAGTTGCTCAGCCAGAGTGTCTATACCGTTAGCTGCGGTCTCAAGGGCTTTGGCGTCCCCTGGGTTAATGGCAACGTATCTTATCTCAAGCCTGCCTTCCCTAGGGCATTTTCTAATTTCAACTCTGAGATGCCTGCCTATCTCACGAGCTGCTTGCATCTGTTCGGGATCGACCCCAAACACGGCTGGATTAAATACCATGGTTATTCATCTCCTTCTTCAGTCTTATATCCCCAGCCCGGTGGAATCTGTGGCTCCTGTCCTGGCTGCCCCTGAACAGGCATGCCAAACATGCGTTCAAACATATTTGCCATCTGCCTTCCGGCCATATCTGCCATTGGCCCGAGCATTCGGTCAGCTATGGTCGTGCCACCAGAGGGTTCAGCCCTGGACATCTTCTGGTCGATGAAACTCGCCATCTCCAGCGCTGTCTGGTGAGCGGCCTCTTGGGCGATATCCTTGCTCGAATCCTTTGCTTCCCGCATGATGTCAAGCTGATTCTTTACGATCTCGGCCTGACCGGCGGCGGTGAGTTGAGCATACCTTGCTCCCAAAAGGAGCATTCCGACGCCATCCAAGACGCCTCTTCGCCATACCTCAACAGCGTCACCATTCCTTGGCAGGTGTAGGACTTCCAAGACGGCCTCGGGCGGAATTACATCCTTCGAGCCAAGTTTTATTAGTTCCTGCCTTCCCTTACCTGGCTGCCCTCCTGACGGCCCCTCGCCTTGGCTGCTCCCAGCCGGGTCGTTTTCGGGTTGCACCCTGAGCTTGGCATAGTGAAAAGCCGTCCGTCGATTGAAGCCAAGGGCAATGATCTGGTTGACGCTGTAGCCCTCGTCCAGGAGTTTGTTTATCTCAACCTTCTCCTCAATTGGCTTATCACTGGGCGTTGGTCTTGCTTCTTCCTGGCCAGCCGCGGCCCCTTGTTCACTATTTGTCTTGGTGTCTTGTTTATCCTTCATAGTTACCTCCTCTTAACGCGTTTCTAGCTCTCTACTATGCTATGTAGCTCATGTCTCACCTCCAACATGCAGATTTACGGGCACAGATTTGAGGAAATCAGCTAGCTGGAGGAAAAGCTCATGAATATCAAGGTTATCTATGGAGTGAGATGGGAAGGGGGTCAGGGGGATGGGGTTACCACAAAAAGCTAAAGTGGGTTCCCCGAAAAATCAAAGATTTTTAGGGTAAAGAGGGGGATGGGGTTACAATATAAAGCTATAAGTTTAGCCCCTTATACAAAGCCTGAAAGTTGAACTGCTGCTCCATAATTTCACCAAGCCTCGGCAGCTTCTTTTCCTGGTTAAATTTGCTCTTGCCCAGCGCCAGCTCAATGCTATTCACCGTAGAAACAGTATCACCCTTGGTCAAAATAATCGGAACCCCCTTATCCTCGGCTTTCCGGAGCAGGGTATGGCTTGGCGACACCCCTCCGCTGAGAACGAGGCATCTGGTTGAGGTCTCCAGGGCTGCCAGTTGCATATCGGGGCGCTCCCCCCTGACCACCACCGCTTTGTTGTCTTTGCGACCGAAATAGTCCAGACCGGAGTCAATACTCATCGCCCCGAGCATAAAGTCTTCAACCGGCTCCGACGCTCTGTCGGCGCTGTTTAATATCTCCCCCCCAAGATGCTCCGCCAGCTCCCCCACCGTCAAACTGACCAGAATTCTATCCTCGGGAAGCACCCCTAAAATATCAACCCCTCCCCGCTCAAACTGAGCCGACAACCGGCTTCTCGGCGTCTTATTCACCACCACCCCCAGCAAGTACTCGCCGAAGTCCCGGTAATTGAGCATTGCCGCCGGTAGCTTCTCGGAGTAAGGCTCAACAATAATCACCCTGGCGTCCAGCGCGGCAACTACCTGATAAGAGGCTTCAATCGGCTTGCCCCCCGGCCTCTGCCGCCACACCCCCTCGACAATAACCACCTCCTTGCCCCGAGAAACCTTGGCATAGGCTTGCTTGATTTTGCTGGCTAGCTCCCCCTTCCCCCCGATAACCGGGCAGAGGCTTTCTACCGGCTCCTTCAGGGCCAGAACCTGCTTTATAAACTGGGCATCGCTGTCAACTGCCTCCGGGCTTTTAATCTCAGCGACAATCGGCTTGAAAAAGCCGACCTTTTTGCCATTCCCTAAAAGATGCCTCCCCAGCCCGGCGCAGACCGCCGTCTTACCGGCACCGGCATAGGGAGAGGTAACATATAAAGCAACCAAGTTGCACCTCCGGCTGCATTTTAGAAATTCCAGCCTATTATAACCGCTTAATTGCTGTTGGTAAAGGATATAGATGTAATTTTTAGTAACCTATCCCCCTGACCCCCTTCCCTTATTATTTTATTGAAGGGAAGGGGGTGTAAGTAAGGGAGGGGGCGAAGCCCCCTCCCTAAAATCTCTTCCCCCTCTCCTTTTTAAGGAGAGGGGGATAAAGGGGGCGAGGTTCATAAAGAATCTCTTTACTAAGGTATTGATAAAAGCAGGCATATTGGTATAAAATCACCCTTGTGCTCACTCTGACTTGGGGACTGGGCATAGATTAAATCTTCCAAGGAGGGCAGGTGATTGAATGCACTAGGGAAACATTTACTCTTGGAACTGAAGGGCTGCGATAGGGAGGTGTTAAATGATATCGGCTTTCTCAGGGAGGCCCTGCTGGCGGCAGCTGTTGGGGCTGGGGCGACGGTATTGGGAGAGTCATTCCATCAGTTCAAGCCCCAGGGGGTAAGCGGGGTGGTAATTATCGCCGAGTCTCACATCTGTATTCATACCTGGCCGGAATATGGCTATGCCGCCGCCGATATTTTCACCTGTGGTAGTACCGTCCAGCCGGAGAAGGTAGCCGAGATAATATTGGGGAAGCTTGGCGGCAAAAACCACTCCATAGCCGAGATGCCGATAGGTGTCCTGGATACGCAGCTGGTTTGAGATAAAGCTTATGGATATAGAACCTGATAAATGGTTTCAAGATAGGGTGAGCCGGAACCTGATTCAGCTCCACAGCATTGAAGAGGTGCTGTATAGCGCTCGGACCAAGTTCCAGCTTGCCGAAATTATTCGTAGCGGAAGCTTCGGGAAGCTTCTGGTGCTGGATGGCAAGATCCAGTCCAGTGAGGCGGACGAGTTTATCTATCACGAGGCCCTGGTCCAGCCGGCAATGCTCACCCACCCCCGCCCGGAGACGGTCTTTATTGCCGGGGGTGGTGAGGGGGCGGTCCTGAGGGAGGCGCTGGCTCACCAGACAGTAAAAAGGGCGGTGATGGTCGATATTGATGAGGAGGTGGTAGCCCTGTGCCAGAAATTCCTTCCCAATTACAGCCAGGGCTCGTTTCAGGATAGGCGGACGGAACTAGTGCATACCGACGCCAGAGAATATCTGGCTAGGAGTCGGGAGTTATTTGACATAATCATTATTGACCTGCCTGACCCCATAGAGGAGGGTCCGGCTTATCTGCTTTATACCCGGGAATTCTATCAGCTGGTCAGGGAAAGGTTGACGGCTAACGGAATTATCAGTGTTCAAGCCGGCTCGGCGTCCCTGAACGAATTATTAAATCTGGCTTCAGTCAATAAGACGCTGAAAAGCGTTTTTCCTATAGTCTTCCCTTACCAGTTAGACGTTCCCTGTTTTGGCGGTCCCTGGGGGTTCTGCCTGGCGTCGCTAGGGCTTGACCCGCTCAAACTTTCACCCTCTGAGGTGGACAGGAGAATCTCCGCCCGTTTACTTGTGCACCTCAGGTTCTACGATGGGCTGACCCACCAGGGGATTTTCTCCCTGCCTAAATACCTGAGGGAAGAGCTAGCCAAACAGGGAAGGCTCATCACCGATAGTGAGCCCCTTTATATCTATCAGGGCTGAAAGTACTTACGCCGGAAGTAGAGGGCTACGCTTACCAGGCTGATGAGCACCGGCACCTCAATCAATGGTCCGATGACGGCAGCAAATGCCTGCCCGGAGCCAATGCCGAATACCGCCACGGCGACGGCGATGGCGAGCTCAAAGTTGTTGCTGGCGGCGGTGAAGGCGATGGCGGTTGTCTTGGGATAGTCGGCGCCTATTTTCCTGGCCATGAAGAACGAGACCAGGAACATGACCACGAAGTAGATTAGCAGGGGAACGGCAATGCGAATCACGTCCAGCGGTATTTGCACGATAAGCTCGCCCTTGAGAGAGAACATCACCACGATAGTGAAGAGTAGAGCCGCTAGTGTGATTGGGCTTATCTTGGGGATGAACTTGTTCTCGTACCACTCACGTCCTTTTGCTTTAATAAGCACAAAGCGGGTGAGCATGCCGCCGAAGAAGGGAATACCGAGGTAGATAAACACGCTCTGGGCTATCTGACCGATGGTGACCTGCACCACCGAGCCCTCCAGCCCGAACCACCGGGGCAGTATGGTGATGAAGATATAGGCATAGACCGAGTAAAAGACTATCTGGAAGATGGAGTTGAGCGCCACCAGACCGGCGGCGTATTCCCTGTCCCCCTTTGCCAGCTCATTCCAGACGATAACCATGGCGATACAGCGTGCCAGCCCGATTAAAATCAGCCCCACCATGTAGTCAGGGTAGGGCCATATGAAACCGAGGAATAGGATGGCTAGTAAGAACATAAGCACCGGCCCGATAACATAGTTCTGTACCAGAGACAGGGCAAGCACCCGCCAGTTGCGGAACACCGGTCCCATCTCCTCGTACCTTACCTTAGCCAGCGGGGGGTACATCATCAGGATAAGCCCGACGGCAATGGGAATTGAGGTGGTACCCACCTGGAAAAAGCCAATGAAGTCAGCAACACTGGGGATAAAATACCCCAGCCCCACCCCCAGACCCATTGCCAGGAAAATCCAGAGGGTCAAGAAGCGGTCAAGTAATGAAAGTCTGCTGGTTAAACTTCTTGGTTCGGCGTTAGTCATGCCTTATCCTCTTTATCTCCCAATGCTTTGGGTCCGATACGTTTTGTGTGCTTTAGCCTCTCTCTGTCCTGGGCTAGAATCTCCTCACTGACTGAGGAATTTCTTACCAGCTTGGCTAGGGAGGCAGCGTAGCGATTTGCCGTCTGCCAGTCCACAGAATAGACTATCCACACTCCGTCTCTCTTCGCCTTTAAAAAACCAGCGTCCTGAAGAAGACCAAGATTGCGCGAAGCCCGGGACTGCGAGATATCCAGGGCTTGCATCACCTCGCAGACACAGCATTCTCTCTCCAGGAGAATATTTAAAATTCTGAACCTGGTCTCATCGGAGAGAGCCTTGGTTGCTTTAATTAAGTCTTGCATAGCCTTCCCCTTATTTATAACAATATATGCACATATCTGCATATATTCTACAATTTTTAGCCGTACCTGTCAACAGGATTTCCAACTTTCTGCACCTCACCCCCTTGGTCCCCCTCTCCTTTTAAGGAGAGGGGGAGAAATGAAAAAGAGGGGGGCGAAGCCCCCCTCTTAGACACCCTTTAATGTGGCTATCCTTTGACGGGGAGTTATAGAGGGGCGTCAGCTCCTCTTAAAACTACATCCCCCTTCCCCTCAGGGGAAGGGGGATAAAGGGGGATGGGGTTACCACATAAAGATAAAAGGGTTCCCTGAAAAATCAAAGATTTTTTAGGGTAAAGAGGGGGATAGGGTAAATGCTGCGGAGAAACGAAGCAAGATAAAATGTTATAATTTAGTGATGGATATCCTGGCTGAGCTTAATCCGGCGCAGAGAGAAGCGGTTGAGGCAATTGATGGCCCGGTGCTCATTCTGGCTGGTCCCGGCAGCGGCAAGACGAGGATCATTGCCCACCGGGTGGCTTATCTTATCAAGGTCTGCCGCATTAGCCCCCACCGCATTATGGCGGTCACCTTCACCAATAAAGCCGCCCGGGAGATGGAGGAGAGGCTTCAGCGTCTTATCGGCAGTTTGGTGGGTGATTTGACCATCGGCACCTTTCATGCCATCTGCGCCCGGATACTGCGCCGGGAGGGCAAGGCAATCGCTATTGACCCGAGGTTCGTTATCTACGACGAGGAAGACCAGCTCAGCCTGATAAAGGAGGCAGTCCAGGATATCGGGCTTGACCCCAAGCAATATGTCCCCCGGGCTATCGCCTCCGCCATTACGGCGGCAAAAAGCCGCACCTTAACCCCCAAGGACTATATTAAGCACACCCGCGGCTATTTTGAGAAGGTGGCGGGGCGGGTCTATGAGCGCTACCAGCAGCTGCTGGCTGAAAGTAGCGCCCTGGACTTTGATGACCTGCTGATGAAGACGGTGGAGTTGTTCCGCAACAGCGATAAGACCCTGGCTAAATACCAGTCCCGGTATTTGCATATCCTGGTGGACGAGTTTCAGGATACAAATTTAGTCCAGTATGAGCTGATAAGGCAGCTGGGTGGGGAGAGGCGCAATGTATGTGTCGTTGGCGACCCTGACCAGTCTATCTACTCCTGGCGGTCTGCCGACCTGCGCAATATCCTTAGCTTTGAGAAAGACTTTCCTGAGGCGAAACTGGTACTCTTGGAGCAGAACTACCGCTCGACCAAGAGGATTCTGGAAATATCCTCTTGCGTCATCTCCGCCAATCAGCAGCGCAAACCCAAGACGCTGTGGACGAATAATGAGCTTGGCGAGCTGATTAATGTGGTTGAGACCTATACCGAGCAGGACGAAGCCCAGTTTGTCGTCAGTGAGATTGAGCGCCTGGTGGGGGAGGGGAGGACCAAGCTCGGGGACTGCGCGGTAATGTATCGCACCAATGCCCAGTCAAGAGCCCTTGAGGAGGCGTTTATGCGCTATGGCACCTCCTATAAGCTGGTGGCGGCCACCCGCTTTTACGAGCGGCGGGAGGTAAAGGATATTATCGCCTACCTCAGGGTTATCCAGAACCCTCATGATAACGTCAGCCTGCAGAGAATCATCAACATTCCAGGGCGGGGTATCGGGCAGCAGAGCCTGAGCCAGCTAGGGAGCTGGGCGAAGTCCCAAAATGTCTCTCTGTATGAAGCATTGAAGCTTATGACTAAAGAAGGTAAAGCGCACCAGCCGCCATTCAACCCTCGCGTCAGTAAGTCACTGGCGGCCTTTCTGGGCTTATTGCAGGAGTTCACCCGCCCCAGCAAGGAGCTGAACCTGCTTAAGTTATTTGACCTGGTGGTGAAAAAAACCGGCTATAAGGAATATATATTAAGCGGTGAAAATGGAGAGGAGCGCTGGGATAACATCCTTGAGCTTCGCAGTGTCGCCGGGGACTATCGCGAGCTGAAACCGGGGGAGGGGTTGACCTCATTTCTTGAGGGGGTGACCCTGGTATCTGATGTTGACGGGCTTGATGAGGCGGTGGAGGCAGTGACCCTGGTCACGCTGCACCAGGCTAAGGGGCTGGAATTCCCGGTGGTATTTATTATTGGCGTGGAGGACGGCATCCTGCCCCACTTTAAGTCCCTTGACGAGCCGGAGCAGCTGGAGGAGGAGAGGCGGCTGTGCTATGTGGGCATAACCAGGGCGAAGCAAAGGGTATATCTGGTCTATGCCTTCCGCCGCAATCTCATGGGCTCAAGCATGGTAAGCAAACCCTCGCGCTTCTTGAAGGATATACCGCAGCACCTCATCGCTCCCAATTACCGGTGGCAGGGGGAGGAGAGCCAGATAATGCCGGCGGTATACTCCTGGAACAAGGCTAAGACGCCTGCCCCCCGCCCCAGTCCATCCGAATTTAAGGCGGGCGACCATGTCCGCCATGCCCAGTTCGGCGAGGGGGTGGTGGTGAGCTGCCAGCCGGTAAAGGACGATAAAGAGGTTATAGTTGCCTTCAGCAGGGGGGTGGGGGTCAAAAGGCTGCTATTGAGCTTCGCCGGGCTGGAGAAGAAAGAATAGCTGGCTATGCCAGTTGTTGAAGCTCCTGGAAGAGTTCGGCGCAGAGGCTATCGGGGATGGGGGGTGTGGGGTTACCGGCCTCTCTGGTGAGCAGCGGCGAGATGGAGATATTGCCCTGCTCTACCGCCCAGATATCCGTCCTTTCATCTATCGGCTTATTTACCCTCTGGCGGACAAGCCAGTAGTGCTGGCGCCCGTTATCATATCTTTCCTCAATGGTATCGGTATGGCTTTTGCTTGCCGGATAGGTGAGCCTTACCCCCCTGATTTTTTTCTGGGGCAGGTTCACATTGAGGCAGGTCCTGGCGGGCAGGGCGCCCGAGCTGAACTTCCTGGCGAGCAGGGCGGCGAATCTAGCCGCCTCACCAAAGTTGAGGTTATCGCTGAGGGCGAGCGAGATGGCGAAGGCGGGGGAACCATGCAGGCTGGCTTGCAGGGCAGCCCCTACCGTCCCTGAGATTAGCACATCATCGCCCAGGTTTGCCCCCCGGTTTATGCCGGAGATGACCAAATCCACCCTGTCTCTAACCAGCTTGCCTAAAGCCAGAATAACGCTGTCCGCCGGCGTGCCCTCTACGGCATAGGTCTCTACGCCGTCCACCCTCGGCGTCACCCTTCTTGCCCTTACCGCTTGGTGCAGGCTGACCGCGGTGCCGATGGCGCTCATCTCCCTATCCGGGGCTACCACCACGATATCAGCGATGCTTTTTAGCTCCCCGACCAGTGTCCATAGTCCGTCGGCAAATATCCCGTCGTCATTGGTTACCAATATTCTCACCGGAAACTCCCTTCTTCTAAAGTTTCAGTTTACCACGACAGGGGTGGCAACGACAAATCAAATATGGCAACCTCACCCCCTGACCCCCTCTCCACTCTTGGAGAGGGGGAGGAATAAAAAAGAGGGGCTTTCGCCCCTCTTAGATGCCCCTAGCTAAGTAAGCTCCCTACCGAGGTAAAGGTTTTCGAAGCTTTGCTAGGTTGGAGAAGAGAGAATAGACTTCTAACCAAAGAGAGCTAAACTCTATTTGACTTTAAATTTTGTGGAATACCACAATAAAAAGGAGCCTCCTATGTAAAGAATACCTGCAACTACTGCGTAGCTACAATCCCGGGTGGCTAAAAGAAGGCTAGAGGTTGCAATTGCAAATCCAAATAATATATAGCCGAGACTTTGGTATTTATAATTTTTAGCCCTCTTTATATCCTGTTCGTGGTATTTATCGATTTTCTTGCTTAGTTCTTCAATAGTCATGTCATGCCTCCTTAGTTAGATAGTAGCCAATATTATGTGTTTTAAATTAGAGGTGTCAAGAGGGGGGCGGTAGCCCCTCTTTTTTCTATCTTCCCCCAGGGGCTTTGCCTCATAAGTGCCTTTTGCCCAAAAGTCATTAGGGCTGAAGCCTAACCTCCTTTAATTGTTTTTCAAACGACTGCTCAATTTCCTCACGATTTGGCTCAATACCCAAGTTTATGCTTGCTTTGACACGAGTGTAGAGAAGGGTGAGTAATTTCATCGTAGGGTCATCAACCAATGTTTCTGGAAATTGTAATCTTCCCTCTGCAGCTTCGTCAACCAAAATCTTAGGGAAGATAACTTTTTGCATTGGGCAACCTTGAGTGAAACAACTAAACCAGTACTTCTCCCCCTTTTCTTTACCCACAGGGATAACAGAGAACTTCCAGCATGCGGGACACAATGCTCCAAATTTGCTCAATCCTATCAACCACCTGTCGGAAATGTCTTGTTGCACCCAAACCAAGATAGAGTGAGCCGTCCTCCAAGCCCATCGCTCAACTGCTAGGGGGTCTTTCCACTCACGGGAAATCGGAGTAAAGGATAAGAGAAGGTCTTTCAACATAGGAGGCATCTCTATCTTGCATATTACTTTGCCTTGATTATTGTGAACTTCCACACTTCTCATTTGGTAAGTCTCCCAGTGTTACCTCATAGAGAGGTTTCTAATCCCATTTTTGTCTCCTTTATGTATGTGAATACATTATACACCTACAGTGCGATAATGTGGAGGCGTCATAGAGGGGCGGTAGCCCCTCTTGAAACAAACTTCCCCCTTCCCCTCAGGGGAAGGGGGATAAAGGGGGATGGGGTAAACAAATAAAGCTTGTTGGAACAGGCAGGTTTATGGTATATTTTGTCGGACGGAGGTTAGAGTGGAACCTAAAATCGGAGTCTATATCTGCCATTGCGGCAGCAATATCGCCGGCACGGTTGACATCGGAGAGGTTGCCCGCTTTGCCCGGGAACTAGAAGGGGTGGTGGTTGCTCGCGACTATAAGTTTATGTGCTCCGACCCGGGTCAGGAGATGATTAAGAAGGATATTAAGGAGCTGGGGCTTAACCGGGTAGTGGTTGCCTCCTGCTCGCCGACAATGCACGAGCCTACCTTCCGCCGCGTCTGCCAGGAGGCGGGGATAAATCCTTATCTCTTTGAGATGGCGAATATTCGCGAGCACGTCTCCTGGGTGACCGAGGACAGGGAAGAGGCTACCGAAAAAGCCAGGGCGCTGGTCAGCGCCGCTGTGAGGCGGGTCTATTATCACCAGCCGCTGGAGGCGAGGGAGGTTTCAGTTAATCCAAATACCCTGGTGGTGGGTGGGGGCATTGCCGGCATTCAGGCGGCGCTTAAGATTGCCGACTCCGGGCATAAGGTCTATCTGGTGGAGAGGACGCCCAGCATCGGGGGGCATATGGCGCAGCTGGACAAGACCTTCCCCACCCTGGACTGCTCGGCGTGCATCCTTACCCCCAAGATGACGCAGGTTGGCTCCCACCCCTATATTGAGCTGTTGACCTACAGTGAAATAGAAGAGGTCTCCGGATATATCGGCAATTTCAAGGCCAAAATCAGGAAGAAGGCGCGTTACGTAGACGAAGACAAGTGCACCGGCTGCGGGGTGTGCCAGACCAAGTGTCCTTGGAAGGTGGATAGCGAGTTTGAGGTCGGTTTGAGCAAGAGGAAGGCTATCTATACCCCCTTCCCCCAGGCGGTGCCCAATATACCGGTCATTGATAAGGAGCACTGCGCCTACTTTTTAACCGGCAAGTGCCGCGCCTGCGAGAAGTTCTGCGAGGCGAAGGCGATAGATTTTGAGCAGGAGGATAAATTAATTGAGGTTGAGGTTGGCTCCATAATCCTAGCCACCGGCTTTAACCTGTTTGACCCCACCCCAATCTATAGCTACGGATATAAGCGGCTGGATAATGTTATCACCAGCCTTGAGTTTGAGCGGATGGTCAACTCCTCCGGCCCCACCGAGGGCAATATTGTGCTCAAGGATGGCTCAGCGCCAAAGAGGATTGGCATTATCCACTGCGTTGGCAGCCGGGATGAGAAGTACCACGAGTATTGCTCCCGAGTCTGCTGCATGTATTCCATGAAGTTTGCCCACCTGATAAAGGAGCATACCGATGCCGAGGTCTATGAGTTTTACATTGATATCCGTAGCTTCGGTAAGGGCTATGAGGAATTTTATAACCGGGTTCTTAAAGAGGGGACGGTTTTTCTGCGGGGGCGTCCCGCGGAGATAACCAATGTCGCCGAGACGCCGGAAGAGGAAGGCAAGCTCATTGTCCAGTTTGAGGACACGCTCATTGGGCGTAAGCGGCGACTGCCGGTAGATATGGTTGTTCTCAGCTGTGCCCTTGAGCCGCAGCTGGATGTTGAGGCGGTCGCCCGCCTGTTCAATATCAGCCGCAGCGCCGATGGCTTCTTCCTGGAGAGGCACCCCAAGCTTGAGCCGGTATCCACTATGACCGATGGCATATTTCTCGCTGGTTGCTGTCAGGGTCCCAAGGATATACCGGATACCGTGGCTCAGGCTTCAGCAGCGGCGGCTGAGGCGCTGGCGATAATCAGCCGGGGGAAGGTGGAGATTGAGGCGGCTACCGCCGTGGTTGATGAGAGAATCTGCTCCGGCTGCCAGGTCTGCCGGCTCGTCTGCCCCTATAACGCCATTGACTTTGATGCTGAGAAGGGGGTTTGCCGGGTCAATGAGGCGCTGTGCAAGGCTTGCGGCGCTTGTATTGCCGCCTGCTTCAGTCATGCGGTAAGCCTCGACCATTTCACCAATGAGCAAATCGTGGCTGAGATGGAAGGGGCGCTGGCTTAATACTCGCTGGAGACGAAGCTCTTAATCTGCTGGTAGCTGAACACCGGGCCGTCGCGGCAGACATAGATGTTGCCGATATTGCACCGCCCGCACTTGCCGATGCCGCACTTCATCCGCTTCTCTAAGGTGGTGAGCATCTGCTCCGGGGTAAAGCCCAGCTTTTCCAGCACGGGGAAGGTAAAGCGTATCATAATCGGCGGCCCGCAGACGATAGCCACCGCGTTTTTGGGGGAGGGGGCTACTTCCTCCAGTATTTTGGGCACTACCCCAACCCTTCCCGTCCAGCTTTTGTCGCCCTTATCAACGGTGGTGACAGATTTTATTGTTTTATCCTTGCCCCAGGCATCAAGGTCATACTTGAAGCACAAGTCATTAGGGGTGCGGGCGCCGTAGACAAGAGCTATATTTTTATATTTGTCTCTATTATCTATGACATTCCAGATGAGAGACCGTAGCGGCGCCAAGCCGATGCCGCCGCCGACAAAGACCAGGTTTTTGCCCTTTAGGAAATCAAGGGGGAAGCTGTTGCCGTAGGGTCCCCTGAAGCCAATCTCGGCGCCGACACCGAGGCGGTGCAGGGCGTTGGTTACCCTGCCCACCCGCTGGGCGGTAAACTCAAGGTGGTGGCGGCGGGTGGGGCTGGAGGAGATACAGAAGGGGGCTTCGCCGATGCCGAAGATAGAGTATTCGCCGAACTGCCCCGACTCAAAGCTGAACTCTTTCTGCAGCTTCCTGTCTTTGAAGTTGAAATGGAAGGTCCTGATACCGGGCGTCTCTTCAATTATATTCTCTATAACCGCTATATGGGGTAGATAGACATTATCCCGGGCGAGGAATTTGCTTGGTCTGATATTGGTCGTCGTCATTTTCCTACCTTTGTCTTAGCGGGCACGCTATTTAATACTTGGGTGATGTCCCAGTTCACCGGGCAGAGGCGGATGCACCGCCCGCAGCCAGTACAGGCAATAACATCAAGGCTCATGGGATAGAACTCATATTTGTGGCATACCTTCTGCCTCACCCTCTTCCACTTCTCGGCTCTGGGGTTCTCCATGGGCATCTTGGTATAAACAGGAAAGCCGCAGCTGTCCCAGCTGCGGAACCTCGTCCCCTGTTGCCTGGTTAGCTCATCGTTGATATCAAAGCAATAGCAGGTGGGGCAGAGCAGGGTGCAGATGCCGCAGCTTATGCACTTGGCGGCTACCTTCTCCCAGAAGTCCTGGTCGTCAAAACTAGCCAGTAGCCGGTCAGCAATGCCCTCGGTATTCAGTTTTCGGCTGACCTTGTTGTAAGAAGCCTTTTTGACCTCTTTAGCTTTAGCTTCGTCAGTCTTATTTGCCGCTTTCAAGCCGCGACTCTTAGTAATTAGCTCCTTGCCCGCTGCCGAAACTGGCTCAATCAAAAGCTCATCGCCGATATCGGTGAGCATGAGGTCAACATCGCTTGACTCGGCGGGGCTGACGCCCATTGAAGTGCAGAAGCAGCTCTCGCCGGGGTTAGTGCACCCCAGCCCCACCAGTAGCGCGCTCTTCCTTTTATTAAGATAATAGGGGTCCTGGTACAGCTCCTTGAAATTAGCGTCTATTATCTTCATGGCTCTGGCATCACAGGGGCGTATGCCAAAGATTAACTGCCTGCCCCCATCTGGTGGCAGTTCTATACGGTAGCCTTCCTTATCCTTCTGGAAGCGGAACATCTCCTCCATGGGGGGGAGGAAGTTAGCCTTGGGGGGGACGACCGTGTTCCAGTACCAGCCCAGGAAGCCGGTGTCTTTTCCCTCCCACCTCGCCATCTTAGCCACCCCATCCTCCCTTGAGGGGGTGAAAACGGCAAACTGCTGACCCCACTGATTAAGCAGTTTTCCGATATCCTTCTTGCTTATCTTCTTATTAGCCATTGCTACCTGAAGAACTCCTCAGCCTCTTTTTCTTCGTAGTGGGTCAGTAGCGGGGTAGCGTCCTTATCCATGCCGGCTTTAAACTGGAAAAGCTCCCCCACAATATCGTACATCTCCCTGGTCAGGCTTCTTAGCGGTATATTTACCGGGCAGGCGCGCTCGCACTCACCGCAGTCGGTGCATCTTCCGGCGACATGGATATTTCTTGTGATCTGGAATATCAGGTTGTCCTGCCAGCGCGGCGCCGGGAATACCCACTGCGGCTCGGTCTCCTCAACAAAGCACCGCTGGCAGAAGCAGGCGGGACAGACGTTTCGGCAGGCGTAGCAGCGGATGCAGCGGCTTAATTCTTTTTCCCAGAACCCCCACCTCTGCTCCGGGGCCAATTGCCTTAGTTTCTCAATCCTCTCCTGAGCCACCGGGTTGGCAAGGGGAGGGCTTGGCTCACCGAGAAGGATGTCATACTCTTTCGGGGTGGGGAACTCGCAGGCAAGGCAGTGGTCGAAAAGGACCTGGGTAATGGGGAATTCCTTTTTCTTGCCGTCAGTTTTTATTGTTACCCTCTCCCCCTCCCTGGTAATATCATCCAGCTCACCCCTGTCTTTGCCCGCCAGCTTTTCCACCTTGCTGAGGTCAATAACCCCGGTGCAGGGGATACCCAGAATCACCAGGTTCTCTCTGGCTACCTTGTTGTCCTGTATCAGGCTGACGACGGAGCGGCTATCGCAGCCCTTAACCACGATGCCCACCCGCCCTTTTATCCCGATAAGGAAATTGGCTAGATTATTGACGATAAAAGGGTTGATTACCAGGCGCTCGGCATCGTTTTTATCTTTGGTGATGAGGGGGGTGGTGGTAAACTTCAGGCTCCCCGGTTCAAAGCCGATAATCCAGTCGACCTTGCCCTGCTCCAGTAGCGCCCTAGCCTCGCTTCTCAGTCTTTGCTCCATCTCCCTGTCTTTCTGCGAAAAGTTGGTTAGGCCCGACCTCTTTTACCCCCCTGGTAACCTCGGTGACGACGTCAGCGAATTTTCCGGCTTCCGAGGCTGAGACCCAGCTTGCCTGAATCCTCTGCGGTTTAACGCCGAGATACTCAAGGAAGCGCTTGGTTATGGCTACCCTCCTCCGGGCGCGGTAGTTCCCCGTTTGATAGTGGCAATCGCCGGGGTGGCATCCGGAAACGAGCACGCCGTCAAAACCGAGGCGCAACGCCTTTAGGATAAACAGCGGGTCCACCCTGCCCGAGCAGGGCACCTTTATTATCCTTATGTTGGCGGGATACTTCTTGCGGCTGGTTCCGGCTAGGTCAGCGCCGGCATAGCTGCACCACTTGCAGAGAAAGCCAGCCAGCTTTGGTTCCCAATCAGCCTTTTGCTTCATAAAGTCTAGCTATTTTATCACGACTGGTGGATTAGCATCAAGGGTGGGAAATTGCTATACTAGCTTTAGCGGCATGAAAACCAGCGATTTTGATTATCACCTTCACCCCGGGCTTATTGCTCAGACCCCGGTTGAACCGAGAGACCACTCCCGGCTCATGGTCTTGAAGCGGAGCGATGGCTCAATAAAGCACCGCCGCTTTTTTGAAATCGCTGATTATTTACGCGCTGGAGACGTCCTGGTATTTAACGATAGCCGTGTCATCCCGGCTCGACTCAGCGGCCGGAAGCTTGACAGCGGGGGGAGGGTGGAGCTCCTGCTGCTCCACCGGCTTGAGGCTGCTGTCTGGGAGGCGCTAGTGAAGCCGGGGAAAAGGGTCGGTATTGGCACCAGGGTTGAGATTGAGGGTGGGAATAGTGCCCGGGTTCTGGCTGAGGTAATCGGGTTGGGGGAGGGCGGGACAAGGGTGGTAAGCTTCTCTGATGAAGCGCCGCTAGCGCAGCTGGGCAGGGTTCCGCTACCACCGTATATCAAGAGTCCCTTGGCCGACCCTGAACGCTATCAGACGGTCTATGCCCGGGTCCTGGGCAGTGTCGCCGCCCCCACTGCCGGACTTCACTTTACCCCGGAGCTGCTTAGCAAAATAGAGCGAAGCGGGGTTCGCCTGCTTTTTGTTACCCTCCATGTCGGGCTTGACACCTTTCGTCCGGTCAAGGAGGATGACCCGCTTAAGCACCCCATCCACCGGGAATATGGACGCTTGAGCCCGGAGGTTGCCGCTGAGTTGTCCCGGGCTAAAACTGAGGGGCGGAGGGTGATTTGCGTTGGCACCACCACGGTGAGACTGGTCGAAGCCGCCGTCCAGGGTGGAGACTCAACTAAAATTCAGCCCTTTGAAGGGTGGGCAGATTTATTCATCTTGCCCGGCTACCAGTTCCGCATAGTTGACGGTGTTATAACCAACCTTCATCTACCCCGCTCAACAGTGTTGATGCTGGTTTGTGCCTTTGTCGGCAGGGATTTTATAGATAAAGCATACCGGGAAGCCGTCTCTCATCAATATCGGTTTTACAGCTTCGGCGATGCCATGCTGATTTTCTGATATACTAAAAAAGAGGTCAATATGGAGAGGCATTATAAATACCAGGCGGATATTCCCCAGTATTACAACATAACCACGAAGCTGGTGGATGAGATGGTGGAAAAGGGGTTGGGCGATAAGGTGGCGGTGTACTGCCAGGATAAGACCTATACCTACAGTGAGATGCAGAGCCTGATAAACAAGGTGGGGAATTGCCTTCGTCTTCTCGGAGTGCATATGGAAGAGCGAGTCATCCTTGTCATGTACGATTCCCCTGAGGCGATGGCTAGCTTCTTCGGCGCCATAAAAATCGGGGCTATTCCGGTGCCGGTTAACTACATGTACACCATGCACGACTATCGCTATCTGCTGAATAACAGCCGTGCCCGAACCCTTATCGCCGGTGAGGATTTTATTGAGGAGATTGAAGGCTTTAAGGAGAAGCTTCTCTATCTTGAGAACACTATCGTCGTCGGCAAGAAGACAAGGGCTTATCATATCCCCTTCTATGACATTGTTGACCGCTGTTCCGATAAACTTGAGGTGGCTTATACCACCTTTGAGGATGCCGCTTTCTGGAATTATACCTCGGGCAGCACCGGTGTTCCCAAGGCGGCGGTCCACCTTCAACACGATGTCTTCACCTGCATTGACAGCTACGCCAAGGGTATCCTGGGCATTAACCAGGACGATATACTCTTCTCGGCATCAAAGTTCTTCTTTGCCTACGGGCTGGGTAATAGCTTCATTTACCCCCTGGCTACCGGCGCCTCGGTAGTCCTGCTCCCGGAAAGACCCCGCCCGGAGACCATATTCTCCACCATCCAGCGCTATCACCCCACGGTGTTTTTCGGCGTACCAACGCTCTACGCCAATATGCTGGAGGTAAAAGACGCCGAGAAAGAATATGACCTCTCCTCCCTGCGTATCTGCGCCTCAGCCGGCGAAGCCCTGCCCAAGGAGATCTTTTATGAGTGGAAGGAGAGGTTTGGGCTGGAAATCCTGGACGGTATCGGCTCAACCGAGCTGTTGCACATTTTTATCTCCAACCGCCCCGGCGATATCAAGCCGGGAAGCTCGGGTAAACTGGTGCCGGGGTATCGCGCTCGGATTGTTGATGATAACGGCAAAGAGGTGCCCGATGGCGAGATTGGTACCCTGCAGGTAGAGGGAGAATCAGTGATGGCTTATTACTACCGCCATCACGACAAGACTAGAACCTCAATGCTGGGGGAGTGGTTTGATACCGGAGATAAGTATTATCGGGATGTGGAGGGTTACTACTATTACCGCGGTAGAAGTGATGACATGCTCAAGGTGGGTGGGATATGGGTCTCGCCGATTGAGGTTGAGGACGCCCTGATTTCCCACCCGGCGGTGCTTGAGGCGGCGGTGGTGGCTCAGCACGACGAGCATCACCTGATCAAGCCTAAAGCATACGTCGTCCTGAAAGGGGGTCACCGCCCATCCGAGGAACTGGCCAAGGATATTCAGGCCTTTGTCAAGAAGAGCATCGCCCCTTATAAGTATCCCCGGTGGATAGAGTTCGTTAAGAGCCTTCCCAAGACTGCAACCGGCAAGATACAGCGCTACAAGCTAAGGGATTAGCTAGCCCAGAATCCTTTCCACCTCTGCTCTGTCAGCAGTTATTTACAAGGGCAGTTTTTCAGGCTAGAATAGGTGTAACCGGGCGGGAGTAACTCAGTTGGCAGAGTCCCTGCCTTCCAAGCAGGTTGTCGCGGGTTCGAGTCCCGTCTCCCGCTCCACAAAGCTGGATGACTATCTGCTCATAGTTTCTTTTTTGGGGATTATTCATCCAGAGCCACTCTGAGGTCTCTTATGAAATTGCTCACTGAGAGGAGGTTGTCCTCAACCTCCATGAGTTGGATAATGCGGCTGCCAACAATCACCCCGTCGGCTATTCGTGCTATTTGCCTTGCCTGTTCCGGGGTGGATATGCCGAAGCCAACGCATAGGGGCTGGCTGGCTTGTTTCCTCACCCTGGCCACAAATGCCGCCAGATCCTGGGGCAGCTTGTCCCTCGCCCCGGTAACCCCGGTTACTGAAACCAGATATATGAATCCCCGGGACTTCTCGGCGACAAGCCTGATGCGCTCCTGGGTGCTGGTGGGGGCGAGAAGATAAATTAGGTCAAGCCCGTGGCTTCGGGTGATTGCTTCTAAATCGGCACCCTCCTCCGGGGGTAAATCAGGGATAATCAGACCATCAACGCCAGAGCCGGTGCAGGCCCGGCAGAATTCTTTAAGACCATAATGAAAGACCGGATTAGAGTAGGTCATGAACGCCAGCGGCGTTGAGACCCGGTGCTTGAGTTCGCCAGCCAGATCAAGGCAGAGTTGGGGGGTAACCCCGTTCTGTAAGGCGCTAAAGCTTGCCCGTTGTATGGTGGCGCCATCAGCCAGCGGGTCGGAGAAGGGTATCCCCAGCTCCACGATATCGCAACCGCTATCGGCAAGAAGTGGGACTACCTTCCTGGTGGCTTCAACGCTGGGGTAGCCTACGGTGACATAGGCTATCAGGGCAGTATGAGCCTGGCGGTTAAAAACGGAAGCGATGCCGCTCATAGCTTTACCCCCAGTGCCTGGGCGACAATGTCCATATCCTTATCGCCCCGCCCGGAAAGGTTGATCACAATAACCTCTTTCTTCTTTAGGGAGCCGGCGAGCTTGGCGGCGTGGAATATGGCGTGGGCTGGTTCCAGAGCCGGGGCAATGCCCTCGGTGCGGCAGAGCAGGGTGAAGCCCTGGAGCGCCTCATCATCGTTTACGCCGATGTAGGTAGCGCGCCCGGTGTCCTTGAGGTAGCTATGCTCGGGGCCGACGCCGGGGTAGTCAAGCCCGGCAGAGATGCTGTGTGTTTCCCGAATCTGGCCTTTATCGTTCTGAAGGACATAAGACCTGGCACCGTGGAGTATCCCCACCTCCCCGGCAGCCAGTGGGGCGGCATGGGCTCCACTTTTAAGCCCTCTGCCCGCAGCCTCAACCCCGATGAGCTTGACTGCCTTATCATTCAGGAAGGGATAGAAGATGCCGATGGCGTTGCTACCCCCACCGACGCAGGCGACAATATAGTCCGGCAAGCGACCTACCTTGTCCCGAATCTGCTCTTTTGTTTCCCTGCCGATTATCGTCTGGAAGTCACGCACCATGGCGGGGTAGGGGTGGGGACCGACTACCGAGCCCAGAAGGTAGTGGGTATTTGAGGGGTTGGTCACCCAGTCTCTTATCGCTTCGTTAATGGCATCCTTTAGTGTCCGGCTCCCGCTCCCAACCGGTTTCACCTCGGCGCCCATCAGCTTCATGCGGAAGACATTGAGCGACTGACGGTGTATATCCTCCTCCCCCATATAGACGGTGCACTCCAGCCCCAGCATGGCACAGACGGCAGCGGTGGCTACCCCGTGTTGCCCGGCGCCGGTCTCGGCGATGATTCTCCGCTTTCTCATTCTCCGGGCAAGAAGCCCCTGCCCCAGGGCGTTATTAATCTTATGGGCGCCGGTATGAGCCAGGTCTTCCCGCTTGAGGAAAATGCGAGCGCCACCGCAATCCTCACTCAGCCTTTGGGCGAAGTAAAGCGGCGTTGGCCTTCCCGAATAGTCGCGGGACAGCGAGTCAAACTCCGCCCAGAAGGAGGCGTCAGCTTTTGCCTGGTTGAAGGCTAACGCCAGCTCGTCAAGGGCAGGGATGAGGGTTTCAGGGACAAAACGCCCGCCATAATTTCCAAAGTATCCCCTGTCGTCAGGTAGCAATGTCCACCTCTGTACCCCTTATTCTACATAAATGTCCCCCGGCTGTAAATGAGCGACGATTTTTTCTTTAATCCCCCAAATTTACCCCTGTCAAAGTATTGACATTTGTGGTAAAGGTGGTTTATTATCATACTCAAAAAGGGGGTGCATAATGCAAGCCTATTGTGTTAAGTGCCGAGCCAAAAGGGAAATGAGGGATGCCAGGGTAATAACGATGAAAAATGGCAGACCAGCAACGCGAGGTGTATGCCCGGTCTGCGGCACCAAGATGTTCAGGATAGGTAAGGGCTAGTCTCTAGCCATACCATTATAACTTAAAGGTTGGGGGAGGGCTAGGCATTCGCCAGTTTGAGAGTTTTGGTTGAAAAGTTAACATAAAAAGGCGTTAAAAAATTGAAACATGGTTTATAAATGTAATGATAGTGGAGCAGTGCTAAGAGGTGGTTGGCAGCTAGCATGGAGCAGGCCAAGACAGCGCGAGAGTTAGGCTTTGAAGAGCCAGAGGTTGGCTACGAATGGGATGCCGGCAGCACCCCGCCCGGGGACTCGGTACCGGGGCGCTGGCTGGTGAGGCGGGAGGGGGATAACTGGGTTATCCTGTTCCGCGCCTCCAATGGCACTGAATATGTTATTCACACTTTCCCACCAGGTGAGGATGGTGAGGGGGAAGCAAAGAATATGGCGCTCAAGCTGGTGGACTTTGCCTGGGGGAGGTGATAAGACTAGCTTGGTGGTCAGGGTTTAAGCCTCCTGCCTCCCCTTAACCAGGGTATTAACCACCGAGGGGTCAGCCAGGGTGCTGGTATCACCCAGCTCTTTAACATCACCGGCGGCAATCTTGGTCAGTATGCGTCTCATAATCTTGCCGCTCCTTGTTTTGGGCAGACCGTCAGCGAACTGAATCTTATCCGGAGTGGCTATCGGTCCAATCTCCTGGCGGACATGAGCCACCAGCTCCCTCTTCAGCTCATCGGACTTTTTTACCCTGGCTTTCAGGGTGACAAAGGCGTATATCCCCTGTCCCTTAATCTCATGGGGCATGCCAACAACCGCCGCCTCAGCCACTGACTTATGGGATACCAGGGCGCTTTCAACCTCGGCGGTGCCCAGGCGGTGACCGGAGACATTGATAACGTCGTCTATTCGCCCCATAAGCCAGTAGTAGCCGTCCTCATCCACCCTTGCCCCGTCCCCGGTATTGTATACCCCGGGGAAGCGGACGAAGTAGGTTTTCTTAAACCTTGCTGGCTCACCGTAGACGCTGCGCATGAGTCCCGGCCATGGTCTTTTAATTACTAGGTAGCCACCCTCGTTGACATTGGCGGTAGAACCATCCTCCCTGAGCACCGCCGGCTCAACGCCGGGGAAGGGGAAGGTCGCCGATGCCGGTTTAAGCGGGGTTGCCCCGGGCAGGGGGGTAATCAGGATGCCGCCGGTCTCGGTCTGCCACCAGGTGTCAACGATAGGGCAGTTTTCCTTACCAATTACATTGTAATACCACATCCAGGCTTCAGGGTTAATCGGCTCACCGACTGAACCGAGGATGCGCAGGCTGCTTAAGTCATGCTTATTGGGCCATTCCTCCCCCTCCTTCATCAGGGCGCGGAGGGCGGTGGGGGCGGTATAGAATATATTGACCCGGTACTTTTCCACAATATCCCAGAACCTGTCGGGGTGGGGGTAGGTTGGCACCCCTTCGAACATGAGGCTGGTGGCGCCAAAGGCTAGCGGTCCATATACAATATAGCTATGCCCGGTTACCCAGCCGATGTCGGCGGTGCACCAGAAGGTATCCTCCTCCTTGACATCAAATATCCACTTAAATGTCTGGTAGGCAAAGAGGAGGTAGCCAGCCTGGGTATGGAGGACCCCCTTTGGCTTACCGGTGCTGCCGCTGGTATAGAGGATAAACAGGGGGTCTTCGGCGTCCATCACCTCCGGTTCGCAGTATGGCTTTATATCTTCAGCCGTCATTTCCTCATGCCACCAGTAGTCGCGGCCAGGCTGCATGTTTACCCCGATATTTGCCCTCCTGACCACAATAACGTCTTTTACCTTAGGGCATTCTTGGAGGGCAGCATCAGGATTATCCTTGCTCCTGATAATCCTGCCGCCGCGGTAATAGCCATCGGCGCAGATGAGTGTTTTTGCTCTGCAGCCCAGTATCCTGTCCCTCAGTGCATCAGCGCTGAAGCCACCGAAGACAACGCTGTGGATAGCGCCAATGCGGGCGCAGGCGAGCATGGCGATTGCCAGCTCAGGGATCATCGGCAGGTAGATAGTAACCCGGTCGCCCTTCTTAACCCCGTGCTTCTTCAGCACATTGGCAAACTTGCACACCAGGTAGTGAAGCTCCTGGTAGGTTAGGGTCTTGCTCTCGCCGCCGTCCCCCTCCCAGACCAGTGCCGCCTTATTTTTTCTCCATGTCTTGAGGTGGCGGTCCAGGCAGTTATAGCTGACATTGAGCTTGCCACCAACAAACCACTCGTGCTTGGCTTCTTTGAAATTCGCCACCAGCACCTTGTCCCACTTCTTATACCAGTCAATTTGCTCTGCCAGCTCCCCCCAGAAGCCCTTGGGGTCTTCAATAGAGCGCTGGTAAATCCGCTTATATTCGCCAAGGCTTTTTATGTATGCCCTTTGCTTGCTCTCTTTACTGGGCTTAAATACCCGTTTTTCCTCCATCATGGAGGTAATTGTCCTTATCTCTCCCGTCTTCGCCTTCGTTTCTTGGTCGGACCCTTTTTTCACTCCTAAATTCCCTTTCTAACTCAATAACGATATAGTGATAACCGATTAAGCCTGAAACGGACTGTAGAGAGGCTTTCCGTTCAATAACGGTGGTTAATCCTGGTAGGAAACACCCATCAACTGGGAAAACGCTGCCCGCAGCCTTTGTGAAATCACATAGGCCACCCCGCCGGCAATCTCAGCGCAAAGCTTGGGATTGGTGGAGATTAGATTGCGCAATTCCCTCCCGTTGAATGCCAGTACCCTTGTTCTCTCCAGGGCTTTTGCCGTGGAACTGGAACGGAATGGCGGTATCGTCGCTGACCAGCCGAAACATTCGAAGTTGGTGGCGGTCTGGATTTGGCGCTTATCCGTTGGTCCTAGCTCAAGGAGAATGGATACCAGCCCCTCTTCAATAACATATATGTTCTCCGCTTCCACATCCTGCCGGCATATAATTGCCCCAGCTTCAAATACCTGGGGGGTGCACATCTTTTCCGCTAGCTTAAGTTCATCCTCTTCCAGGTAGTGGAAGACATCAGACCTTCTCAGTACTTCTATAGCCTCCATTTTTAACCTCCGTAGCTTTTATCTCTCAACGCTCACGCAAGGAATTATTATACACCGTTGATTTTATATTTTTCAAATGAAGTGCTTGCTAGCGGGGAAACATCGGTGTAAAATGGGTAAAACCCTGACTATCTTTAACTTATGGAGGGAGCCATATGGAAGCTCAGGAGATTTTAGAAAAGGTAAAAAAAGACGGGGTGAGCTTTATAAGCCTGCAATTCACCGATTTGCTGGGGGTGGTGAAGGAGGTCATCATACCAGTGGAAAAGCTGGGGGAGGCTCTGGCCAATGGGGTATGGTTTGACGGCTCTTCAATTGAAGGCTTTGCCCGAATCCAGGAAAGCGACCTGTTTTTAAAGCCAGACCTGGCAACCTACTCGGTTGTTCCCTGGCTGACCGAAAACGGTAAGACGGCGCGACTTATCTGCAATATCTATGGGGCAAACGGGGAACCCTATGAAGGAGACCCCAGGTTTATTCTCAGCACTGTAATTGGCGAGGCGGCTGAGGTGGGGTTCCGCTATGACGTCGGGCCGGAACCGGAGTTTTACTTGTTCAAGAAGGATGAGCTGGCAGCGAAGACGCCTATAGATTATGGCAGCTATTTTGAGCTTTCCTCGGCTGAGGGCTACCAGGTTATGAAGGGGATAATTGCCGCCCTTAAGACCTTTGGCATTCACGTTGAGACATCGCATCACGAAGTGGGACAGGGGCAATATGAAATAGACCTTAATTACGGGCACTGCCTGGCAGTGGCTGACGAGCTGCTTACCTTGAAATATACGGCCAAGAAAATCGCCCAGATGTATAACCTGGAGGCAACCTTTATGCCCAAGCCGGCGATGGGTATCGCTGGTTCCGGTATGCATATTCACCAGAGTCTGTTTGGCATCAAGGCAAAAAGAAACGCCTTTTATAATGAAAAGGATAAATATGGCTTATCCAGGACTGCCTACAACTTTATTGCCGGTCAGATGAAGCACATCAAGGCGATGTGTGCCATTCTTTGCCCCACGGTAAACTCTTACAAGAGACTGGTTTCCGGGTTTGAGGCTCCGGTTTATATCACCTGGGCTAGTATGAACCGCTCCGCCCTTATCCGGGTGCCCAAGTGGTTCCGGCAGAAGCAAGAGTCGGCGAGGATTGAGCTGAGGTGCCCCGACCCAACCTGCAACCCGTATCTGACGTTTGCCGTTATGCTGAAAGCCGGTCTGGACGGGGTTAAGAATAACCTGACGCCGCCCCCGCCGGTGGAAGAAAATGTGTTTCAGCTTGACCGGGAGAGCCTGATAAGCAAAAAGGTGGATGTCCTGCCGACATCGCTATGGGAAGCGCTGAATGAGCTGAAGAAGAGTAAGCTTATCCAGGAAGTCCTCGGGGGGCATTTGCTGGAGAGGTATATCACCATAAAGACAAGAGAGTGGGACGAGTTTAAGACGCAGGTCACACCCTGGGAGATAAATAAATATCTGGATGTTTATTAGCTCTTCAAGTAATCGATGCCGGAGTTTTAGTTAACTCTTCCTGCTGAGTGTCATAGTTTTGTAACTTTTTCTCCTTGCCTTTTATGACTTCGTTATTGCTGCGTGCTATTATTAGAGTCTAGAATAGCTATCGGGTAGAAGGAGGTTGATTATGGGTAAAACCAGTGAAAACCTGCAGGCTGCCTTTGCCGGGGAAAGCCAAGCTAACCGCAAGTACCTATTCTTTGCCGAAAAGGCGGTGGAGGAGGGGTATAAGCAGATAGCCCGGTTGTTTCGTGCCGTCGCTGATGCCGAGACGGTGCATGCCAGGAATCACTTTAAGGTTATGCCGGGGATAAAATCAACCAGGGAAAATCTGATGGCGGCGAAAGACGGCGAAAGTTACGAGTTCCTGGAGATGTACCCCAGCTTTATCAAGCAGGCTGAGTCAGAAGGTGTTGATAAAGCTAGGGACAGCTTTGAGCTGGCTAATAAGGTGGAGCAGATTCATCACCGCCTGTTTGAGACCACCCTCAATAAACTTGAAAAGGGTGAGGCTATTGATGAGAAGCCGATTTACGTCTGCCAGGTCTGTGGCAATACCGTTCTGGGGGAAGCACCGGAAAAATGCCCCATCTGCGGCGCGCCAAGAAAAATGTTCAAGCTTATAGAGTAGGGGAAAATGGCAAGGAACTTAAGTCCTAAGAAGCTGGAGAAGTCCATCTTTCCCGTGGAGGGGATGAGCTGTGCCTCCTGCGTTGCCCGGGTTGAGCAGGCTCTTAGTGGCGTGCCTGGCGTGGTTTCCGCCAGTGTTAACCTGGCTTCGGAGAAAGCCACCGTGGAATATGTTGAGGGGATGGATATCGCTGACCTGCGTCGGGCGGTAGCGGACGCTGGCTACAAGCTTGGGCTGGAGGCGCAGACACTGGAGGATGTTATCAGCGCCGCCCAGCGCGAAATCTGGGGCATGAGGAACCGCTTTGTGGTGGCGGCTATCCTGGCGGCGCTAGTTATGGCTCTGATGTGGGCGCCTGAGTTCGCGGGGAAGCCATATCTGCTCTGGGTGCTGGCGACGCCGGTGCAGTTCTGGGCCGGCTGGCGGTTCTATCAGGGGGCGTGGGGCGCCTTAAGGCACCGGACCGCCGATATGAATACCCTGATTGCCACCGGCACCTCAGCCGCCTATTTTTATAGCCTGGTCGCCGTTCTCTTCCCGGCTCTCTTTACCATTGGCGGCATTGAGCCCAGCCTCTATTTTGATACCTCCGCCATGATTATTGCCCTGATTCTTCTCGGGCGCTTTCTGGAGGCAAGGGCTAAAGGGCAGACCTCGGCGGCGATAAAGAAGCTTATCGGTCTTAAGCCGAAGACCGCCCTGGTTATCCGCGACGGTAAAGAGAGGGAGATTTTAGTTGACGATGTTCAGCTTGGCGATATTATTCTGGTGCGCCCCGGGGAACGAGTGCCCGTGGACGGCGTAGTCCGCCAGGGGTATTCCAGCATTGATGAATCGATGATTACCGGGGAGAGCATCCCGACAGAGAAAAAGGTTGGTGATGGGGTCATCGGCGGCACGATTAACAAGACGGGCAGCTTTCAGTTTGAGGCAACCAAGGTGGGCAAGGATACCACCCTGGCTCGGATTATCCGGCTGGTGGAGGAAGCCCAGGGGGGCAAGGCGCCGATTCAGCGCCTGGCGGATGTCATCGCCAGCTACTTCGTGCCGATAGTGATTGGCATCGCCATCATTACCTTTATTATCTGGTTCTTTATCGGTCCCGCCCCCTCGCTTACCTTTGCCCTGCTTAATTTTATTGCCGTGCTTATTATCGCCTGTCCCTGCGCCCTGGGGCTGGCAACACCAACGGCAATTATGGTCGGCACGGGGAGGGGCGCTGAATATGGCATCCTTATCCGCAGCCCTGAGGCATTGGAAAGGTCTCACCAGCTCACCACCGTCCTCTTGGATAAGACGGGCACCCTGACCCGGGGCCAACCCGGGGTAACCGATATCGTCGCTTCACCCCCCTGGTCAAAGGAGGAGGTCCTGCGGCTTGCCGCCTCGGCGGAATATGGCTCCGAGCATCCCCTTGGCGAGGCGATCGTCAGGGCGGCGGCAGACAAGAAGCTGGAGTTGTCGTCAGCCTCGGATTTTAAGGCTATCCCCGGACTCGGCGTTGAGGCTTTAGTTGAAAATAAAAAGCTCCTGCTGGGTAACCTACGGTTGGTAGGGGAAAGGGGTCTTTCTCTCAATGGACTGGAGAAAGAAGCCGAGCGCCTGCGGGCAAAGGGCAAGACGGTGATGTTTCTGGGCATAGATAACAGGGTGGCGGGCATCATCGCTCTGGCGGATACCATTAAGCCCGGCGCTAAAGCGGCGATGCGGGCGCTACACAAGATGGGTATTGAGGTGGCGATGCTTACCGGGGATAACTGGCGCACCGCCGAGGCTATCGCTAAAGAAGTGGGCATTGACCGGGTACTCGCCGAGGTGCTTCCCGAGCATAAGGCTCAGGAGGTCAAGAAGCTGCAGGGTGAGGGGAGGGTGGTGGCGATGGTGGGGGACGGGATAAATGACGCCCCCGCACTGGCGCAGGCTGATGTCGGTATTGCCATCGGCAGCGGCACCGATGTTGCCATGGAGACCGGAGATATTACCCTCATCAGCGGCGATTTGATGGGGATTGTCACCGCCATATCGCTGAGCAAGCGCACCATGAGGACAATCAAGCAGAACCTCTTCTGGGCTTTTGCCTATAATACTGCCCTTATTCCGGTAGCCGCCGGCGTGCTCTATCTTGCCTTTGGCAAAAGCGGCGTGCCTTCGGGTTTTCACTTTATTCTGGGCGAGTACGGTTTCCTGAACCCGATTCTGGCTGCCGCCGCCATGGCGGCGAGCTCAATCACGGTGGTCTTCAACTCGCTGCGCCTGAGACAGTTTAAACCCGTGTCAGACAATAAGGGTGGATAGGTGCTTTATCCTTTTCAGCATATTGGGGTGGGTGGTAAAAAGTTCCATCAGTTTATCGGCGACCCCAAGCTGTACTTTTTTCTGCCGCAGTGCCGCTAGTTCATTATAATCAATGGTACCGCTCATGTCCTGGTCAATCTGGGCTAGCTCTTTAATTTCATACCATGCCCGGGACGGGTCATTAAGAAAGAAAGCCTTGACCCCCTCAACCCGCTTTAGCTCCTCACTTTTCTTGAAGCGGGCATTGCCGTAGACCAGTTTATAAAGTGCCGAGGCTAGGTTATGGGGCATACACCCCAGTTGCACACTGCCCAGGTCGGCATAGTACTCGCGTATCCTTGAGCCATAGAGCACGAGGAGGTTGGTAATAAAGTAGAGGATAAAAGCGCCAAGCCCGATGAGCGCCGCATAGCCGCCCCCCTGTCGCCGTCCGCCCACCGCCCCTCCCCACATCATGCTCCAGGCAAGCCAGTACAGTATCAGCGGTATCGCCGAAAGCAGGGTGATGATTATCATATCACGGTGTCTGATGTGAGACATCTCGTGCCCGAGGACAGCCCTGAGCTCGTCCTTGGAGAGCAGGTTAAGTATGCCCCTGGTAACGCAGACCCGCCCATCGCGCTGCGTTCGACCGAAGGCAAAGGCGTTTGGTATGTTTAGCTGGGAGATGCCAACCTTGGGCTTGGGGAGGCGCGCCGCCTCCGCCAGCTCAGCGACCATGCGGTGGAGCTCCGGTTCTTCCTCCTCAGAGACCCACTTTATCCTCATTATCAGGCCGACCAAAGACGGGCTGACCAGGTACTGGATGCCGAGAAAGACAAATGCCAGACCAACATACCATATCGCGCTTCCCGCCCCCGCCCCCATCCAGGTACCGATGCCGGCGATCACGCCGTAGAGAATGCCGAAAAGAATGGCAACCAATAAGAACATTCTAGTTTGAAGCCACATACATTCCTCCTTACTGTCATTATTATTATAGCAAAACCAGCGCCGGTAGCAAAAATTACTTGACATTCTCAATGAATTCTGTATAATTAAATTAATAGACCAAAAACAGGAGGAAAAAATAAAATAAGGTGAAGACATCATTAGTAATAAAGTATCACCCTCCGAGCATGGCGGAAATAGAGTCCTGCGCTGAAGGTGTCAAAAGCAGCGATGCTGAAGAACCTCCGAGCTGGGCTCAAAATGCGGAGGAAGAACCTCCGAGTAAAGGCGCCACCGCCAGAGACCGGTTTTTCGCCCGTATCCCAGAGGAAGATTGGAATGACTGGAGGTGGCATTTTCGTAATAGAATTACCACTATTGATGAACTGACCAGGTTCATCCCCTTGTCCGCCGAAGAACAACTACAACTCAAACTGGTAACCATTAAATACCCCCTATCGGTAACTCCCTACTATCTTTCTCTAATCAATCCCGATGACAGGGACGACCCCATCAGGAAACAGGCGCTGCCATCATTTGAGGAGATAACCTTTGGCGGCACAAACCCCGAAGACCCCCTTGCCGAGGAAAGGGACTCGGTTGTCCCCGGACTGGTTCACCGCTACCCGGACCGGGTGCTGATGGTGCTTACCGATATCTGCCCCATGTTTTGCCGTCATTGCACTCGCAAGCGAGAGTGGCAGAGTGGAGGTTGGGTGCACAGCCGGGGTGAGATTAATGCCATGCTGGAGTACATACGCCAGCACCGGGCTATCAGGGATGTCATTATCTCCGGCGGTGACCCCCTGACCCTCTCCACCGCCCGTTTGGAGGACGTTATTTCCCGAATTAGAAAGATAGAGCATGTGGAGATTATCCGTATCGGCACCAGGTTCCCGGTGGTGCTGCCACAAAGAATAGATGACAAGTTATGCGCCATGCTATCCCGATATGGACCGATATGGCTTAATACCCACTTCAACCACCACCGCGAGATTACCCCGGAGGCTGCCGAAGCCTGCGACCGGCTGGTGCGTAGCGGGGTTCCGGTAAATAACCAGTCCGTCCTCCTGCGCGGGGTAAACGATAGCGTGGAAACGCAGATGAAGCTCTGTCGCGGGCTGCTTAAGATCAAGGTGCGCCCTTACTATCTATACCAGTGTGACGAGGTGCGGGGAACAGAGCACCTGCGCACTCCGGTAGAGGTTGGCTTGAAGATAATCGGGGGGTTGCGCGGTTATACCTCGGGGCTGGCGGTGCCGACCTTTGTCATTGACCTCTCCCAGGGTGGTGGTAAGGTGCCCCTTCAGCCAGAGTATGTGGTGTCGCAGACAAAGAAAGAACTGGTGCTGAGGAATTACCGCGGTCGCCTCTTTCGCTACCGTAATCCGAGAAAGCCGGTAAGCGCTGAATCAACCGCCGAGGCTGATACCTGCCTAATTTCAGGAGTCCGAGATGCGGATAGGGTTGTCGTATGACCTTAAACAAGAGGTAGGCTTGGAGCAAGCCAGTCCCGAGGACGCTCTTGAGGAATACGACTCGCCGAAGACAATAGAGCTTATTGGCGCCGCCCTTGAGGCCGGGGGACACTCGGTAGTTAGGCTGGGTGGGGGCAGAGAGTTTCTCAATAACATTCTCCGCGAGAATGTTGACATCGTCTTTAACATTGCCGAGGGGCGGGGCAACTATCGTAGCCGTGAGGCCCAGGTGCCTTCAGTTCTGGAGATGCTTAGTATCCCTTATACCGGCTCCGACCCCCAGTGTCTGGCAATCTGTCTTGATAAACCCCTGACCAAGAAGATAGTGGCCGCTGGCGGTGTCAATACCCCAAACTGGCGGATAATAACCGATGAGAAAGAGTCCCACGAGGTATCCTGGGAGGGATTTTCCTTCCCTGCCATCATCAAGCCGGCACATGAGGGTACAAGTAGGGGCATCCGCCGTGGTTCGCTGGTGCACCGTCCGGAGCAGGCGCTTGAGATTGTAGCCGGGCTGCTGGAGCGTTACCGCCAACCGGTTATGGTGGAGGAGTATATTGATGGGGAGGAGGTTACTGTCGGCATAACGGGCAATCTTCCACCCAAAGTATTGGGGATAATGCGGCTCATCTCTAAAAAGGGAGATAAGCGCTTTATCTACTCCCTTGAGGTAAAGCGGGACTGGGAAAATCTGGTTGACTACGAATGCCCTGCCCGGCTGGAAAAGAATACCCTGGACAAGCTCACCCAGTCCAGCCTGCGCACCTTTCAGGTTCTGGGGTGCCGGGACTTCGCCCGGCTTGACTTCAAGGTTGACCCGCAGGGCGTACCCTGCTTTCTTGAGATAAACCCGATACCGGGGCTCGGTGACTATAGTGACCTGGTTATTATAGCGATGAAGCAGGGCTGGAGCTATGAGGCGCTAATCCAGGCGATACTCGGCGCTGCTCTGGAGAGGTATCCGCTGTGCGTTCAAGGGTAGCTATTGTTTACAATAAACCTGTTCTCAGCCACTATAAACCTGGGGAGGAGAAAGAGGCGGTTGCCGGCATCCTTAATTCAGCGAAGGCAGCGCATCAGGCTCTCCTTGAGTCGGGCTATGATGTGGCTGAGGTTCCTCTCCTGCCGCCCCTTGAGCAGGCGAGGAAGGAACTCGAAGGTCTGGCAGCAGACCTGGTGTTCAATCTCTTTGAAGGCTTTGCCGGTTATCCTGAGACCGAAGCCATGGTGGCGGAGATTATCTCCGGGCGGGGTATACCTTACACCGGCTGTCCGGCAGAAGTACTGGCCTTAGCCCTGGATAAGGCTAAGGCTAAAGCAATTTTAGAGGAAGCAGGCTTTGCCACCCCTCACTACCAGCTGCTGAGTCCTGAGGCCATGTCTGCCTTTCATTTGGGTTATCCCTGTATTGTCAAACCCTGCAGTGAAGATGCCAGTAACGGGCTGTCGGAGAAAAGCGTGGTGTCTGAGTTTGCCGCGCTGGAAAAGCAGGTGAAACTGGTAAGCAACCTCTACGGTCAGGCGCTGGTAGAGGAGTTCATTGATGGGCGGGAGTTTAATGCTACCATACTGGGAAACTCAGAGTGCACCGCTCTCCCCGTTTCTGAGATAGCCTACCGGCTGCCTCCGGGGATGCCCAGGATTCTGACCTTTGCTGCCAAGTGGAAGCCGGAGAGCCTTTATTTCCAGGGCACCAAGGCAGTCTGCCCGGCTCAGATCCCGGACAATGAGGGAGAACGCATTGCCGAGACAGCGCGGGCAGTTTTTCAGCTGTTCTCTTGCCGGGGCTATGCCCGGGTGGACATGCGGTTGGGCAGGGGAGGGCAACTTAACATAATAGAGGTGAACCCCAACCCTGATATCTCCCCCGACTCAGGTGCCGTCCTCCAGGCTAAGGCCGCCGGCATGGACTACACCGATTTTATTGGTAAGATTGTGACGCTCGCCCTAGAGAAGAGCTAGCGATGACAACCAAGATTCGCTCAATGAAACGAAGGGATAAACCAGCTATAATGAAGCTAATAGCGGCTACGCCTGAATTTAAGCCGCCTGAAGTGGTGGTGGCTGAGGAGGTCATTGACAGCTACCTCAAGAGCTCATACCAGTCAGGTTATCATATTCTGGTGGCGGAGGTTGGACCGCTTCTAGTCGGCTATATTTGCTATGGACCTACCCCGTTGACCAAGGGAACCTGGGATATATACTGGCTGGCAGTCAGCCGGGAGGAGCAAAGCCGGGGCATAGGCGGCGCTCTTATGGCGTTTGTTGAAGATGAGATAAAGAAGGCTAAGGGGAAGCTGGCGATTATTGAGACATCATCCAAGCCGGAGTACGAGAGGACAAGGTATTTTTATCATCGCTATGGCTATGAAGTAGTCTGCCGCCTTGCCGACTTCTATGCCCCGGGGGATGATAAGCTAATTCTTCAGAAGCGGCTGATATAATAGGGAAGCAACAATGCACGACTGGCTGCAATCTTTTGTATTGACCTTTGTCCCCCTGTTTATTGTTATTGATGCCCTGGGGAATCTGCCATTTATCATCTCATTGAGCGAGGGTATGTCCACCCAGGAGCGGCGCAAGATGGTACACCTCGCCACCATAACCGCTACCATTGTTGGTCTTGCCTTTTTGTTCTTCGGTCAATTTATTCTGAATGTTCTGGGCATTTCTGTCGGCTCCTTTGCCATCGCTGGTGGCATTATCCTGCTGGTGCTCTCCATTAAGTATATGACCACAGGGCGAATGGTAGAGATAATCAAGGAGGATATGGTCGCCGTTGTTCCTATAGGGACGCCGCTAACCGTCGGCCCGGCGACGATAACCACCTTGTTGCTACTTGCCACTCAATTCCCGTTATATATGGTTCTCATCTCCTTTGGCTTGAATCTACTTATAGCCTGGGTTATCTTTTTGCAAAGTAACCAGATTGTCAGGTTCATTGGGCAGGGTGGGCTTAGAGCGGTGTCTAGGGTGTTCAGCCTGCTACTTGCCGCCATTGCCGTCAGCATGATTATTCGGGGATTGGACATGGTTGGCATACTCAGCATCGGCGGTTAGAAGGGGGAATAGGATGAAAGCCAGGGCAATTATCAGGGAGATGGAGATAGATGACATCAGCGCCGTGTATCGCCTGGGCGAGAGGCTTTTTTCTAGCGAGGAGTTCCCCATTCTCTACCGCACCTGGGATCCTTATGAGGTAACTGAGTATTTCAGCTCAGACCCCGATTACTGCCTGGTGGCGGAGGCGGAGGCGAATGGCAAAATCGTTGGCTTTATACTGGCAACCACCGTGGAGAAGGAAGGCACCGCCTGGAAGAAATACGGCTACCTGAGCTGGATAGGGGTGGATGAGGCTTTCCAGAGAACCAAGCTGGGCCTCCGCCTGTATCGGGAGCTGGAGAAGAGGCTTGTGGAGGATGGGGTGAGGATGGTCATCGCCGATACTGAGGCGGAAAATGAGGAGGCGATTGCCTTCTTTAAGAGGGCGGGCTTCTCTCTCAGCGGTCAGCATGCCTGGCTGGCTAAGACCCTCCGCCGACCAAAATCAGGGCGTGACCGGGGTCGTTGACATAATAGGGGACAAGGTTGACATAAGGTTTCTGCCTATCTTCGCTGGTAACTCTTATGAACTACCAGGCAGCATTGGATTACATTTTAAGCTTCGCCGATTATGAGCGAGCCTCACGCTCAGCGGTTGTCTTTGATTTAAGACGCATGGAGATGCTGCTGGGAAAACTGGGCAACCCTGAAGCAGGGGCAATGCCGATTCAGGTGGCAGGCACCAAGGGCAAGGGAAGCGCCGCCGCCATGATTGCCTCGGTCCTGACCGCGGCTGGCTACAAGACCGGGCTTTATACCTCCCCCCACCTTCACGATTTTACCGAGAGGATACAGGTTGACAGGGTGCCAATCGCCGGGGATGAATTTGCCCGCTTGGTGGAGGTTCTAAAACCTGAGGTCGAGGCGGTAAACAGGTTCGGCGCCTTTGGCCAGCTTACCACCTTTGAACTGCTGACCGTATTAGCCTTTGCCTATTTCAAGGAGAGGGGGGTGGATTTTCAGGTGCTGGAGACAGGGCTGGGGGGGCGCCTTGATGCCACCAATGTGGTCAAACCAGGGGTCTCTGTCATTACCTCAATAAGTTATGACCATACTGAGGTCCTGGGCAATACCCTTACCCAGATAGCCACCGAGAAGGCGGGTATTATCAAGCCGGGGGGCGTTGTAGTCTCCTCTCCCCAGTTCCCTGAGGCAATGGCGGTGATAGAAGGGGTGTGCCGGGAGTGGGGGGTAAGGCTGGTCAAGGTGGGCAGTGACGTTAGCTGGGAACGGAGAGCCTTTAGCAGCGAAGGGCAGTCGTTTCGGCTGAAAGGGATAAGAGGAGAATATAATCTTAGTCTTCCCTTGCTTGGCGAGTATCAGCTGGAAAATGCGGCTGCGGCGGTGGCTGCGGTGGAGGTTTTAGCCGAGCAGAGAGTGGTGGTTGGTGCCGAGAGCATTGCCACCGGGCTGGCGCGGGTGCACTGGCTGGGGCGACTTCAGGTTCTGAGGCGGAAGCCATGGTTTATCGTCGATTGTGCCCATAACGCCTACTCGATGAAGAAGCTGGTTGAGGCTCTCAGGCAGCATTTTGACTTTGAGCGGGCGGTTCTTATCCTCGGCGTTTCCTCGGACAAGGATATCAGCGGCATGGTTGCTGAGTTGGCGCCTCTTTCTGGTATGGTTATTGTTACTGCTACCCGCCACCCTCGTGCCCTGGAGCCAGCCAGGCTTGCCGCCCAGCTCTCGAAGCGGGGGATAACCCCGGAGGTGGCAGAGAATGTTGCCTCAGCCGTGGAGCTGGCACTGGCGAGGGCAAAGCCTGAAGACCTCATCTGTGCCACTGGCTCAATCTTTGTTGTTGCTGAGGTAATGGAACACCTGCCGAGGCTCGCCTAAACTGCTCTATTTCCTACCTTTAACCGAGCTCCGCGTCAGCAATTTGTCAAAGGCGTCAAACCACTTTAGCTTGACTTCGTCGGACCAGCCGGGGTCAAAGATGGGGAATTTTGCCGTCAGCTCATCCACGACTTCATGTGGAATTATTAAATTCCGATTTAGTCTGGCACTTTTTCTTTTGGCTTTAGCTCCGGGACTAGCGGCCAGTGTTCTTACCCGCTTGGTTATGAATGTGGACAATGGAATTCCGGCATCGCTAGCCAGGGCGACGAAGAACTTGATGCACTTGCGGTTGACGTCATCGGCTAATTCAAAATTACGGTGAAAGACCTCTTCTAGCTGGGCATAGGTGGCAATGTGGAAGTCAAACGACCCCCCCAGGACAAAGTTATATGATTCAGTAGCTATCTGGCGGAGGAGCTCCGCCCTTTTTTCACCCTTGGCGGAAACAAGCTGCCTTAATTGGCTGGTCGGTATTCCATTAGCATCAATAAGACCGAGGAAGCGCAGGGCTCCCATAAGCTGGGTGCCAGTGCTGCCGGCTAGCCTATCACTCCAGTAGCTCCGGTCAATCCGGGCTGGCATTTCCCGTTCCAATCGCTCAGCAAAGTTCAGGAAGGTGCGGTAAGAGACATAGGGCGGCAGGCGCTTTCGTCCCCCCTCTTCAACCATATTAGCTACCTCGTTCATTAATTATAATGGAATGGAATTGGAATTTCAAGAGGCACTTGCTTTTCGGTCATTTTTTCCCTAATTTCAGCGCCAAATTTTGGTGTGGAATTTACATTAATTTGAAATGGAACTAAGTGGAATTTTTAAGGACAGGCAAGGATTGGGATAGACAAAAGTTGACGCTTAGCTTTGCTGGCGCTTAGGATATACGGCATACTGTTAGAAAGGAGGGAGTGTTTCCATGGGCACATCAATAGAGTTCCAGAAGCTGTTGACGGAGATAATCTACGTCAACTTGCCTGGACCCGAAGAGCCGACTCCGGGAATGAGTGGCGGAGAGCTACTCCACGGTTTTCTGGCAGACCTTAATCGCCCGACCAACCCCGAGATAAGGAGCTGCGTTAGCGCCCTTTGCAACAAGTGGAACATCCGCTACCGAGACCAGAGAGGACAATGAGTCGGTCTGGACTGGAAAGGAGGGAATAATGAAAAAGACAAAGATTGCAGCAATAGATGTTGGTTCAACTAAAGTATGCACGGTCATGGCTGATGTTAACGGCGATGAGCTACCCCGCATCCTGGGCGTAGGCGTAAGCGCCACCCAGGGGCTTCAAAATGGCCTGGTGGTTAATTTCAATGAAGCCAAGCAGTCAATCCTGGATTCAGTGAGAGAAGCTGAGCGGACCGCCGGTAACAAACTGGAGTCAGCCTTTATCGGCGTTACCGGCAGGCATATCACCTCGGTAAATAACCGGGGGGTCATTAGCATTAGCCGCGATGACAAGATAGTGCATCCCAATGACCTGAAACGCGTCCATGAGGTGGTTCGTAATATTAAGGTCCCCGGTGACCGAGAGTTGCTTCACATCATTCCTCGCGGTTACACCATCGATGGCCAAGCAGGGGTAAAGAACCCGGTTGGCATGCACGGCTTCCGCCTTGATGTTGAGGCACATATTATTACGGCAGCGGCCGCCTCAATCCAGACCCTGACCGGGTGCATTCGTGGCATTGGTGTTGAGATTGAGGATGTTATCCTGGAACCGCTGGCCAGCGCCGAAGCTGTCCTCCTCGACGAGGAAAGACAAAATGGCGTCCTCGTCGCTGATATTGGCGGTGGCACCACCGACCTTGCCATGTATAAGGACAACAGTGTCTGCTTTACCTCTGTCCTGCCGGTAGCCGGTTACCAGATTAGCCGGGATATTTCTATTGGTCTGGGACTGCCTTTTGAGCTCGCTGAGGAGATGAAGAAGAGGTATGGCAATGTGACACCAACTCCGGATAAAGGCAGGAAAATGCCCGAGAAGAACATCACCGAAAACGGGCATAATATTTCCTTCGCTGACCTTTCTGAGATTATCCGCGTTCGCGTTGAGGAGCTTCTGCGGCTTATCGTACTGCAGTTGCAACAAAGCGACTATCTCAAGGTCCTCCCCTCCGGCCTGGTACTAACCGGGGGCAGCGCCAACCTTCTTGGTATTGCTGAGCTGGGAAGCAGGATAACCCGCCTCCCGGTAAGGATTGGCATGCCGATTACCCTGTATGGTGTCTCGGACGCCCTGCATGACCCAGCCTATGCCACCAGTGTCGGTCTTCTTCTGTGGAGGGGGAGGAACGGAAATGCAAAAAGCTGGCGACCCAAGGGTGTTGGCCACGTTCTTTCCGGAGTTTTCCGGATCTTCGACTAGAAACCAGTGAAAGGAGAAAAGGGAAATGTCAAGATCAAGTTATGTCCCCAGTGGGGCAAATATTAAGGTTATTGGGTTGGGTGGTGCTGGTTGCAACGCCATCACCCGAATGGTTCGGGAGCAGATCCGTGGCGTCGAATTTATTGCCATGAATACCGATGCCCAGCATCTGGCAATTACTGAAGCGGCGGTACGCATCCAGCTTGGTGAGCAGTCCACCCGTGGTCTGGGTGCTGGTGGTGACTCTTTAGTAGGCCGGAAGGCGGCTGAGGAGAGCCTGGAGCAGATTAAGCAGGCGGTTGCCGGTTCGGATATGGCGTTTATCACCGCCGGCATGGGAGGTGGTACCGGCACCGGCTCAGCGGCAGTAGTGGCTCAACAGGTCAAGCTAACCGGCGCCCTCACTATTGCCGTGGTCACCTGCCCCTTTGACTTTGAGGGAACTCACCGCAACGATGTTGCCGAGAAAGGGGTTTTGGAGCTGATTGAGAAGGTGGACACCCTGATTATTATCCCTAACGACCGCTTATTTGATCTCTGCGACCAGAAGGTGGGCGTTGACGGCGCCTTCAGGATGGCTGATGATATCCTCTGCCACGCGGTGCAGGCAATCGCCGAGGTGGTCACCGTCCCCGGACTCATCAACCTTGACTTTGCCGACATCCGAACGGTGATGAAAGACGCTGGTCCGGCATGGATGTCCATCGGTCGGGGTTCGGGCACGAACCGGGCAAAGGAAGCCGCCAAGGAGGCTTTGTCCAGCCCGCTTCTTGATGTGTCTATGGAAGGGGCAAAGGGGGTGTTATTCAATGTTGCCGGTGGCAGCAGCCTTACCCTCTACGAGGTTAATGATGCTGCTTCGGTTATCCGGCAGGCGGTTGACCCGGAGGCAATTGTCATCTTCGGGGTCGTCCTTGACCAGAACATGGGCAATGACGTCCGGCTGACCCTCATCGCTACCGGCTTTGCTCCCAAGGATGCCCTTGCCGGCGTGTCCTGGGAGAATCGAATGATGAGAGTCCTTAAGGGAGTGAAGAGCGAAGAGGAGCTGGGGATTCCCGCCTTCATGCGGTACCGGCGTGTTCTCCCCGGACAGAGGTCTTAGTTTCACTATCGCAAGGAGGTTAAAGGTGGTTACGGCACAAGTTGCTACCAGGGAGAAACTGGATGAAGTAATTAAGGGGTATGCTGACGACCGCAGTTGTCAGGAGGTGCTTCTCTTTCTGGGGCGGCATCCCCGCACCAGATTCAGCCGGCTTGCCATTGTTCATGCTTTGAACGGCTATAAATGGTACACCGAGCAAGCCCTGAACCGCCTCACCGACGATGGCGTGGTTAAAAGATACGCTGAGAGCGACCTTCCTTTGTACTCATTGAGTGCGGATAGGTGACCTATGGAATTAGAAACAGCTGTTAAGTATCTTGTGATAGTAGTCGCCGCGGCAGCAGCGATGTTGCTCGGTGATTATCTAGGTTATAAGATAAAACGGAGGCGACTGGCGGTGATTCTCACTTGTATCGTCCTGATAACTATTATCGCCTTTACCATTTATGCTGCCGTTTATGCGGTCACTCATGCCTAGTTGGCTAGTTTTATAAATTTAAAGCTACTGCTGGATAAAACCAGCGGTAGCTTTTTGTTTCCTATCTAGGCCGTACAGGTCTTGAACCTGTGACACCTCCTATCAGGATTGAAAATCAAGTCGAGGATATGAAGAGTAGGTATATGAGCGGCGAAGACCTCCCGACAGGCAGCAATGCAACCTATCAACGCTACAGACAGTCCCGGCTCAGATAACCCCAACACAACGGCTCATCTTGGACGTATTTCTTTCTTAGCCGAACGGCCTGGGCAGCCTTCTGTAACTCTTCCCCTAGATAGAAGGCGTGTCTGCCATCCTCGACGCCAAGTTGTTGGAAGATACGTTGAATGTCACCGGCGGTCTCCTTGATGAAGAGCTGATTGTTGAACACATAGATTGCTTCGTCGTCGGTGAAGATACGGAAATTCCTATCTTTGACTTTGGCCTGCATTGCGCGCAGTTCGTCTTCTGTGTAGGGTGTGTGAGGCAGACCTTTGACTGTGATTAGCCCCTCATCGACATGCTTGGGCAGGATGTGATTGTGATGAGCGTAGCTCATCAGTTTACGGGCGATGTTTACCTCTCGCACAGCACCCTGAGTCCAACTGATCACTTCAGTCGTCAGGATGTAGTTAATGTTTAGCTCGGTGGCGATGCCCATCATCAAGGCATTGACGCCTGTGCTATCAGCATCGATCAGCTCAGTGATGTTACCAATGCCCATTAGGATCTCGGCGTCAGGGTGTCTTTGGCGCATCTGGTGATAACGCAGGATTGATTCCACAAAGCCAAAATTGATCGGTTCAATGATTGGGTCGATGATGTAGTCTACACCCCAGGCTTCCAATTGGGCGATGTTGCGTTCCAGCGAATCCAATCCTCCCCCGGGGTCGGGGATCACAACGACCCGGCACGACAGCTCCCGTGTCAGGTCAAGGTTGTGGCTGTTAACGCTAAGGAGGTAGTCGAAGCCGACCCGTTTGGCTCGCAGCACATCCTCGCGGTTGAAAGTGTCCAGGCTGACGATAAACCTGCGTTCCTTGAGAGCCGCCACCGTCTGCTCCACTTCGGGGAAGTCGCTATTGGCCTGCCAGCCTAGATCGATAATGTCGGCCCCACTGGCCCGATAGTATTCAGCCTGCGCCAGAATCTCCTCCAGGCTTAACAACGGCGCATCGACGATTTCGGCGAGGATTTTTGTCTGGTATTTATGGTATTCACCGTAGCTGGCCGATATGTGCTGCTGGCCGAAGTAGAAGGGAATGTCCTTTAGATCCTTCGGCCCGCGGACAGCTTTGGCGCCTGTCAGCGCTTCGATAGCGGACAGGTCCCCTCGGCAGTATCCGGGCACCATGACTAGGTGATAGTCGCCAGTGACGTTAAGCCGGCGAGCGATCCAATCGACGGTCATGAAGGCGGCCACACTGATGTTCATCACAGTCAATTCGTAATCGAACTCGGGCTCCATTGCCCTAAGAATGTCTTCCAATGCTTGGGCGGCCAGCTTCCCCGTTATGAATAGAATTTTGGTCATGGTATTGCCTCCCTCGTACTGGTGCTGATATAGAAGCCCTCGTTTCTGGCAGCGGTATAGAATACTGTTGACTTCCATTTCCCTTCGACAAAGCTGCGCACCGCCTCGGCTAGGGACTGGGCTTGCTCTTCCCCCCTGACCAACCCGTATACTGTGGGTCCCCACGAACTCTGCCCAGCCCCATACGCTCCTTGTTCAAGCATGTAAGCCACCAGCTGTTCAGAGGCAATACTGGCGTAGCGTCCCCTCTGGAAATCGGAGAAGTTATCACCGACCAATTGCTGAATCCTGGTCATCGCTTCACCGAAGGGCTTGATTTTCCCCTCAATCAGCGAAGGCAGCATCTTCATCACCAAGATGCGACAAATATGGTCCACCGTTTCCGGCGAAGAGGGAGGCAATTCGTGAAAAGCGGTCAATTCTGCTTCACCACTTAAGCCGGCCCCAACCTGAGGTGTAGCCACAACGAAGAGCCAATCTGCTGGAAAGGGATGTCGGAAGATTATAGGCGGAACGGTCTCCTCGCCGTGGCTGTTCACTATGCTACCCCCATCTACAATGAAGCCCCCGTGTTGAAAGGCGCCAATGCCAATGCCGGAACGTCTACCGCGCTCTATCGTCTTGGCCAGATCGGCGACAGTGATATCTAGATCGTACAATCGCATCAAGGCAACGCCAATTGCGAGGGCGAGCTGTGTCCCAGAGCCAAACCCTACATGGGACGGGATCGCCTTAAACACGCGCAAATAAGCGCCTCTCCCTGAAAGG
>Ga0315280_10001362_pt1 | contig 42326 bp, 40 predicted proteins | sample YL17G06_40_MG_FD_203697 | JGI IMG/M metagenome (GOLD analysis project Ga0315280, IMG submission 203697) | Sediment microbial communities from Yellowstone Lake, YNP, Wyoming, USA - YL17G06_40 | ecosystem: Environmental > Aquatic > Freshwater > Lake > Sediment | place: USA: Wyoming | collected...
TACCTCAAGCTTTACCGGTCTAAGCTCGTCGCGTTTTCTCCCATCGAGTCTTAGTCCTTTCTTGTCGATCAGTTTCTCTGGTTTCTCATTCATTCTTTGTTTCCTCCCTTTTTGATCTTTCATTTTTGAGCATCTGAGTTATGCGATCTGTCAGACCGCTTGTATGAGACTCCTTTTCTATCTTGAGAATGGCCGCCAGTGCTGCCTGCTCTTCGTAAGGAGTCTTTCCCGTGACTAGCACGACGCCGTTAAGTCCGAGGATTATCTGGCAACCTGTTTCCTGCTTTATCATTGATATCATTGAGCCTTTCTTTCCTATTACCCGAGGAATTTTCGTCGGAGTAATCTTGATTATTTGACCCTTGGTTATCTTCCCTAATCCGGGTTCTGCAACCGTAATCTGCGGGTCGTGCGTCCTATCATAGGAGACTATCTTTGCGACGACCAAGTCGCCGATCTCAAGCACTTGAGAGAGTTCATCCTTCTGCGGTTTGAAAGGTCGGCTCAGAACGTCCGAGGGCCTCAGGAAGGCGTCGTATGGAGCGTTTATGTCTATTGTCCATCCGTTGAATCCTATTTCTACAACTGTTCCTATTATCATGTCCCCGGGCTTAGGCATGTAAAAGGCTTTCAAGGCGACGAGGTTGACCGTTTTGTCGTCGTATTCGACGAGTCCTGTTCGGGAAGCGTAGATTTTCTTGTCTTCCCTGTACGTGTTTTCTCCTATAACATAGTCGCCTTCCGCGAGCAGGTCTCCCGGCGTCGCGATCTGTTTTGTTTCAAAAAATGCTGGCATAATCTTACCCCTATTGACTTAGTGATGCACATTTGATTATGAGATTATTTTCGCTTCTCCATTACCTTTTGTTACGTCTCCAAGCTTCTCTAGCAGTGGGGCATATAAGCCTGCTGGCATTTCTAGGACCCCGCTCCATGAGCCGTCTGGCCGCCACTCTTCTCGTTTGATTGTTCCAAATCCTTTGATTGCACCGTAAGCTTTCGCCGCATACTGTGTAGGTACCGTGACCGCCACGGATAATTGCTCCATTCTTAAGGGTAGAATGGGTCGTAGCAGCTTGACTATGTCTCTTGCTTGTTCTTCAACTGGTTTGAAAGGATCTATTGGGTAATGGATCTGCTCCATGGCGTTTTCTATGCGTAGCGGTGGGTGCGGCAGGTTTGTCTTGGGATCCACGCTCTGTCTGGATATGAAGTCTATTATTTGTCGTCTCTTGTCTTCAACCATTTTTCTCCTTTGTTCCGTCGTCAGCTGGAGCGTTCCTGTCTTCAGTATTGTTTCTGCGATTTTCAATGAATCTGTTGTGCCGAAGGCCTTTCGGAGGTTTTCTTCTGAAGATCTTGTACCCTTGTTTGCGTCTGAGAATATTGTTTCTGCGGCCAGAACCTCGGTGATTCCGGGGATTTTGCCTGTGCGATAGTCTAAGGCTTTTTGCGGTTTTACGAGAATTTCAAAGTGTTCATTATCCTTGGTTATGCGGGCAACGGTGTACTTTTCACTCATCCGCTTTTCACTTGCCCACGCCTAGCTCTTTCATCATGGCCTCGATTTTGTCGTCGGCTAACATTTCCATTTTCTTGGTTTCTGACGGGATGACGGCTATCTTTATTCTTGGCGGTAGCTGTCTAGCTTCCAATGCTTTGGTTAGGCATTTTACGGCAAGTTTGACGGTTTGGTCTAGGCTCATGTTTTCGCGGTATTCGTCTTTGAGTATGGCGAGTGCGGTTTCTCTTCCTGCGCCTACTGCTGTGGCCTTGTAGCCCCTGTATGTTCCGCTTGGATGAGTGTAGAATATGCGGCTTCCTGTTTTGTCTACGCCGGCGAAGATTATTGATACTCCGAATGGTCTTACGCCTGCGTGTTGAGTGTACATTTGTTTTATGTCGCTTATTCTCTTGGTTACTACTTCCACGTCGATTGGCTCATCGTAGGTGAGCTTGTTGCTTTGAGCGTAAACGCGTGCTTGGTCTATGAGCATTCGCGCGTCTGAGCTTAGGCCCACTATGGCGGCGCCTATGTGGTCATCAACCTTGAAGAGTTTCCATGAGTATTCTGCTTCCTCGAGGGGCTCAACGTTTTCCTCTGAGCCCAGCACGACGCCTTCTGAGCACATTATTCCAAGGATGGTTGCTCCGCGGTTGACCAGTTCCATGGCGTATTCGACTTGGAACAGTCTTCCGTCGGGTGAGAAGACGGTTATGGCGCGGTCATATGCGCCTGGTGCTGCGAATACGGACATTCTTTTCATCCTCACACTGTATGTTGATCGTTTGCAGTCTTTCATACGACAACTTAACTAAAAACCTTTTCCTACGATTCTCAGCTTCTGGTTTGCCCGATTTTTTCCGTGTGTGACGCATGCTTGGTTTATTAGGGAGGCGTGGCAGGTTGGTTTCTCCCTGATTGATCTACATGCTTTCTTGGGAGAAATGGGCCTCAAGGGTTCCTTCTTTGGATTGCGCACGTGTTTGCCTGCCTGGTTTACCTGCGTCTTTTTCGTTGGGATGTTTGAAACCTGCTGGGTCCATGTTTGTCTAGGTCGTAGTATAGTTTAAAGTCACTTCTTCGCAATAGTTACAACTATACGTACACAGTCTATCCTGAAGGGCCTTACGAGTGCCTTGGGCAATGAGCGCCTATGTTGGCCGTTCAGTGACGTTTGTATGGATCCCTGTGATCGTGTGGCGGAAAGCTGCATCACGCGTTGCAGGGGCTATACGGTCAGTTGCTTCATGGCCTTCTTTATCGTTGAGACGGACTTCGCTAGGCTTCTCCTCGTTTGGCAAGCGAGTTCGAGTTCGAGGATCTTTTCGATGCCCTTCTTCCCTAGGATCACTGGGACGCCTATTGAAACGTCTGAGAATCCGTATTCGCTGTCTAGGTATGTTGAGGCGCCTATGCTTCTGTTTCTGCCTCTGACGATAGCGTCTGTCATTATTGCTATGACGGCTGCAGGCGCGTATGTTGTTGATCCTTTGAGTTTGATGACGTCGGAGCCTGATGTCACGGTCTGATTGACTATTTTCTGGATTTGCCGTTTTTGAAGCAGCTGTGTTATTGGAATTCCTGAGACAGAAGCGTATTCAACAAGTGGGACCATGGAGTCGCCGTGTTCGCCTATGACGAGTGCGCGGACGTCCTCTCTGGATACATTCAGTTCTTGTGCGATGTAGGATCTGAAGCGCAGAGTGTCCAGGATGTTTCCCATGCCGAAGACCCGGTTTCTTTCAAAGTCTGATTCCTTGTAGGCTACGTACGTCATTATGTCCACTGGATTGGTCACAACCATAAGCTTGCATGCAGGAGCATGTTTTACGACTTGTTTTACTATGGATTTGACTATGCTCCCGTTCTTGTTCATGAGATCGATTCTTGTCATTCCTGGCTTTCTGCTTAGACCCGCAACTATGATTACAACTTCTGAGCCTTCAATCTTGCTGTAGTCGTTTGTTCCCTGGACTTTTCCATCAAACTCTATGGCGGGCGCGGCTTGCATCATGTCAAGCGCTTCGCCTTTGGCCAGATTCTCTGCAATGTCCACCAAGACAACGTCACCAAGCCGATACCTCAAGATGTCAAATGCGGCGGCGCTTCCAACTTTGCCGGCGCCAATTATGGAAATCATGTTGTTTGAACAGTAGGCCATTCTGATCTAATATAATTAGCGCACATCTTGGCATGTTGCAGGCGCGATTCTCTAAGGCCTCAGTATACGGGCATGTTTTGGTCTGCGTTGCTTTTGACAGGTTTTTCTAGAAGAAATGGATCTATGTTCTAGAACAATTGACTAGATGTTTTGCAGAATATCGCTTAAATACTATGGTTAGATTTGAAAGGGTAATGGAGGATAAGTCGAGCACGACGCTTTGATCGTCGTCCGAAGTTTTCGGTTCCGCTCCTGTCATGGGGGGATTGGGTTAATGGAAAGTACTCAGACAATCAATCGCGAAGAGTTTCGTTGCAGGCTTAAAGAAGAGTGGAAGCTCATGTGGACGGAGCGGTATGATGACAGAGTCAGGGCCGAGGGCGTGGTCGTCCGCGATTATCCGCTTCTCTTCATGGATCGTGGTTCTGTGATATTTGCGAGTAGAGACGCGAAAACGCCTGCTTTCAGGGAAATAGTTGAATTTTGGGCGTCCAAAGGTCTTGTCTATTCTCCTGATCCCACTGTCGGCGGATGGGGCAAATTTATTCGAGCAGAGTTGAAGAATACTGTGCACTCAAGAGCCAAGGCTTTCGCGAACAGCCAGCCCAGCTGTAAGAAAGCGAAGCAACATTTGAAGAAGGGCGGGAGAGGTTGGCTTCACGCATAGTGAATAGCTGATTCTGCTTTTTTGACCAACAGAGTAATCAGTTGTGGTCTAATGGCGAAGTACAGAAACAGGTTAGAGATTATAGTTGGCATCCTGAATGTTGCCGGCCCAGGAGTCAAGAAGACGGCTATAATGTACACTGCTAATCTAAGCTATCAACTTCTGGAAAAATATCTGGACGAAACTACTAAAATGGGCCTCATACATCTCAGCATCAATGGCTACGAAACTACAGACAAAGGCAAAACATTTCTGGAAAAGTATAATGATTTTTCCAGTAAGTATTCAAAAATTGAAGGCGAGCTTCAAAGACTACTTTTTGAAAGAGAGTCATTAGAAAGGCTATGTGAGCCCGTGAAGAATACCAGTTCTAGGCTCAATTCGCGAAGAAACCGGCGAACGTGACTGTTTCGACACTTGGAACTCTGGCACTAAGCGAACCTGCACAGTCTTTCACTGTGAGATTTGGTTTAATATGTGCTTAAAAGTTGTTTTTCGGATGTCTGCATAACGCCTCTGCTAGTAGACAAATCATGTTATAGAAGACATTATCAGATGTTATAGAACTCTTTTCCGTGCCTCTTTAAATGTGACTAAAGGTTGGTTCAACGTGTTCGAAGATGGGCGACTCTACCGTGTTGATGGAGAAATGGGGAAATATCCTGCTTTTACATCTGTGCTGATAATAATCGCCGCGTTAAATGAGGAGGAAGGTATTGGTCCCACACTAGCGGAGCTAAAAGAACATCTGCGGGATCCTGGATTTTTGGTGGTTGACGGCAATAGTGCGGATGGGACTGTTGAGGTTGCACGGAAGATCGGAGTTGAAGTACTGCTTCAACAAGGCTCAGGTAAAGGCCGAGCTATTGCGCAAGCGATCAAGCATGTTCGCTCGGAACCAGAATATCTAGTCTTAACGGATGCAGATCACACATATCCGGCAGAGTATGTTCCCAAAATGATAAGAATTCTGGCGGAAAACCCGCAAATTGGCATGGTATGCGGGAATAGATTCAACGATCACTTCCAAATGGACGAGATGCGCAACGTGCTCTACACAGGCAATCGGATGCTAGCGTTCGTGCATAATCTGTTGAATGGCGTGCAAATGCGTGACCCATTAACAGGCCTAAGGGTTATGCGCTGGAGAATACTCAAAGACTGGGAACCCAGATCAAAGAGCTTTGACATAGAAGTGGAATTGAACCATCAAGTGGAGAGAAGAGGCTACAGCATAGTGGAAATTCCGATCCACTACAGACAACGCCTTGGGGAGAAAAAGCTAGGTTTCAAACATGGGTTCACAATTCTAAAGAGGATTTTGTTAGAGTTTGCCGTTTGATTTTTCTGGAATGCGCAGTACGTCTCTTTTGGACAGTCGTCCACCTTCATGAAGGAGCGAGCATACGCTCATGTTGAGGCGTGAATTCTGTTGAAATCTGTCGTGCATGCCCAGTGATTAAGCCTTTTTTCCCTCGTCGGTTCGAGAACTGAGGTTCACTGATCGGAGTCTTAGACTGAAGTTGGATAGCAAATACGTTCAGGACAAGAGATAAGACGATTATGAACTCAGCCAATTCCAAGTTGCTGATTCTCAACATGCCAGATCCTCCATTCCAGATAGTTGAAAGGGAGTATGCGGGAGGGTTCGGCGTCTCAAGACATACTCGATTAGGTCGAAGAAGCCCATTGGAGAGACCTATTCTTAATCTCTTCTTACCTTACCTCGCTGGTGTTGCAGAAGAAGCAGCCTGCGAATATCTAGTTCTTGACGCTCAGGCCTTTGGGTTTTCATACAACGAGACATTGCGGAAGACGAAGGAATATGCTCCGGATATCGTAGTTTCTGTGATATCACTCCCATCCCTTCACGGGGACAAGAAGCTTCTTGGCAACATTAAAGCAGAGTTGCCCAACACGATGACCGTCGCCTGCGGAACCACATGTAGTGTGATGCCCGAAGAGGTCCTGACGCAAAGCAACGTTGACCTTGTATCGAGGGAGACTTTTCCTTATGTCAATAGTCTAGAATGCTTGCTCAGCAGCTTCCCACAACTGGCAAAAACAAGCGATTTCAGTGCCTTGCCAGGGTTCTCGTACGTTCGAGAGTCAGAAGTGAGAAACAACCCCCAAAGATCTGTAGTCAAGGATTTCACGAAGCACCATCCAAAATATGATGCTCTGCCACTTGAAAAATACCAGCATTTCATCGATTTAGAAGGCAAGACGCACCTGTTCATTCCAATACTAGGAAGCAAAGGTTGCCCATACAACTGCTTCTACTGCCCCTATCCTCTAGGGTTTGGAAATGAAACAGTTTTTCAAGATCCTAAAGTGGTTGTCGACCAGATGGAGCATCTTTGCAGCATCGGCCACATCGAGGGATTTCTTTTCAGGAATCAGTCCTTTGCTTTGAATCTGAAATGGGCCGAAAACGTGTGCAGTGAGATTCTTAAGCGAGAACTCGACGTCTCTTGGCTCTGCGAAGCAAGAGCGGATCAAACCTCGACAAGTTTGCTCTCTGTCATGTCAAGATCTGGATGCAAGAGAATACACTATGGCGTAGAAACTGGAGATCCTGTACTGATCACGAGAGCAAAAGCTGGCGTCTCCCTACAAACCGTGAGCAAGACATTTAGTATGGCCAGGAAATTTGGCATCTGGAGGCAAGCACATATTATTCTGGGATTACCGACAGAGAATCGGCAAAGCTTGGAAAATACCCTGCAATTTCTTGTGAAACTTGACCCAGACAGCGTAGCAATCAATTTTGCAACTCCCTATCCAGGAACAGAGCTTTTCCGCGAATCTCAAGAAAAAGGTTGGATAAAAGAGCATGATTGGAGTCATTTTTCCTCCTTCGATGTCGTTCTGAACGCCAATTGCCTGAAAGGTCGTGACTTACAAGGTATGGCAAGAAAGATATTCAGACACACGCTGGTTCAAAGAATAAACAAGCTTCTATCCGAACCCTTGATGGGAAACCTATCCGCGCGTTGTCGCCTGTTGACAGAGTACTATGTACCTAAACTGGCAAAGGAAAGCTTAGGTCTCTAGCAATTTTGCACGTCTTGTCAGTCTTGCGGAAAAAGAATAGGATAACTTGAAAAACACTTAGAAAACAGGCTGCTCTCATTGTTTTCGAATTCTCTCAGGTTCACGCGTCAAAGGTTCTAAGCACTTGTACCGTTTCTGAACCGAATCTAGAGGAAGAAGTGTTGGTCTGAGGTAAGCCATGAAAGACATGAGACTGGGGCTTCTTACGTCGGAGTTCCTTCCAAATTGGGGGGGTGTTGGAACCTATTGCGTAGAGTTGGCAAGAATGCTCTCAGACGCTATCGATTTGCACGTAATCACAATTGGACGGGAGAAAAGGGGAGAATTAGTATATTCAGAAGAAAAGATACGCCACCTGTTTGACGATAAAATAAGCGTGCATTTTCTGGCAGTAAGCCCTGTTGACGACACTTTTCTTTACAACGCTAAGATGCAATTCTCGACGCGTCGCAAGCTCACTGGGCTGGTCAGAGAGCAAGGTTTGGACTTGGTGCACACCAACTTTCCTCATATGCCCGATCTGTTGCTCAAGCTGAGGAGGAAATTGCCATTTCATTCGTTAACGACGGTTCATACTACGATAGCAGGTCAAAAAGAAGGCATCATGTCTTCCAAGAATAGCTTCCTCCAGATGGACTTTTCTGAAAAAAGCACCATTCTTCTGTACGGCGGTCTAAGAGTCGCCGAAGAACTGTACCTGAGAAAATCAGAGAACTTCGTGACAGTCTCGAATTGGATGAAGTCGCAGGTCCAGCAAACGTGGCCATTCATGGCAGACACACGCGTAATACATAACGGAGTAGATCCAGAGAAGTTCTCACCGAAAGCAAGAACTGGTTTTCTCAGCGAAATATCTGATCCGATAGTCCTGTTCTCTTCTAGGCTTACTATGGCTAAGGGGTTAAATACAGTGATTCACGCAATGCCCAAAGTTCTGAAAGAAAACAAAGCGCATTTCGTTTTTGCTGGGGCAGGCCCTAAAGAAACATGGATTCATCTGTTGGACAAGCTTAAGATAGACAAGAGATGCTACACTTTTTCTGGGTACGTTGATTATCAGCTTTTACCCTCGCTTTATGCTATGGCAGATGTGTTTTTGATGCCCTCATTATACGAAAATCTTCCTATAAGGATCCTTGAAGCGATGGCATGCGAATGTTCAGTGGTAGCCTCAAACATATGCGCGGTTCCTGAGGCAATAAAAGATGGCGAAAATGGAATTCTCGTTAATCCTAATGATGCTGATGGACTCTCAAAAGCCATTTCAATGTTGCTTGAAGATAAGGATTACAGAAGAAGACTTGGAAGGAATGCTAGGCGCACCGTCGTTGAAAACTTCTCGCTGAAAACACTTGCAAAAGAAATGGTCACGATCTACCAGGAGGTCTGCAGATAGTATGCGCAGGATCAGACTTGCATTGTGGCTAGCAATGATCGCTGTTATCGTGGGGTACTATATGTGTGGTTTGGCTCTGCAACGTGGCATTGCCGTTCCTTCTTTGGCTTATTGGTTCTTTTTCTTGGCGATCCCGGTTTTTGCTCTTCTTTTGGTTTCTAGGAATGAAAGCCATAATGTGGCTCTGCTGTTGATGGTTTCGACGGCGGTTTACTCCATGTATTTTCTACAGAGCCACACCTTTTATTCACCTGGAAGGGACACGCAGTTTGAGTTGCAGAACGTTGTTCTGATCCAAAGCACTGGAAGATGGGTAGCTGGAATGGGAACCTCCATGGCTACTGAGCACAGTGTCCATCCGGCCATGCATATACTCCTAGCCATGCTCAGCGAGACGACAGCGATTCAACTCTCACAAATCATGTTCATTATTCCCTGGCTAAAGGGAATAGGAGTAGTACTGTTCTTCTATCTTCTTGGACGCACTCTCTTGTCGGACAATAGAGCTGCTTTCTTCGCTTCTATTGTCTACCTAGGATGTTTCAGCCCCTTAGTTGAACCGCACCGCGAAGCCTTCGCTATTATCCTTTTCATGGGTGGCCTGTGGTTGATCACAAGTAGAAAGGGGGGAGCAGAAATCAAGCTTCTATTTCTATTGCTAGTTTCTACACTTGCCATGTCTCATCATTTCACGGCTTATATTTTTGTCATCTTAAACGTGGCATTGTACTTTTTTGCAGAGTCGAAAAAATGGGTTCTACATCCATATTATCCTCTGTTGGTCGTGTTCTCATGGATCAGCTTTTCCTCCTTCAGCGTAGCCTTGGGATATTCAGAGAAGTTTCTAAGTGCTCTTAACATGGTTTTTACGATGAAGTTCCCTGATGTGCCGAACATGGCAGCAGCATCCTACTTCTATCAACCCCTCGAACTGATCATAATGTTTGCTGGACCTTTAGTTGTCGGTTTGCTCTCGTTGAAACCTTTCCTATCGTCGTTGCTTTCGAAGCGAAAATCGAGCATCTTTATTATGGCCGTGGTGCTTGGCATTCTGTTGGTAATTGCCCTTGCCTTCTATTGGACTGGCGTGTACACAAACAGTACCTATCGAATCTGGGGTTTCGCCTACATTCCATTTTCGATCCTTGCAGCTGGTTTTGTCTGGAAAAGTTCAGCAAAAAACACTGTTAAACTGTCTGTATCTATCCTAGTTGCAGTACTCGTTTTCGCTTCTATGAATCTGTCCTCTCTCTCCGGCATCAAGGAATGGTATGTGCCAAGGGAATACATGGAATCATATGTAATGTCAGACTCTATGCTTTACACTGGTCTTTGGTGTAGGAAATACGCCAATGGTTCCTTTTTTGGAGATAACTTGGCTTTTGACATGATCGGCTCTTGGGGACTTAAGCAGATAGATAGTTACAACTATACCCGATGGTATCAAACGAAGAACAATGAGATCTTGAAAGACTATGATTTTCTGGCATTCTCACCGTTAGATACAGTGACCTACAGCGACACCTTCAGAACGCCAACTGACCCATTTGCGCTTTTGCCTACAAATCTCAGCATCATCTACTCAAGCGGCGACTTTGTAATATACAATAACAAGTAAAATCGTGTGGTTAAGCAATGATAGTCATTTCCTGCTCGTTGGATTCCTCTCTGAAGCAAGCAAAGCTTCAGGGAAACCTTCGCGCTCTGGCAGAAAGATACCAAGTGTTCAGAGCATTCGATCACGTTACAATCCTTACGCAGGATACTCAGGACTTCAGCCGCGAACTTGCAGGGCTCAAACATGTACCATGCGCCTATTCGAAATCCCAAATAACAAGGGCGATACTCTCCAGAATTGGTTTGATCAGATGGGCCTGTTTCTCTTTCTCAAGTTTTGTTTGGCTGCTGCGGAATCGTCGAAAAGTCAACTTGGTAATCAGCGAAAACGTTGACTCCCCAGCTCCACTGATGTTTTCTTTGCTGTTCAGAATTCCCTATTGCATTCATTACCGTTATGATGTTGCTACCCAAGTCAGAAAAGTTAACAAGCGCCCGTTGGAAGGAGTATTGCTTCTACTTATTGAGAAACTTGGCTTCAAGAGGGCCACACTTGTCTGGGTGACTGCTCCAAATTTGGGTGAAAAAGCGAAACTATTTGGCGCTAGAAAGGTCACTCTGATACCGAACTGGATTGATTTCGACGAAATGCCGAAAAGCCGATCTGACAGATCTAACTCATCAAGTGTACTATTTGTTGGACGCCTTCACCCCGTGAAACAGGCAGACATACTAATCAAAGCATTTGCTCACCTGCACAAAACCTATCCTCAGACAACTCTGCAAATAATTGGTGATGGGGAAGAACGGCGAAATCTTGAGGCTTTAGCAAAGAAGCTTGAGATCAGTAATCGTGTGCAATTTCTGGGTTTTCAAAGTCATAAGAAAGTCCTCAATGCAATGATGCAGTCCGACATGATCGCTCTACCTTCAAAAATCGAAGGCAACCCTAGAGTGCTGTTGGAAGCCATGATGGTGAAATTGCCGATAGTAGCGACAAATGCGCCTGGGATACGCGATATAGTGCAGCATGCCGAGACAGGGCATCTTATCAGCGAACCTACACCAGAAAAATTGTCGCAAGGCATAGAGTACATCCTAGAAAACAAAGAATATGCCGCTAGAATTGCAGAAAATGCCTATGAGTTTGCCAAGCATGAATTTTCCAAAGAGCACGTACTAAGTAACATTCGAAAGGATCTCGTCTCAATTGTACCCAGTTTTCGAAATGGAAAATCTTTGACTGAACAAGTGACCAAGATCAAACACCATCCTTCATCCATTTCAGTCATCATTCCAACGCATAACGCAGAAAGGACACTTGAAAAATGCCTGTGCTCCGTCATTCAGGCATTCCCTCATGAAAAGGAAGTAATTGTAGTAGATGATGGCTCAACAGATCAGACTTCAAAGATAGCCTCCAATTTTCCCGTGAAGCTGCTGCAATTCGACGAGAACAAGGGCGTGTCGGCTGCCAAAAACTATGGTTTAGCCAAAGCCACAGGCGACATCGTGGCATTCTTGGACTCTGACTGTGTCGTCGAACAGAACTACTTCGTGGAACTATCTCTGGCACTTGAAAATGCGGGATGCAATCTGGGCGGTGTCGGCGGCGTTATTCACCCCCTAGAGAACAACATTATTTCCGACAGTTTCCAAGTGAGGTTTCTTGGCAACTCGCCATCTGACGATACAAAAATCCGCGAAACAGACTGTCTTGGCGGCGCTGCTGCTTACCTGAAGGAGTTGCTGTTGAAGTTCGACGGGTTTGATACGAATTTTAGAGGAGGCGAGGATCTTGACTTATGTATTCGCATTCGAAAGGCTGGATACAAGCTTCTTGTGGTTCCATCTGCCAGGTGTCACCACCTTCATCCGAACTCGCTCGGACAGCTTGCAAAGAAATGGTTCCGTTACGGGCAATTCCTCGTTGATGTTTCTCTGAAGAACAATGTGAAAAAAGACATAGTTCTATCCTGGGGTTGGGTTTCCAGTTGCCTGGTGTTTTTCCCCCTTGCGCTCTATACTGGACGACCTTTTGTTTGGCTATTGTCTGCATTCTTTTTTGGCCTACCATGGGTTCTTCATTACGGCTGGCAAACAGTAAAGTTTTGGACCCGCAATCGAAAGATCAAATACTTAGCGTTACCTTTCATTCATCAAGTCGTGATTTTGACTCGTTCTTCAGGGGTAATATTCGCCACGTTTACCCACCTTTTCAACGCTTAGACTATGGAAGTTACGATCCTAGGAGAATTACACGTACACCTTACGACTTCAAGAAATGCTACGAAAATAGTGAAGCATTGGTTTTCCGCTTTTGCTTTGATGAGCTAAGATGCACATCGAAGAATCAAGAAACGAGAGAGAATGGGAAGATTTTGTGCACACTAGTCCTGAAGCAGCATTTTACTATACTAGAAAGCGGAAAAAGATAATCGAAGAATCATTTGGCTTTATGCCAGCCTGCTGATCAAGCGGGCTGAGACTATTGGCTTTGACATGTCTTGATGGGGTCAGCACGGTCTGACGCTGAAAATGCCCGCCATCAGCTGAAAATGCGCCTGGAGCAGAATTTCGCCAACAAGACACTGCGCTAGTTCCGTTTAATTACAACGCTGGACCTCTCCTGTTTGCTAGTAGGAAGCTTGTCATAACCTGAAAACCTTTAGAAGCTTCTCACCTGCGAACTTTAAAGCATCGTTAGAACGCAGATTATTTCGATTGTCGTGAGCCATATATCTTAGATCGATTGTCAAGATGCTTTGAGAAGGGCTTTAGCTTTGGTTTCAAATGCAGAAGCACTAGTACGTGGCCCGCAATTCCAAAATCGCTACTCAGCCTGCTTTAAGGACCGTGCACTGTCTTTTCTTTCGCTTAGTAGCAATCTGCTCTGGCATAGAATTGTCAGTTATAAGGTATCACTTGAAAAAGGAACCCTTATAGTTTCGATAGACGTAGACGTCGGAAACGGCGCTCTTGGAAGGCTGAACCAAGGGAAAAATGACAGAAACGTAAGCTCCTGCTTCAGTGAACGCGCAGTGGGAGAGTTTGAAGAAGCTGCTGTTCCCTTGTTGATGAATTTTCTTGAGGAAGTCGAAGTGCCGGCGACATTCGCTGTTAGAGGACAACTGCTTGAAGTGGACAATACATTGCTTGATACCTTGCTCGAATCTTCCGTTAAGCATGATATTGCAGCTCACGGCTATTATCACGTGGAGTTTGACAAGCTTTCGAGGGTTGATACTGAGACGGAGCTTGAAATGATTTCACAGAGGATGAAGAAGTTCAACATTGCCCCAAAAACTTTCGTTTTTCCCCGAAACAGAGTCGCCTATCTAGAATTACTTGAGGAGCGTGGTTATCTATGCTACCGAGGCGCAGGCGGCTTCGCGAAAAATGGAATGTATATTGCCAAACATGGCGGTCTGTACGATGTTCACCCAAGCGTGTTCGTCAATCGAAATACCAACGTGAAACTACTAGAGAAAATGTTGGACCTGTCGATCTCGAAAAGCGCGCCATTCCACCTCTGGTTTCATCCTTTGGATTTTGGCCCAAACGAGCGAAACGTTTGGAAGAATATTAACCAGACATTGCGACCATTTCTGGCCTATTCGAAGCTGAAAGAGAGAGATGGGCTGTTAGAGTTCCACACTATGCGATCTATAGCAGAGCAACTGGAGCGGAGCGCTGACAACCGAGAATTGAGATGAAGCACCTGTTCCCAACCTGCCCAAAATCTCATGTCGAATGTCATTGATATGGAGGCTGTTGACTGTCTCCGCAAAATATCACATGTTCGTCGTCCATGCCCCCTATGAAAATCGACATGCAACTAGTCAACCAATAGTAATCATTAAGACAAGAGAACACTGAACAAGAGGGAAGCAAATTGAAACGGAATAGAATTGGAATTGTTGGCGGAGCGGGATTCATAGGCAGATCGTTAGCAAAGCATCTGTCAAAATCTTTCCATGTAAAAATACTTGACGTTCAAAAGCCTTCGAAAGATCTGGAAGACGCCGTCGCATATGCTCATTGTGATGTCAGAAACCTCCAGGAAGTAGTGGACGCCGTTGCTGATGTAGATTTAGTCATACACACTGCCATCATACAGATTCCTCAGATAAACGAATGCAAGTCTCTGGGTTATGAAGTCAATTTGATTGGAACGCAAAATGTCTGCGATGCCGTTGAAAGGAATCCAAGAATCAAGGGAATGATATTAGCAGGCACTTGGCACACTATCGGTGAAAGGGACCTTCGAGGGATCGTCGACGAAGAATTTGGATTTAGACCTGACAAGGTCGAAGATAGAGCCAGACTATATGCCCTTTCGAAGATGGCTCAAGAGGCAGTTGTACGCTACTACGATGAAATGTCCACTAGAATCTACGGCATAATAAGGATGGGAACTGTTCTGGGCAAAGATATGCCGCCTGACACTGCTGCAAGTATCTTCATAAAAAGAGGCCTTCGCGGAGAGCCAATCACTCCATTCAAACATAGCATGTACCGACCTATGTTGTACGTGGATGTCAGGGACAGCTGCAAGGCCTATGAAGCGTATGCGTCGAAAATCCTGAGCGGTACACCGAAAAAAGAGGAAAGCAGTCTGTCTCACATAGTTAATGTGTATTATCCTCGCCCAATAACAATTCTCGAACTTGCTGAAACAGTTAGGAAAGCAATCATTGAGTGTACACGCGGGAAAGTCAAGCCAGTAGTGCAGATACTCGAAAAGGGTATACCGCCTCTCTTCAACGAGGATGACAAGAGAAAAATAGAGGTTAGTGTGGAAAAGGCGACAAGGTTTCTGCGGCTGAAAAAGCTAAGAAGCCCAGAAGAATCCCTGATGGACATAGTCAAGTCAAGACAGCAATGACCCTCCCTTCAGAGTTTTGGCGATAGTACGGGCCTCAAGATGGTTTGACCATAATTCTTTCAGGTGTCATGCAAGTTTAGAAGCAGGTTCAAAAAGAAGGAGAAGCACGCGATAGCAAGCTAATCAAATACACATAATCTCACTTTTGATAGTTCCAGCGAGCAAAAATGTGATGTCTGAAGAAAACGGCGAATATGGACCAAATAGATTGGCGGGCACGATGCAGAAGTCTAAAGAAAGATCGACAAGAAGAAAAACAGAACACGTATTCACCATAACCATCACTGCAGCAAGGGTTCTAGGCTGGTCTATGTTTTGTTTTGGCATAGTTGTCTTAACAGCGTCGATGGCATATGCCTCTGCTGCATTTGCTTTCATAGGCTTGGGACTGGTCTTCTGGGGGGCTATCATAACCTATATCCAAACTGGAGACTATGTCAAAGACACGCTGCTGAGTGCCTCTGTGCTGCCGTCGCTTGAAACGCTGAGTCAGATCATCAAAGAACTCGATTACAAAGGCACTGCTGTATATTTGCCATCAACATACCTCAAAGATTCAGAAGCCAAAGTCTACATATCTAGACAGAAGAACACAGTAGTGCCAACAGCGGAACAAATTCAGGCTCGGCAAAATCCTCTTTTCATCGACAAACCGAAAGGCATTCTAGTAATGGCGCCTGGCAGAGGGTTAGCGCGTCTTCTTGAAAAGACGCTCAAGGAAAGTTTCACCAAAATCGAAATGCAAGATCTGGCGGAGAAATTGCAGAAGATACTTATCAAGGATCTAGAAATTGCGCAAAACTTCGAATTCAGGGTTGATAAAAGCACGATTCGTGTTGGAATAAGAAGCTTGGCCTACAAGAACCTGCTGAAAGAGATCGCCAATTCTTCAAGCATCAACATCAGCTTAGGATGCCCATTAAGCAGCGCCCTTGCATGTATTTTGGCTGATGCGACTGACAAGCCGACAACCATAGCCAAATGGCAAACCAGCGATGACTACAAGAAACTGCAACTGGAGTATTTCCTACTGGAGGAGTAGCTTCAAACAATGATTTTTCCCTTGAGTGCTTCGGATATAACGCTGCTATTCGCGGTAACAGCATTGACTCTAGCTTTGACCTCAGAGTTTCTGTCAGAATACTATGGCAAACTAAACGTGTTCATCAGCAAGAAAAGGGTGAGGAATGCAGCAGTTGTCTTTTCTATCCTTTTCATCATAAGTCTAGCTTTGAGACTGATGAATATATTTGCCACATAGTGCAAACAGCAAATCGAATTGGCCTTAGGACGGCAAGTTGCTGAGCAATAAGGTAGCATCGTTAGCCTCAAGATTTGTTCTATATCGCTTAAGGTTGTGTTTCTACAGTGAAGTACAGGAATAGACTAGAAATCACAGTAGACGTTCTGAATACTGCTATTAATGGTGCAAACAAGACCCGAATAATGTATGCTGCAAACCTAAGTTACAAACTCCTAGAAAAATACATAAGGGAGACAATCGAGTCAGGTTTCATGGTTTCAGGACATCGTGGCTACGAGATTACTGAGAAGGGGAAGACTTTTCTCGAAAAGTACAGGGATTTCTCCGTTAGCTACTTAAGAATCGAGGATCAGCTTCAGGAAATATCGCTTGAGCGGGAAGCTCTTGAAAGGATGTGTGAACCAACAAAAGGGGCAAATTCCACGCACGGTGCACTGAGGAGGAACCCTTTGTGAATTACAACGACAAGAATCTTGCTCGAACCCTGATCTCTGCTGGCCTCATTTTGTTGCTAGCAGGTCTGGCTTCTCGACACCTACTTGTGACCTACGGACTTGGTGAAACTGGGAAGATTGTTGAGGCCGATAATGCTCTGAAAAAGGCATTTGCAACCGTTCTCACGGCTGAGAACGCAGGAGCCAACGTTTCAGGACTAATGGTTAGGTTGAACCAAGCAGGGGCGTTTTTGGCCCAAGCTGAAATGGCTTACAGAAATGGGGACTCTGCCGAGGCTACTGAGAACGCTGAGCAATGCCTTACAACATTGCAAGGTGTCTCGGATGAGGCTTCAGCTTCAATGGATTCAGCCTTGGCAAACAGTCAGCAAGTTTTTTGGGAGGGCGTTACCATTTCCACGATAGGAGCCGTTGCGTTTCTGGTAGTTTTAGCCTTTGTTTGGCGTTGGTTTAGTCGTCGTCATCTACGAAAATCGCTGAGAATGAAACCAGAGGTCGTTCCAGATGCTGACGCTTAGCGACTATAAGACCATATTCGTTGCTGTGGGTGCAATAGGCGTTCTACTCCTTGCTTCTCCAGCTTTGGGCCCAATCTTGCATTTCTCTATGGGTGAAAAATTCTCTGAACTGCAGCTACTAGGTTCTGACCACATGGCAGAGAATTATCCGTCCAACATTAGAGCGAATGAAAGCTATCTTGTCTATGTTGGAATCAATAACCATATGCGTTCGTCTGCCTACTACGTTGTTTACGTCAAGTTTAGAAATCAGAGTGAAGAATTGCCAAATGCCACGGTGCCCAGCCCACTCCCGCCATTATATGAATACCGCACTTTCTTACAGAATGACGAAACTTGGGAAGCTCCGTTGAACTTTTCGGTGCTTGACGTATCATTTTTGGAAAATCGCACACACGTAGGATTCCTACGAATCAATGATGTTGTTCTCAATGTTGACAAGTCAACCTTGTGGAACGCTAACCTTATGGGCTGCTACTTCCAACTTTTCATTGAGCTTTGGATCTACGATAGTGAAGCGAATGCGGTTCAATTTCACAACCGCTTTGTAGATCGTTGGTTGAACATGACTGTACCACCGTGATTCGTTGACGGTGTTTGATCTAGTGCAGTGCTTCTGGTTTCCCTAGGGTTCAGCCCGCGCGGACAATACGACGTCTGGATGGATTTGAACCAAAATGGATTGTTTGATTTATGCGATCGCTGCTATTGCTTTCTCTGCTCTGTTCAACGTTGTGCCAAATGTGTAGCAAGTTCTGTAGAGTCAATAGCCGCAATTCTAACTGCGCTCGCAATATTTCGCCTCAAGAACAGTTTGAAGCTTTCAAAAAGTGCATGTCTGACCTAAGAATGCGGGACAAGCTCTTACGATCAGGCTATACAAGCTTTGTGTTGCATGCCCCGACGGGACCACTGAAGCATACTTATTGAAGTTTTTATGCATTTTTATATTTGATGAATGGACGTTATCAGATTCTGGGGATCAAGACAATTGAACCGCAGTGAAGCAGACAGAGAATTGGATCAAACCGTACTGGAGATTATATGCAAACAAAAGCCGAAGACGGTTCAGCATCTTGTTAGTTACTTGAGGGCAGGCTCGACGGTACCGGAAGAGGCAATAGTCGAAGCCGTGCTGAGGTTGCAAAATGAGGGAAAAATAACGCTGGCAGAAGCGTCAGGGCCAAAAGCTCCAAAAGGGCTGAGCGCATATCTGAGAACGGAAAAAGCTTTCTGGTATTGGCTGACACTAGCTGTCGCGTTTTTCACAGTCGCAATAGTGTTCACGATACCTGAAGACTTCCACCCATGGGCCTACGCAAGATACGTTGTTGGCTCTATCTTTGTCTTATGGCTTCCTGGATACTCGTTTATGAGAGCACTTTTTCCAAAAGAACCATCCCCTAGCACATCCCAGAAGAGTCTGGACCTGATTGAGCGAGTATCGTTAAGCGTTGGGATGAGTCTAGCTCTCGTTCCAATAGTGGGATTTCTATTGAACTATACTCCATGGGGCATCAGATTGGCTTCCGTTACTTCAAGTCTGCTAGCGTTAACCGTAACTGCTGCCACGGTCGCGGTCATAAGAGAACATCAAGCCGGAATTCGGCAAAGCAATGCGAGCGGCTAACGGGCAAACTGGCAATTACGATTTTGAACACCAGTTTCAGCCTCACGCGAGTGCGTTACGCGAGTACCTCGCGCGAGTACTATCGAAAGAACGTGAGTGTAACCTGTTTTATCGGCAGCGATTCAGCCAAGACATTCGAAAAGGCCGTTGCCGATACCCGAACCTAGCTTTGCTGCTTTCTCACGGATCCTATAGGCAAGCTGCAAAAACCTGAATGATTCATTAATGCACGAAAGACTGTGGCCGCCCAAGTGACCGGAGAATCAGAAACGTTTTTGGAGACAAATTCTAAATACTGTTCTTGCTCACCAAGCCTTTGGGACTGTTGTTTGCGTGGGCAGAAGAGGAAAGACAAAGTAATGCTTGGAAGAAGATCCCTTGTCACAGGTGGAGCTGGCTTCATAGGCAGCTACTTGACTGAAAGGCTTCTGAAGGAAGGCTGTAAAGTCACCGTGCTTGACAACTTCTCTAATGGTAAAATCGTTAATATTCAGCGTGTGCTACATAGGCCTTCACTAGTCTTAGCTGAAGAGGATTTGAAGAGATCAAGAAGGCTAACGCAAATAGTGAAAGGCTGTGACACAATTTTCCATCTTGCAGCAAATCCTGAAGTGAGAGTTGGCGTAACTGAGCCCAAGGTACTTTTTGAAGAAAACATTCTGGCAACCTTTAACCTGCTCGAGGCTGTGAGAAAAGGTGGGACGCCAAAGACGATAGTTTACACGTCAACTTCCACCGTGTATGGAGAAGCCGAGGAGGTTCCAACACCGGAAGACTATGGGCCACTATTGCCTATTTCAACCTATGGCGCCTCAAAGCTCGCTTGCGAAGCCCTGATTACAAGCTACGCTTATACGTTCAATCACCGAGCACTCATTCTGCGTCTTGCAAACATCGTAGGCCCAAGATCAAATCATGGAGTCATAGTGGACTTCATAAAGAAAGTTGGGGCAAATTACAAGAAGCTTGAAATCCTCGGCGATGGGACCCAAGAAAAATCCTACATGCACGTTGCTGACTGTATCGAAGCAATGGTTCATCTGACGAAGACATTTCTGAAAGGCAAAAGAAAAGTCGACGTCTTCAATGTAGGCTCAAACGATAAGATAACCGTTGAGCGCATCGCGAAAATTGTTACAGAAGAAATGGGTCTATCATCCATTGAATATCAGTTCACAGGTGGAGTCGACGGAGGAAGGGGATGGAAAGGCGACGTGAAAACTATGCAGTTATCCATAGACAAGCTTCTTCGGACTGCTTGGAAACCAAGATATACAAGCAAGCAGGCTGTAAAACTCGCGGCAAGAACTCTGATCCAACAGCAGGCCTGATACGGCCAGTCATGCATTCATGCCGATCTAAGCTTTAAGTCAAGGACAACGCGTGCACTTGGAAGACCACGTCTAGGGATATGTTTTTCCGTAATTCATACATACTAAGCAGACATCTTTCACATCTATCTTGCCGTCGTTGTTGAAGTCACAATCTGGATTCCAGTTAGGCTGTCCTCGAAATGAACCGTACGCCTTGGCAACAATTGAGACGTCTGTAATGTCTACTTTGTTGTCCCCATTGATATCTCCCACTAGAGTGGGCAACTTGGCATGCTTTATTCGTTCTGTGTATTCTTCAAACCAGTCTGGCAGCCACTTCGTGGGCACGTCATGGTCACGTTCCCCTTCTATTTTTGCACTGTAAAACCATGCAATATGGCCGGCCGTCCAGCAATTGATCGTGTCCATGACCGCCGTTTCCACAGTAACATTGTAGCCTCTTGCGGTTATGTTGTCTACTTGCATACTGCAAGCTACAAAACGTAGAGGCGAGTAGTTGATTATCCAGGGTGAACCAGGTTGACTATCAAGTAGTTCGTCCCAATGATGCTCCACTCCAAGCATGTCGCAAAGTGTCATGATCATCTCATTGTTGTTCGCTGTTCCAGTGTTAAAATAGACGATCTTATCCGCGCCATAACTTTTTGTCCAGTCTCTACATTGCTCATAATAGGTTATTGAATTCTCACTGTCTGATAGGAACCCAGGAACGTTGTCAAACATCACGCCATCAGCGCCAGCAAGCATCACACGCTCGATTTCGTCGAATACCTGAGTAAGCGGTATGTTTCCTCGTTGTGTATTCACATAGGCATAGATCTTTATACCGTTGTTGTAGAACAGATCTCTCACTTCGGGCACCAAATTCAAGAGTTCTTCTTCCCACATATGAGTGTTGATAACGACGGCTTGTGGTCTTGCGTTGGCTATTCTGATGGCATAACTATTAGGTGCCTGAATATGCGTTTCAGGAAATGTGGTCAGCCAATCATAAAAAAAGACAATGCGCATATAGTCAGTGCCCACGCTAACAGCTCCGCTAACTCTTGGCGGTTGTAGGCTAGGCGCGAAGGTTAACACGCTGATTGACAGCAACGTTAACACTGCTGCAGAGATCGTCCTGCTCATGCGCTTTCTTCCTTTCCCCAACAGAAATATTATCATAGGTTGAATTAATAGTTTTCTCCAGCTAGTCCTTAGAAGAAGGTTGAGCTGAGGGTTTTCGGCAGCATTAGACGCAAAGTCAACACAACGACAAAAGTGACGAGGCGAAACAAGTGACCTATTCGTTCGTAGGCGAAAGAACAGTGTTCAGGAGACACCAACTTCTAGTAGTTCCTTTCACAACTTATGATCCTTTCATTCGTTAACAGGGAATCTGCTTCTTTTGTTTAAAAAATGCAGAGAACTCAGCATGCATTGTCGGGGCTCTACGGTTTTCTTGTTAATTGCCTTCTTAGAAGTTCTTCGGCTTTTTTGACGGCTTTTGGCAACATCTTAACTTCTGATCCGCCGCCTTGGGCAAAGTTGAGCTTTCCTCCTCCTCCGCCACCTATGATTGCAGACGCCTCCCGGACTATCTCGTTGGCGTTTATGCCTCTTTCAAGTGCACTTTTTCCGGCCACGACTAGTATTCTTGCGTTCTTGTCATTTGCTCCATAGAATATTGTCACTGTTTGATCATTCCTTTTGACTATTTCATTGGCTGTACGTACCATGCGATCGGCGTCAATTGATTCGTGAAAATCGCGTATCACAAGCTTGATTCCATCGATTTCTTTGCTCTTTTCAGCTTCTGCCTTGGCTCCAAAAGCTACGCTTTCCCTTGCTGCCAATTCCTTGATGAGCCTTCTTCTCTCAACATTAGCTTCTTTCAGGTCCCGCACAATTTTCTCAGCTGTCTTATCCAATTTCTCCAGCGGTGCATTCAAAGTTTCTGAGAGTTTCACAAGCAATCTTTCATTTTCCTGTACAGCTTTTGCCGCTGGAATTCCGATGGAATATGCAAGTCTTTCAACTCCGTCCTGAACTCTTTCTGTATGAATTATCTTGATAAACCCGATTTCACTTGTATTCTTCAAATGAGTCCCAGCGCATGCTTCTACATCCCAGTCTCCAACTCTGACGACGCGGATCTCTTTTCCGGGCACCGCTCCGCCCTGATAAAGCCTGAAACCATAACGGTTTTCAGCCTCGTTTCTGGGCAGCCAAACAGTTTCAACAGGAATGCTGCGAAGAACGGCTTGGTTAGCCAAGGTTTCTATTTTTTGCGTTTCTTCCAGCGACAATCTACGATAATGTGAAATATCGAGTCTAGAACTTTCAATACCCTTTTGAGTTCCAAACTGCCAAACATGTTGTCCGAGCACGCGTCTTGCTGCTCCGCCAATCACGTGAGTCGCTGTGTGATTCTTCATAAGACTGTAACGCCTGTCCCAGTCAATTAGTCCTTTGATCATGCTTCCCTCTTTGATAGCGCACGGCTTCTTCAACTTGTGAACCACGATTCTGCCGACCTTTTGAACGTCAACAACGTCAACCTTATCATGGCTGAACACTAGATAGCCGGTGTCTGCTGGTTGTCCCCCGCCTTCAGGAAAGAAGCATGTTCGGTCAAGAACTAAGTACTCATCGCTCAGCACTTTGAGAACCTTGGCTTCAAATTCCTTCACGTACTGGTCTTGGTAGTAGAGCAATTTCGTTTCGGGAATATTCGAAACCGCGTTTTCAAGCCATTCCTCTTGCTTCACATTCTCTTCTTCCGCAGGTTTAGAAACTTGCATGTGTCTTTGAGCAATTAAGGCATAGAAGTTGTCAGGAACTTCGACCTTTAAGCCTTCATTTTCGGCCGCTTGCCTGACAATTTCGGGCGGCAATCCATGAGAATCGTACAATTCGGTCAAAGTCTCAATTGGGATTTCCTTCTTCTTTTTGGCCTTCAATTCAGTGGAGATGCGCTTTACCATTCCTTCGCCTCTTTTGATTGTCTCTTGGAATTTTCCCTCCTCGACGTTAAGCATCTCGGCGATTTCATTCCGCATCTCCTTAAGGTGGGGATAATCCTTCGACCAGAAGTCGATCTGCATGTCTACGATATCATACAGTTTACCCTGGATCCCGAGTATTTTTAATAGCCTGTAGATTCTTCGGAAAAGAAGCCGGGCCAAATATCCTTCTTGAATGTTCGATGGGACTACACCCTCGGAAAGCATGAAGCTTAAACACTTGGTGTGATCCGCAACAGCGAAGACATTTTCTATCGGCACGAGGAACTTGTCCAATTCCTCGACGCTCAATCCAACAAGCTCAGCTTCTTTCTTCCTAGTTTCAAGTCTGCTCGCCGTTTTGTCAAGGCTCACCAGTCCTGAAACCGTTGCTATTCTGGCTAACAGCTTATTGTCGATTCTGGTTATTCCAGCCATCGTGAATATCCTACTAAGCATGTCCCCGTAGATCGCGTGGAAACCGCTCAGAGCTCCCTGAGAAAGCCACGCGGAGCGGTCTATTCCGTACCCAGTGTCAACTGTCCGTATAGGCAGCTTGACAAACTTCTCGTTAACCACCTTATACTGCATGAAAACAAGCGTCGCAACCTCCAAGCCTCGGATAATACATTCCACGTCTGGGCCTGCATTTCCTCCGCCGACCCACACGTCCTCTTTGTAAACGATTTCTTCAGACCTCACGCCTAAATCCTTAGTAACCCAATCATGATGGTATCTCACGGTCTGATCTTTCCAGTAAACCTCCTTATCAGGATAATTGAACGCGTGAGCCCCACCCATCTCAAAAATCGTCCCATGCCTCCCGAAAGTTGGACCCGTATTGGCTATGTCGACCATGCGAATGCAGGGCTGCGAGATCACAAGAGGGTTTGCCGGAGGCGGCGCGATTCCCTCTGTGACGTAGGGCTGAAAGTCAATTATGCTTGCATGCGTTAAGTAAATGTCGTCTCGCCACCTTGCAACGACAGGGTAGGGCTTTATGCGGGTATGCCCGTGTTTCTCAAAATAGGACAGGAATGCCTCACGCATTTCACCCAGACTATAGCCTCTCTTTGTAGGTGGATTGTTTATGAAGCTGTAGCTGGCGCATCCTTCTGAAGTTGCTTCTCCACAATTCACCTGAGCCAGGTTCTGAGTCCAAAAGTATATCCCACATTTGGGACACAGTTTCCTGACGTAGCCCGCTTCTTTGAAAAATGGAAGACTATACTCTTTAGCTGGAAACTTATCCAATTCTGAACACTCCGCGGGTTGAATAAATCTCGAGTTTTCAAAGGGTTAACGTGCTACACAAATTTAAACCATTTCACTACTCTTCGTACTCTTCTCTTTAGTAGCCAGTTATGCCCTTGGCCACGAATCCATCGATAAAACAATTGACCACGAACATAACTACAGTACTAGCCAAGCCCAGTACAGCAAAATTAACGATGATCTCTGGAACATGTGCTACGAGCAACGCGAGGAGTAGGGCAAAACCGTGAGCTAGCAGACTCTTCCAATCTGTTCTTATTGAAACGTTCCAGATCATACCCGTAAGACCTGCATTAAGCCAGCCGATAATGAAGAGAAGAACCAGAATTCCGATTACCAACCCAATCATGTACCCGACTAGCACCAGAGCAGCAAAAAGAAAGGCCCATGCGATCCCCAAAGCGAGAAATATTATAGAAAAAAGAATCCCATCTAAGAAATACTTAGCCAACAGTTTCCCTGATGATGGCTCGTCGTTTTCGCTTTCCATCTTGCACCACATAGTAATGTTCAATGAGTATAGGTGATTTGTGCAATCCAATGTGGAACCAGGTCTTGTGCTTCGACCGTTCGCTACCCTATCTTGAAGCCAAGTAGGAAGCCAGCAACAAAACTGCCTGCAAATGGCAAAAGAGAAATTACGCTTATAAACCACGAAAATGCAGAGCCCAACCAACTGAAAGAGCCTGATAGCGCACTCCACAGAGCACTGTAGTTTATGCTAATTATCCCCTGCGTGCCCAGGTAAATCAGCACTAGCAGGAACAAACCTATCACGATTGCTATGAGCTTGCTCAATTTCTTAAGAGCAAACCCAACGATGAATCCCCCTATCCCACCGGCGCCCAGCTGAAAAACCAACGGAGGCAGGATTTCACTCATGCAGATCCTCGACAACTCTGCTATCACAGGTTTGATTTAAATGCGTTTTGCTCATAAGAAAACAACACATGATAGAGTGCGGAGGTGAAAATCCACGGACGGGATATTCGACCTGTATTTGCTGAATCTTCTGTTGACGTTGGGGATGTTTTCGGTTCTGATTTTCCGCGCATGGATAGAACTGAAGAACTACCGCATGATGTGGAAGGAACTGGAATGGAAACAGACATATCAGACTATGGGACGATTGTTAAGGGCTGAAAAGGACATGTTTTCGAAGATGGAGGGCGGCGACGAACTGTATCAGATGCTGTGCGAAGTCTTCAAGGTCAATGGGAAATAGCTCAAGGATAGTGCCACCCGTCAATTAGCTCTTCAACCATTACGTGATGTTTTTCCAGCCCATAACGTCTGAAAGGTTTTGTTAAATGTCTCTGGGATCTAGTCGCAGTCATGTAAAGACCCTTCTCTAAGTCACGCTTCAGCCTAATCTCAATCTTTTTGAGATCCGCATATCGTGAACCGCATTTCTCGCATCTGAAGCCCTTGTTTTTTCCCATGGATTTCAACCGTTTTCCGCATTTTTTGCACTTTGGGTTATGATACGATACTTTTTGTGCAAGCTTCAATACTCGGATTTTCTCCAGATTTACTGTCAAAGGTCTGTGTTGCGTGGCGCCTCGCACGCTACCATAGGCTTCTACTTTGTCTCCAATAATCAGTCCTGCTGCGACACGACGAAGGCTGCCTGTTGGTTCATAGGCTGCACAGTCAATCTGCCCGGTCTCATCAGTAATCTGGAAAATAACATGCCTTCTTGGAATGGTTCTGGGACTCGCTGATACAATTCCTCTGGCAATCACGGGACGGCATGGCTTCATTTGACACAAGCTTTCAGCTCGCTTCAAATGTGCGTCAGTCCCTTGGTTTGTCCTGAAAATCACCCATCTATCAACGGGTTCAAGAGGTCTAATCATTGCAAATGCTTTTTTCACGATTTCTGGAGTCTCGCCTCTAATGCCAAATAATATCGGGTCAGGCCCTCTAGGTGTAATGATTACTCTGTTTTTCTCCAAGTCAATATTATTGAAGGTGTAGGGTGCTGTTGCTCTGTCCATTTCAAAGATTGAGGCTTCATCTACTTTCCTTTTGATTCCATAATTCTCTGGAACACGGTATGCAAGTATTTCGTAGGTGTGGTCTCCTTGAAGAGTCTCACCCACAGCGGCTAGACTGCCTATTATTCCTCGTCCACTTTTGAAACCCACCGCTTCAGCACCAAACTTGGTCAATAGCCTAGATGCGTCTTTGAGGCTCACGATTTGGCTGATTGTATTCTTGGCGAAGATTTTGATTTCCATCGGAATCCTCGCTTTACAGAAGAAGACTATGCCAGGTTCCGTTCCTTTGAATTCAAGGTCGGAGTGTTCTTCAACGGTGCTCGTAACAACTTCTTTTATCTTTTTCTCAACGTTTTCGTCGTATTGCATTCTCAGGCATAAGGCGCCATTTCCCCTCGTTTTCCATGGGACATTTGGATTTAGCCTGATCAGATTAGGATAATCAAATAGGCTTGCACCCAATCCTTCGAGTTTTTCGACTAGAAGAGCGGCAACATACGTTGTACATCCTCTTCTCACAGAATCTGTGTCATCCAATCCAATGTGCATTATTCTCTTAGTCATGCCGTGCAGCCCATTCTTCAAAAGAGTTAGAGATCAAAATGGAATGTTATAAAGAGTTGTTCATCTCTGGGTAAGACAAGCAAGTCTTGCGGCATTATCTAAGGTTGCCAGCTCAGTTTCAATGCGTGCGCTACCATCGGCCGGGAAAGAACAAAAAAAGAAGGTTAGTGTTACTTGCGCGCAGCTTCTTCAACTACTATCATTGTCAACGTTGATCTCACTTTGTCAAGTCTTCTGACCCGCCATGTGACTGTCTCCTTAAGCTTGTCCATGGTGTCTGCCTTGACCCTTGCGATTATGTCGTAGACCCCGTAGACGGCGAAGGCTTCATCTACCCCTTCGACCTTTTTCAAATCCTTAAGCACATCAGCTTCTGAACCGATTTCGGTGTTTATCAACACGAAGGCTGTTGGCATTTGAATCTCCAATCGTATTGTTACTTCTCTGCATTAAAATATTTTGCTACGTGAATCCCACAATACTCAATTCAAAGATCTTTGGAGACTTAGCATACGTCAAAATCGCAGCCCAATTGACTCTAGGCGATTCATTCAGATACTCGGGCTTCAGTTGGCACTCGTGAAACACATAATTTTATCTTTACCCGGAGGTACTAGCTTTTTGGGTTAACAATGGAAAACTCCCGGGCGAAGCATTCGATCACAAGTGAAGAAATGCGGGCTCTAGAGCTGAACGCAGAGTATTTCGGTGTGTCCAGGCTTCAGCTGATGGAGAACGCTGGGCACCACGTGGCTTTGGAGATCTCTTCAAGGTTCAAACCAGACAAGTCTGTGGCAGTGTTCTGCGGCTTAGGTGGAAACGGCGGCGACGGCTTCGTTGCAGCAAGACATTTACTGTCCTTAGGTTTCAAAGTTACAGTTGTCCTTGCAGGCAGGGCTCAAGATGTTTCGGACAAGCCGGCATTGGAAAACCTGACGGCAATTCGGAGCCTAAAAGAGGAAGTCCCTCTCTGTGAGGCCTATGACAGCACTCTGATACCGAAAATTACTGCAGAAATAGTGATCGACGCACTATTGGGAACAGGCACAAAGGGAAGATTGAGACCGCCCATTCTGCAGATGGTCAAGCAAATCAACGCGATGAATGCTTTTCGTGTTGCAGTAGACGTCCCAACAGGCATCAACGCGGACACAGGTGAAGTTCTAGGCGAAGCCGTTAAGGCCGATCTGACCATAACTTTTCACAGAACGAAAAAAGGACTTGAGAAGGCAAACAAATACCTGGGCAAACTGATCGTAAAAGACATAGGACTGCCTGAAGAATTTGAGAGATTCGCAGGTCCAGGCGATGTCTTGATGGTTACAAAGCCCCGGCCGGCTGAATCGCACAAAGGAGACTTTGGCCGCTTATTGGTGATCGGCGGAAGCGAAACGTTCTCGGGCGCACCAACCCTAGTAGCACTAGGTGCGATACGAACCGGCGTTGATTTGGCCTACGTTGCCGCCCCGAGAAAGACAGCCATTGCCATCTCTTCTATGTCGCCTGATTTGATTACCATTAAACTTGAAGGAGAACACCTTAATCCAGACAATTTGTCCACACTGGAAACATACCTCAAAAGGGTTGATGCCGTTGTCCTAGGACCCGGCATAGGTTTGCACCACGAAACTGTCGAAGCAGTCAGGGCATTGATTGAGCTTACTGAGAAGCTTGAAAAACCACTGCTTTTGGATGCAGATGGCTTAAAGGCCTTCGCCAAATTCAAGAGAAGGCTAAGGGTTCCCTCAGTTCTGACCCCGCATGCAGGGGAATACGCTATACTAACAGCTAGGGAGATACCACAAGGTCTTAATCCGAAAATCAGGGATGTTGAGAAAACCGCGGCTCAACTTGGCACTGTTGTGTTATTGAAGGGGGCCACTGACATCATATCTGATGGAAAACGCGTTAAGGTCAATTTTACAGGAAATCCGGGCATGACGGTGGGCGGAACCGGGGATGTGCTATCTGGGATTGTTGGAGCCTTCTTAGCTCAGAAAACTGACGCGTTTGAATCGGCTGCGGCCGCTGCCTTCGTTAACGGTGCCGCTGGAGATTTCGTTTTTGAAGAGAAAGGCTATCACATGGTTGCAACAGACCTCATTGAATGGATTCCGAAGGTTCTGAATGATCCTATGAGTCACCTGAAGGTGCGAAGAACAGGTGCAAAGTCAAGTTAGAATCACCGTTTATCAAGCAGGCCAATGTGATCCGAAGAAATGTACGGCATTAAAGCTTCATCGCCATGGAATGGTTCGCATAGTTAGTCAGATGAAGTTTTTGCCGAAGCGGGCTGTTGTGCTTAATCCGTTTTCGGAAATCGCTTTCTCTCCTGCTGACAGAAAACGCCTCGAAGATTTCGGCCTTGCAGCCCTGGACTACAGTTGGGAAAGAACTGAAAAGGTTCTGCAGAAGCACGTAAGGGGGACATCCCGGTGCCTGCCAATCTTGATCGCGGGAAACCCAGTCAATTATGGCAAGCTAACTAAACTTAGCACTGTTGAAGCCTTAGCCGCAGGTCTACACATTGCGGGTTTCCAAGAACGTGCTGCGGAGCTTCTTTCAATTTTCAAATGGGGGCACACATTTCTGGAATTGAACCGCGATAGACTCGAAGCCTATGCAAGTGCAGAAAACAGCACAGAAATAGTGGAACTGCAAAGAACACTCTTCCCGGGGGCTTATTGACAAACGCGCGCTGTTGAAAGACTTGAAAGGTGAAGTCGGAAACACAAGTGAATTAGATGGAGCAAATCACAGACTTCTACTTGTTTCTGCTATCGGTCATTTCTATATCCTTGTCCGGGGTAATGACCCCGGGCCCCGTCTTCGCAGTAGCAATTGCGAAAGGATCTAAAGACAAAGCTGCAGGATTCCTAATCTCTCTCGGACACGGAATAGTCGAGTTCCCCCTAATGCTTCTCATATACTTTGGTTTCGCCGGGTTTTTGTCCGCAAGTATGGCCCAGAAAATAATAGGCGTTGCAGGAGGTCTGATATTGATATACATGGGGGTTCGAACACTCAAGACACAGAACGAGGACAGCATAAGGCCTTCGCACTCCAAACACGGCTCGATTGTTTCCGGAATTCTCGCGACTAGCGCGAATCCATACTTTCTTTTATGGTGGGCAACAATTGGCACAGCTCTGATAATGAATGCCTCCTTTTTCGGTTTCCTTGGCTTTTCAACATTTGCCATAACACACTGGTCATGTGATCTTCTCTGGAACACGTTCGTTTCGCTTACAGTTTTCAAGTCGAGGCGTTTCTGGACAAGAAAAGTCCAAAGAGCAGTATTCGCCTTGTGTTCTGCAACCCTAACGACCTTCGGAGTATTGTTTATCGTTTCGGCAATACGCTAGCACTTTCGCAAAAGAAGCTTTGATTGATGGCATTATTTAATAGGTCTCGTAAGTTTTGATCCTTGTATGATTGATACGAACGAAAGAAAATTATTGGACGCTTAGCAGATCGAGTCTTCTTGAAGGACGCAAGGAGAAAAAAGCGTGAAGGAAGATAGATTTCGTGTGGGCAACGCTGGAATCTATCTGATTCGAGGCGACATAACTGACATGGGTACTGATGCTATAGTGAACGCTGCGAATTCAACACTCATGGGTGGAGGAGGCGTGGATGGCGCCATCCACCGCAAGGGCGGGCTGAAGATACTTGAGGAATGTAAACGCATAAGAAACACAGAATGACCGGATGGTCTCCCAACTGGAGAAGCGGTAATGACTTCCGGCGGCAACTTAAAGGCCAAATATGTCATACACACTGTTGGACCGATCTGGCGCGGAGGCATATACAATGAGCCAAAACTGCTGGCACAGGCTTATCATAACTCACTAAGGCTCGCAGTTTCCATGGGGCTAAAGACCATGGCATTTCCATCAATAAGCACGGGTGCATATGATTATCCACTTGAGAAAGCAAGCGAGATTGCAATTACAAGTGTAAGAGAGTTCCTGACAAAGGAAGATCGGCTTGATAAGGTGGTTTTTGTCCTATTCACTGAACATGATTTCAAAGTCTACAGAAAGAAAGCAAAGGAAGCCTTAAGCGAAGCCTGATAAACGTTCCCCGGCCAAGACGAAAGGCTGGCTGGTTCGATAACACTCCAGAGAAAAAAGATTATCTCCGAACCATCTATCTTTCCCTTCTCAGAAAGTCACCTATGTCGGCGATATTTCTCACGGCAACTTTGGTTTTGCCTTCTTTCTCCCCTCTGCCTTTCAGTATTCTTCCGAAACCTAGACAGTCGCCGCACTCATTTAGGATTAGAGTGTAATCGCCCTTTCTAGATGGCCTTGTCATGCTTTTTATTCCTTGTTTGAATACGTCTCTTCCACAGATGAAGAGCCACTCTGTCTTGATATCAACAGTTGTCTTGTTTGCATCGGTCTGTGCGATCATTGCAAGCAGGCCGAAACTTGGGAAAAAAACCCCATCCTTCATTTTTCCTAGGTAGGTTCCAGCATAGAAAAAGTCTTTTGCGATTAGTCGTTTAAGGTTCTTGTTCAGAAGAAAATATCTATCGTTTTTCTTGACTATCAGATTCTGGTCTAGGCTAATTCTTGCGTTGAATTTGCCTACGAAATCACTTATCACGTTCATTGTGCACTTACTCGGTTTCTGAGTTTGCAGATGAAGAAACCTTGAGTCTGTCCAGGCCAGATTCTTCTGCAGTTTTCGATTGAACCGTCGAGTTCTTTCCCGAAAATGCTCGTTAATCCTCTCTCTCCCAAGCAATTGATCTTTTCAGGCCCAATATTCAAGTCTTCTATTGCCCAATCAATGTTCAGTTCATCTTCCTCGGGCTCCAGCGAGCACGTGGAGTAAACGATCTCGCCGTTGTCTTTCAGAACCTTAGCAGCCTCCGCCAGTATTCCTCTTTGAAGCTTCGCGTTATTCTCTACATCCTTTATGGTTCTTCTGCTGAACCAATCTTTATCAACGGCAAAGTTACCTGAACAGGGAACGTCCAAAAGTATTCGGTCGAACTTTAGATTCAGATGTGAAGCTTGTCTTGCGTCCGCGTTGCAGGCTATGACATTTTCCACTCGGCACCTTTCAAGATGGTTCGCAAGAGCCGTCAATCTCTGTTTCTTAATGTCTAGTGCAATTATAGCGCCTGTGTTCCACATTAAATCGGCCAACTCGACTGTTTTCCCGCCGGGAGCTGCACAAGCATCGAGAACGATTTTGTGTTTCAACTGTGCGAACAGTCTAGCTGGAATCTGTGCAGCTGCCTCTTGAATGGAATAGAATCCTAAAAGATATTCTGCAGTTGCACCTACGGAGAAGTCTGATTTTGAAATCCAAAAGCCATCTTCCACAAAAGGAATTGTCTCAAGTTGTATACCTCGAGACTCCAGCCTATCAATAACTTCGGTCGTTTCGGCATTCATGGTGTTTATTCTGATTGCTTGTCTAGGCTCAACTGGCTCACATGTCCAGCCTAATTCACGATAGCGGCTTGCAAAAAATTCTCTGCCAGACATCAATCATACATACCGTGTCTCTGCATAAAAAGCTGGTGCTCATGAAGGGTTACTTGGTCATTCTTCTTGCGAACCATTTTCTGACTTCCTCAACGAGGATTACCATGCAAGCGAGGAGTGCCAAAAAAGCCCAATCCGTTAGCCCTATGGCAGCTGTACCAAAGAATCCTTGCAAAAGTGGTATGTAGACAATTGCCGATAGAATCGATATTTGGGAGGCTATGCCAAGCCAGATCCACTTGTTGCTCTTGAGACTCGTTTTGAAGATCGAGACCTTGTTTGTTCGGCTTGCAAGGACGTTTCCAACTTGGGCTACTACTATGCCGGCGAAAGTCATCGTTGTGCCTTTTAGGTAGACGCTGTTGCTGATTTGATTTTCCAGCATTCCAAGGTGCCAACCGCCCTGAGACCAGGCGTTGAGACAGCCGTACATTGCTCCGGCTGAGATGATCAATCCTACGTATAGCGAACGCAGGAAGACTCCGCCACTGAACAACCGTTCCTTGACGCTTCGCGGCGGTTCTTGCATGATGCCTGATTCTACCGGTTCGCGGCTTAATGCCAAAGATGGTATGACGTCTATGCCTAGATCTATCGCTAAGACTTGTGCAACGAGAAGTGGGAGTGGCAACCCCAACGATGCGTAGAGTATGTATGGAATCAGTTCTGCCCAATTGTGCGAGAAAACGTAGACGATGAATTTTCTCAGATTCTCATAGATTGCTCGTCCAGACTCGACTGCTTTGACTATTGAGGCAAAACTGTCGTCGAGCAAAATCATGTCTGCAGCTTCCCTGGCAACGTCTGTTCCGGAAGCCCCCATTGCTACTCCAATATCTGCTTCCCTCAACGATGGAGCATCATTTGCACCATCGCCTGTGACGGCGACGACTTCGCCGTGCTTCTTGACAGCTTTGACTATCCTGAGTTTCTGCTCAGGCGAAACCCTGGCAAAAATAACGTCGCCTCTCTCGACCTCCTCAAAGATATCTTCATCAGTCTTCGCTTCCAAGTCTACTCCGCGTATTACTCGGCTATTTTCCGGACCTACGATACCGACTTCAGTAGCAATGGCCTGCGCTGTTGGGCCATAATCTCCTGTTATTATTACTGTCCTTATTCCTGCCTGTTTCGCTAGTCTTACTGCTTCTTTGACTTCTGGGCGTGGAGGGTCTCTCATGGCTGCAAGTCCGACGAAAATCATGTTTTTCTCAACACTTTTGCCCTTCAACCCGCCGTTTCCACTCAACTCTTTGTACGCGATGGCCATCACGCGCAAGCCCTCGCCTGCGAATTCACGAATCTTCTCCTCAGCAGAAAGCAGATGTTGTCCAGCAAAATCCTCAATCTTACTGTCGATGAGTATTCTGTCACATATGGAGAGAATGCTTCTTGGGGCACCTTTGGTATACACGTAACTTTCGGATCCGTTCTTGTGAATTGTCGTCATCCTTTTTCTTTTCGAATCGAAAGGCACCACGTAGACAATGGGTTTCTGTGCAAGCGTGTTCTGCACGTTCAGGCCATGTTTCAAGGCGGCGACGAACAATGCTCCATCTGTAGGATCTCCCACGATGTCCCATGATTTGTGTCGGTCTGAAGGTGGCTCAACTTTGGCAGTGTTGCAGAGCGCTGAGATTTCAAGGAGTTTTTCAAGCGCGTAAGATTCGTGCTTCTCAAGCGCTTTGCCATTATAGGTGAATGTACCTTCTGGAGCGTAGCCAACTCCTGAAACTTCCACCACTTTGCCTTGAACCCATATCTTCTTGACGGTCATCTCACCCTTGGTGATGGTCCCTGTTTTGTCAGTGCATATGATGGTTACGCTGCCAAGCGTTTGAACTGCAGACAATCGCTTGACAAGAACATTCTCTTTGACCATCTTCAGAACATTTATCGCAAGCGCACTTGACACAGTGACCTGTAAGCCTTCAGGGACACATGCCACCATTACGCCTATCATAAAAAGTATGCTGCCGATAAAGTTCAGTTTAAGCCAGATCAAGCTAGCAAGGAAAAAGACGATTCCAACAGTTAGGGCTAAGATGAAATCATATTTCGCAGTGTAAGCGATTTCCTTCTGCAGAGGACTCGGCTCGTCTTCAATTTCCTGAGTCATTCCCGCAATTTGCCCGAATCTTGTGCTCATGCCCGTCTTGATCACAACTGCTTTGCCTTGCCCTCGAGCAACACTTGTGCTCATGAAAACAAGACTTGGCGCATCCAAATATGCACTATCGGCGATCTTCGTCGGCTTGGCTGTTCGCGGCTGAGGCTCAGATTCACCTGTCAGGGGAACGTTATTTGTCCACAAGTCAAATGCCTCGATCAGCCGAGCATCCGCTGGGACCCGATCACCCTCTTCCAGAACTGCAACATCGCCCGGAACAAGATCCTTTACAAGTACCTTTCGCAATTCTCCATCACGAAAGACCTTTGCGTACTCTGGCATCCACCGCTTCAAAGTCTCTAGGGCTTTTTCAGCCCGCCATTCTTGGAAAAGACTGAAAACCGTGTTGACCAAGACTACAGCCAAAATAATGGCGCCAAGTTGCCACATACCGCCCAGAACAGCGAGAAAACTTGCAAAAAGCAGCAAGATGCTAAACAAATCTTTTAGGTGTACGAGTAACTTGTAGGTGACTGGTATGCCTTTCTTTTCCAGCAGCATGTTTGGACCGTATTTTGCAAGCCTTTTTCCGGCTTCCTCGCTGGTTAGTCCCTTTGTTGAAGTTTCGAAAACTTTCAAAACTTCTTTTACAGGCAGACCGGCGGCATCCTTCAATAAAATCCCTCGGGTCAAAACTTGAGAAATGTATAGTCACTAGAATCCTCGGGGAAAGACCTCTTGGCTCATGGCCTCCGCTGAGAAAAATGCAGCGCTCACCGCGGTTATATGCAAAGGTTCCTGTAACATGTACATCTGAATCATCTGCGCAAAACATGCATTTGTGGCAGGTCTGCTCAGTTGCTTGCTAGGTTTTATGGTTCGCTGTTACCAGTGATGGAGACTCACATTTAAAGCAATCGGCCCACCGGGCCACCATGAGTCTAATAAATCTTAAATTGCAAAGTGTACGATCATAATCAAAGTGATTCTATGACCGGGAAATACGCTTTTGTCATGATGACCAAGGAAAAATGGTGGAACAGATTTCGCCGCAATCTTCACGAAGGGAAGCACGCGCAGTCATATGTCCAAAGAGGGAAAGCTCCACCTAAGCAAACGTCAACAATACTGTTTTATGTGACCAAACCTGTCGCTGAGATTGCAGGCCACGCCGAGTTCATTGAACGGAAGGTTGGAGACGTCTTGGAAGTGTGGAAAAAATATGGAAGTGAATCCGTTCTGAAGTCGGAGCAGGAATACAGGGAATTCGTTGGAGACAAGCGTCAAGTCTCGTTCATTAGATTCAAAAATCTACGCGAAGCCACGAACACAGTACCACTCACAGACGTTCTCATGCTGCTAGGCGCAAGAAGACTATCGAGAAAAGGCTTTTATCTAGACAAAGAAACAGCGGACAAAATAGTCGCACTCATGGAATGAGGGATCTGAAGCTTCTGCAATTATCAGCTTTGTCCTTAGCAGTAAACAGGACACACCTATTAGTCAATGTTATCGGCACGTAACAGCATCAAAAAGATTCTTGCTATTTAATGAACGATGTTTTTTGGCTGAAGGATCATCCAGCTGTTTGAAGGTATGCCATACGCAGAGCTCGAAAAAAGCGCGCGCGACGCATGACTTTCCTGTCGTTGGTTTTACAACAGTCAACTGGGGCTTCGGGATCGGAGCCTACCTGCTTGTGGTCGTAGCAGTCGTGAGGATAGCAGCCGGCTTCATAATGCGAGGTGCTTCTGACCTCCAAGAAAAGCCGGCTGTACCACTAGCATCTCAGCTTCCGCCACCACCGCCTCTGCCGCCAACACCGCCCGCTTCACAATAGCCCGAAAATTTTTTCTGATTCCAAAACTAAAACTATCATAAATGCTTGATCTTGGTCCATCCTAAGCGGATTTTGGCTTGGCAATCCAGTAAGACGCCCTGCGAATGATATCGCTGAAGGCTCAAGTCATGGACACATATTCTTAGAACACTCGGCAAAAAGTTAATAGGTCGCATTTTTCATTTCCATGTAGCTCGCCTTTGGGCAGTTGAAATTGAAATGTTGCATAAAGTCTCAGATACTATGTGCATTTGTGGATTTCGCGCTACGCTGAGGAAGGCTTGATTATGGGACGCTATAGGCAAGTTGACGAAATTGTTAAGCTGATGAATAGTCCTGAAATAGTGCGAAACACTAGCATCATAGCTCATGTTGATCATGGCAAGACCACGCTTTCAGACAGCCTTCTGGCTGCTGCAGGCATAATTAGCGAGAAGACGGCTGGTCAGAAACTCTTTCTGGATTCCTGGGAACTTGAGCAGAAGAGGCAGATGACGGTTTTTGCTTCCAACATAAGCTTGGTCCACTCCTTCAAGGATAGGGATTACCTCATAAACTTGATTGACACCCCTGGGCACATTGACTTCAGCGGGGCAGTCACGCGTAGCCTGCGTGCCGTTGATGGTGCGCTTGTGGTTGTAGACGCTGTTGAAGGCCCCATGACGCAGACAGAAACAGTTCTGATGCAGGCCCTCCGCGAAAGGGTTAAACCCATTCTTTTCATAAACAAGGTTGACAGGCTTATTAAGGAGATAAAGCTGACTCCAGAGGAGATTCAGCGCAAGTTTGCCAAGGTAATTCTGAGAATAAACAACCTTATCGAAAAGTATGCGCCACCTGAGCATAAGAAGGATTGGCAGGTTACGGTTGAGGATGGGCGTGTGGCCTTTGGTTCTGCGCTTCACAAGTGGGGCCTTAACTTGACACATATGAGGGCGAAAGGCGTTACGTTTAAGGAAATTGTTGATTCATACACAGGAGAGTATGAGGATGTCGGAAGAAAGGTCGACGCTCTTAGCAAGAAGGCTCCACTGCATGAGCCTATACTTGACATGTTCGTTGAACAATTGCCCAACCCGTATCAGGCACAACCTTACAGACAGAGCCAGATTTGGCCTGGTGACCCGAACAGCGAAGTGGGCAAGTCAATGGCGAAAGTTGACCCGAAAGGTCCGCTTCTGATGTGTGTAACAACGATTGAGGTGGATCCGCACAGCGGCCTCGTCGCCATTGGCCGCGTTTTCAGTGGAACAGTTGAGAAAGGAAAGCTCGTTGACCTCATTAGTAGCCATCAGAAAGGAACGATTCAACAAGTCTACATGAGCATGGCGGCGGATCGAGAGATCATTGACCAAGTTCCAGCTGGGAACATCGCTGCAATGTCAGGGTTGCCATCAATCCACGTGGGCGAGACGGTAGCAGAGGTAGGCGTGCAGACGCACGCGTTTGAAGGCCTGAAATATGTTTCTGACCCTGTAGTGACGGTGGCAGTTGAGCCTGCTGACGTTAAGGATTTGCCTCTTTTCGACAAGGTTATGCACAAGCTGACGACTGAAGATCCGAACTTGCACTTCTTAATCAATAAGGAGAGCGGTGAATACCTGCTGAGTGGTATGGGTGAGTTACACCTTGAGATCACTGCTTACAGGATGCAGGAAGCCGGCCTGAAAGTGAAAACCAGCAAGCCCATCGTGATTTATCGCGAGACAATAAGCCACGACTATAAAGGCCCGGCAATCATGGGTAAGAGCCCAAACAAGCATAACAAGCTCTGGGTTATCATCGAGAAGCTGCCTGACGACATCATTGAGGCAATAAGGTCAGGAAAGATTTCGGAAATGCAGACTCGTGACGAGAGACAGAAGGTCCTCAAAGGATTCGGCTGGTCAACTGAGGACGCACGTAGCGTCGTTGCAATCGAGGGCAACAACCTACTAGTGAACAGGATAAAGGGAAGACAATACGTTGACGAAATAATGGATCACGTAAAATCTGGCTTCCGAGAAGCCGTATTCACTTCAGTCTTGGCCAAGGAGCCAGCCTACGGGTTGAAAGTGAACTTGGAAGACGTTACAGTCCACGAAGACCCAGTCCACAGAGGGCCAGCGCAAATATTGCCTATGACTTGGCGTCCAATCTGGTGCTCATTTCTCTTGAGCGATCCGAAGCTTCTTGAGCCGCTCATAAGCTTTGAATGCAAAGTTCCAAACGAGTTCGTGAGCAACGTTATAGCAATAGTGCAGAAACGTAGGGGCAAGATTTTGGACATGATTAACGAGGAAGAGATGATTGTCGTCAAAGCTGAAATGCCCGTTTCCGAATCATTCGGACTTGCAGAAGAATTACGATCATCCACTCAGGGTCGAGCCTTTTGGGCGACACAGTTCAGCCGATGGTCCGTAGTACCAGAACAAATGCAAGCAGAAATCATAAAGCAGATACGGGAACGCCGAGGACTGAGCCCGACACCGCCGAAAGCAGAGGAATTCTTCGAAGAAGCTTAAGCCTTGCCTTCAACCCCTTTCTAGCTCACTAGCCTTTAGATTTTGCGATACTGGAGAAGCTTTGTTGATTCCAGAGCCTAAGGCCCCTTAAAGAGCAAGGGCGGTAGCAAGCTTTTAGATAGTCCGCAGAATCATGTGGGAGAACGTGTTTTGAAAGCAGCCCTGAACATGGTTGAGTTGGTCTTAAATAGTGATGATGTCTGATTTCAGACTGAGTCTATGAGGTGCTGCGCAGTGTTGAACGTTATTGTTCCGTTGATTGCAGGGATAATGGTTGGATTCCTGTTACGGAATAGGAAGCGCATAGACCTTGGAAAAATATCTTTTGGAGCCATTATTGTTCTGATTTTTTCGATGGGTTTTTCGATTGGATCGAGCAATGAATTGTTGCAGTCCATGCCCAAAATCGGCTTAAACGCCCTCGTCATGGTTGGGTTGGCCATGTTTTTCAGTGTGGTCTTTTTGAAGGTTTTTCAGAAAATGGTGAAGCTAAAATGATAAAATACATCTTGGCTACGCTTGGTCTGGGGGGCGTTGCAGGCTACTTGAACAACAACTACGTAAATCTCATTAACAACAGCTGGGTTTCGGCCTACTTGTTTGATTTCTCGCTTATTTTACTGCTGTTTACAATGGGATTCGCTTTTGGCACGGACAAGGAAGCTGTGGTTAAGCTGAGAAAAGCTGGGTTAAGAATTCTGGGCGTCCCGTTTTCAATTGCCCTGGGCAGCATTGCGGGCGGCTTGGTTAGCGGATACGTCTTAGGCATTAGTGTAGTTGGAGCGATGGCTGTCACCTCAGGCTTTGGGTGGTACACTTTGGCCGGACCATTGGTTGGCCAACTGTTTGGAGCCGATCTCGGCGCGCTAGGCTTCGTGGTTAACTTTCTGAGAGAATTGCTGACCATAGTAACTACTCCTCTGATGGCGAAAATCGACAGATACACGCCTGTGGCATTAGGAGGGGCGACAACGATGGACACAACTTTGTCAATCATCGTGCGATATTGCGGTCCCGAAACGCTGATAGTAGCCTTTTCCAGCGGCTTCGCATTAAGCATGATGGCACCATTTACGATAACTGCAATAGCGGGAATTCCGAAGTGACGCGGGCTTTTATGTTTGCACATGGTGTTTGCGACGATGGGTTTGCCATTATGCTTTTGTTTGATCTCTAGGAAGGAGATGCTTTTGGTGCGGTCGCCGGGATTTGAACCCGGGATCGCAAGCTTGGAGGGCTTGTGTCCTAACCAGCCTAGACGACGACCGCCTATGTTTTGGCATTACATTAATGAAGTCAGCTAGATAAGATTTCTTGGGCAAGCTTGCTATTGCGGTTTCTGATCGGTCTTGAAGAGTCTTTTCTCGTGCTTCGGTTTGGGTTTGAAGCTGCCATGGTATGTGGGCATAGAGGTTCTTTGCCTTTCTAAGTTCTTGATTCGAGCGTACAGCTTTGACACTTTGGTCTTCGAGGGAACTTTGGGCCTCTGAGTGCGAACCGGCACAGGCGTGAACGGTTTTTTGATCTGCATGTCAGAACCCTTCTTGCGTGAACGTTGCGTTTGTACAGTTCTCACTTTCTTGAAGATCACGTACCCTTCTTTGAGATTCACCTCCTGTGTTTCCCAACCAGCTTCCAGCCATGCTCGGGCGTGCACATGGGAAGGCACGTTGTCCCACCATCGCTCATTCTTGTAGGCGTCCATTGGCAGGTTGTCTCCGATGATTCCGTCGATGCGGGCGAGACCAAGCCTGACTGTGTTTGTGAAAGCTCCTCTGAACTTCAGATAGCCTCCAAGCCCAGCATACTTGGAAACAGTTCTGGGCGCAACGATCCGTCTTGCACAGTTCAGGCACAACAACCTTGTCGGGTCACCAGTGGCAACATCCGGCACCATGCAGTCCCTGCAGTAGAGCTTTCCGCATCTTTGGCAACGCCTGAGACGGCCTAGCGAAAGAACCCTTTTGCACATTCCGCATTGATCTTTGAATGGCATCCTAAACCACAGACAATCTCTCGAAGGGCTATTCGCCTAATCACTAGGGAAGCTTTTGATATAAACCTCTCCAAAGACTTCACAGGGTTCGGAATGAATGGGAAGTTTTATAGATACAAAGCTCGCACGTGTAAGCCGTGAAGTCGGTTGCTTTTCAGCGAGTATCTCCATGAGAAAGCAGAAGAATCAAGACACAATGAGACAGTTGGCTACTTGACAATCATCGTCGGCTCAATACTTCTCGTCGGGGGATTGCTCATGACCGTAATAATAGCCAAGGACCCTCAATGGTTTCTAATAATCCCTTACGAGTTGACCCCTCACCCATATAGCTTGTTGGCGTTGACGTTAACAACTGTCGGGATAGTTCTCCTTTGCGTTGGAATAGCTTTAGCCATACATTATGCTAGGGGCAGAGCATGGTATATGAGGGAATTGCAGAAGGCGCGATCTGCGGAGGAGCGGCAGATGCTTGACAAAAAAATGAAGGAGCGTTAATGGCTAGCCTTTTACAACGGCTAATGGAACGAATCTGGCGACTTTTGTGGCGATTCCAATTTTGTCACTGACTTCGGCAACGGCATCCACGTTCTTGTAGGCAGCGTCAGCCTCTTCGGCTAGAACGAGTGAGCTTGCAGCTCTGACATAGATCCCACGTTGTTCCAGACCGCGTTTGATGTCCGCACCCCAATAATTCCGCTTGGCAGCAGTTCGGCTCATCATTCTGCCAGCACCGTGAGCTGTTGAGCCAAAGCTGAGTTCCATCGCCTTCTCTGCCCCAGCCAGAAGCCATGAGCTTGTTCCCATGCTTCCAGGAATGAGCACTGGCTGACCGACAGAGCTGTAGTCCGATGGAACCTCTGGATTTCCAGGTGGAAAAGCTCGAGTCGCGCCTTTCCGGTGAACCCAGACCTTCTTCTGGCCGCCATTAACCTTGTGGGTTTCAATCTTCGCGATGTTATGAGCTACATCGTAGACGAGTTTTAGCCCGAACTTTTCTGGGTCTTCTTTGAAGGCTTGTTTGAAACTCTGTCTAACCCAATGCGTGATGGCTTGACGATTTGCGAAGGCATAATTAACTGCGCAAGCCATTGCTTGATAGTAGTCCTCTG